>JAABUP010009941.1_pt1 | contig 11435 bp, 17 predicted proteins | sample 5559201 | NCBI WGS metagenome assembly JAABUP01 (sample SAMN10711887, study PRJNA513373) | rock metagenome | isolation source: Antarctica rocks | place: Antarctica | reverse complement strand
ACAGCGCGGGCTCCCGCACTGCCATGCACTGGAGCGTCAGGGCATTGCCTGCACAAATAGCGTGGCCGCGCTATTGGCGACGACGGGGACAGGCAGGTGGGGGCCTGCCAGGAACGCATACAAGGGCCCTGCTCAGGCGGGCGGCCGAACCTTTGGCTGGTACCGAGCCTCCTCGGGCGATCCTGCGCAACCACACCAACGGTCAAGCACTGCGCGAATCTCGCCCAGACAGGTCGTGGGGGAGAGGTCTGCGGTCGAAAAGGTGTCAGGTATGACCCAGTTTGTCACCTGGGCTGGGCGGTGGCACGCAGCGGGCTTGGGGAGCTCAAGCGAGGAGGCCATGAACCACGCATCAAACTGCAGCATCAGGACCCCTCCAGGCAGGTGGATCCCCCGATGCGGCCTGCATGCGCCCAACAGGCCACTCCCCTGCCACTGACGGGCCGGAGGCGCGCCTGCATCCTTCCTGGACATGTTCGTACAGTCGGGCAGTTTTGGAGTCGCTGCGTCCCTGGCTGGCCAGAACAATGCCAGTGGATCTCCAGAAGAGCAGCAATTGCTCCTGCTCGCTGTGCGCGCTCGCAGGGACGTCACTGAAGTTTCTTCATGCTGCAGCAGGAAATCCTGGCTATAACCAAGCAGGGTCCGGATCGTGAACAAGCAGTTGGACTTTTCGATGACCTCAGCAGCTATATGGCTGGCACCGCGTCCGTGCTCTTTGGAAAACTGCAGCGCTGAGAGCTGGTGCAGCATCCGCACAGCCATGCGCACGCGAGCACAGGTCAGCAGACGCCTGCAGAGTTTGCAGATGTGCTGTTACAGAGTGCTGGCGCTCACCGCGGTCCGCCTGTACAACGCGATGGACCTGCTGACTGTCTGCAAGCACCCCGCCCAGGCTGGCAGTCCCGACCCCAGACAACGGTGCAGAGCTGCAAAGCCTTGAAGCGTTGCTCCTGGTAGCACAAACTGCAACATGCAACCGCAGGGCGGAGGGCTGCAGGCAACGCCCGCACAACCCCTCCGAAGTCGGCGGAGCTTGGCCCAAACAGACCCTCCAGGCGTGTCACCTGCTCCAGCGGGGCCGCTGCGCAAGCTCCCCAAATGCTGACCAGGAAAGCAGCGGCCTGCTGAGCAGCCTGCTGTGCGGCCTGCAGCGCACTGCTTCTTAGCCCTGAACAGCCCTGTACCACCATAGCAGGCCCATGCCGCCGCTCCTGCCTGCGAGCGGCAAGGCTGCTGCTGGCCGCACGCCAGCAGACATAGAAGCGAGGCAGCCGCGCGCCAATGCCAGTGCGGCCAGCCCGCCCTGCCAGCGGCTGAGCCCAGCAGAGCAGCGAGGAACCTCCTCAAACAGCGTCAGCATGGCTTGCTGTTCGCAGCAGCAACAATGCCCGCAAGCGCTTGCAGCGTCAGGAGGAGTCTTGCCGCGCCTTTAAAAGTAAGAGCTTCAGAACCGCACCCGCTCCTGACCCCACCCTCAGGCTCACTATAGGAGCAGCGGCGCCCCAGTGGCCATCCCCGCCCTGTTCGCAGCACGCGCCCTGCGGCAGCGCCGCCAGGCGGGCCCTGCGGGCTGCCCGCCAATCGGCGCTCGCTTGCCGGGCCCTGCTCCGCGGGCTGCTCGCCAACGTCGTCACCAAGCTCACAAGATCGTAAGAGCATGCGAGGACGGCATTGCAGGCCCGGCATAGCACGGCAAGGCGCGCTGGCCCAACCCTAACCCTCTCACTTGGACTCCACCAGCGGCTTGGTGAACGGCTCCAGGGGCACGCCGCGGAAGCGGCCGGTCTGGCTGCCGTCGTCGTCCAGGTCGCCCCAGTTGACGTACGACTCCTTGGTCTTCGGGAAGTCAGTCGGCGACCCGGTCGCCTGCGCACCCCCCCCGCAAAGGAGCTGTGCATGCTGATGCATCCCCCGTTGCATCCGCGCGTCGCCACATGCTGCGTAGCCCGCAGAACAGTTCAGAGCGTGCAGCCTTCACCCCGAGCATCATGTCTGGCATAAGCTGTGCAGCAGGAGAGCCCGCCAACATGGCCGGGCTCGCAGGCGCGCCTGGAAGCCAGCCTCGTCGCCGCCGATGATGTGGTCGATGATGCCGTAGCGCTTGGCCTCCAGCGGCGACATGTAGCGGTCGCGGTCCGTGTCCTCCTCGATCTGCGCGCGGCGCTCCGGACGACCGTCAGCCATGCTCGGCTGGCGTCGATCACCGTAGCATTGCATCAGCCGCCCAGCTTCAAGCTCCCGGTGGCTCGCCCACATGGCGTCCCCCTTTCGTGCACTTGCGAATCTGCGCCCTGCATGGACCAGAGATCGCTCCAGACACGCAAAGGCGTGCCGCTGGCGCGCGCCCGCAGCACAGCACCAAGCTGGTCAAACCCCACCAAGCCCTCCGGCTTCCACCACAGCGCACCCTTGCTTCCTTCAGCAAGGGCGCCGCTGGGCGGGGCGCGCCTGCTCGATGGGCGGGCCCGCGCGCTCGGCCGCGGTGGGAGTCCGGGTGGGAGCAGCGCAGGGCGCGCCTGCTCAATGGGCTGGCTCGTGCACTCGGCCATGATGCGGTTCAGGTTGGCCTTGTGGTACATGATCTCCTTGGCCTGGATCTCGATGTCCACCGCCTGCGCGCCGCCGCGGACCCTGAGAGTTGCTCTGACCTTAAACCTAAACACAACCTCCTTGGCCTGGATCTCGATGTCCACCGCCTGCGCGCCGCCGCAGACCCTAGGAGGAGCACCCAAAGCAGGGCCCTCAAGGCAGGTTGGTAATCTGAACATGGTGGCCTCAGGTTGACAACTAAAGAGAGTGGGCGTGTTGTGTACCCATGGACTTTGAAGTGCGCGGCACAGGTGTACCCGAGCTTGCGCTGTCAGGTGCGGCCGACTTGCGGGAGTCTCACAGGAACTGCAATGCTCCCCCCCAAATACAGCGTGGCTTTGCGTGTACGGCTGCCCTGGTATCACTCGCATGGCAAGGGGCGCTGCGCCAAGGAGGTCCTGCCCACTGGCGCCGACAAGCGGCGGGCGGATCATGATGCGCCGCGGATCATGATACGCATGCGCACGTTGGCCCATGGCACTCGCACCCAGCAGGCCATATCCGGGCTCCTCGTCAAGCGCAGCGTCTCTGCCAGCCCCTGCTTCGTCCGCACGGCATGGGGCCGGACCTGCCCGCTGGCGCCGCCCAGCGGCTGGTGGATCATGATGCGCGCGTTGGGCATCGAGTAGCGCTTGCCCTTAACGCCCGCGCCCAGCAAGAATGCGCCCATGGATGCCGCCAGGCCGAAGCAGTACGTCTGCACGTCCGCGCGGCACAGCTGCGCCCGGGCGCGGCGGAGGTAGAGTCAGACCCTGCAGGTTGACCGAGTGGGAGGTTGGGGACAGGTTTGAACCAAGAGACCACCCAGGCCCGCCTCCGACAGGCACGCGGTGCGTAAGGAGCGGGTCGAGACGATTAGCAGCGCGCTTCTTTCATGGTGCAGCTACCAAACTCTGCCACAAGCACGTCTGGCACTTACATGCGCATGAACGCTTGTACTTCTAGCGCACCTGCATGGCGTCATAGATACCCATGCCTGCTGTGACCGACCCGCCCGGAGAGTTGATGAACAGTTTGATGTCCTGCAGGGTCGTTGGGAAATATGTCAGCCACGCTGTCGCCTCGCACGGCCACTTAGGCGTGCCGCTAAAGCGGTGCTGCTCCCAAAGTCTGCGTGCAATCGGAGCGAAACGCAAGGTCGCGCACTGCCGCACCTTTGAAGAGTCCTGCGCGTCTAGCAACAGGAGCTGGCTGATAATAGCGTCCGCGCTGAAGTCGTTCACCTGCGAGCAGCCTCCTCTTCAGCGACTTGCACAGCACAGCACACCTCTGGAGCCAAGAGCACGCGGGCCAGGGCTGCCGGCCGCGCGCCTCGCCGCCAAGAAATACGACGCGCTGCCGCAGCAGCAGGCCGAAGGGGTCGCCCGCCATGTCCTGAGTCCTGCGGTCCGCCGCCACGGCGCTGTCAGAAGCACTCCTCGAAGTCATCTGCTGTCCTGCAGCGTGGCCGGCTCGGCAAGCCCGGCACGCTCTGCGCTGTGTGGCTTGCTTTGAGGCCGTGCTGCTGTGGCTCAGGAGCCCTGGCGGCAGGAGTGCCTGCCTGTTGCTCGCATCCTACGCTCGCCAAGCTCGGCCTGCTCCCTGCAGGCTCAGGGGCACATGCGCACCGTGGCGCGAGCATCGGCTGCTGCTGCGCTGTGACGACCGCTGCGCAGCGCCGCCTGCTTGGCCTGCGCGCGGTCTGGCAACCGCGCAGGCATGCAGATGCGCGCGGCGCGCCGCTGTGGAAGGCTGTGACGGCCGCCGGCGCTCGCCTGGCACCTACGCGGGCCACGGGGCAGGAGCACGGGCTGCTCATCGTGTGCCAGGTGACAGCCATCGCTTCTCGAGCAAGGTTTGTCCGCTGTACATGTCCGTCTCCTCTCTGTCTAAGCCCTGCTAAGCCCTCTTCCGCAGTTACAGCACAGGCAGGCTTGCTACCAAAGTCAGTGTCCTGCTGATTGCTTGCATCATGCACACTATTGCTTACACGCCGCCGCATAGACCGACAGGCCTTGCTGAACACTTGCCAAAACGTGCACTGCCTGTGTCTAGTTGTTGACAGTGTCAACTTGACACCTACGCCCCGCTGACTCTAAGCACAAAACGGCTGGCTCGTACACTGCGCCTAAATCCTAGTGCACACTGCACAGCACCTCTAACGGCGACTGTCTAAATACCGAAGCCCGCTCGAATTGCGAACACATCAGATGCTTAATCAGCCAAAACTGGCACCTCCAGGGATCCAAAACTGCATCCCAGTACAAGCATGAACGGCCATGCCCAAGCGGGCCTGCCCATCCGCCGTAACAGCAGCAAGGGCATGCTTAGGCCTGCTCTGCACACGCCCCATGCTGGCGCGCGCACAGCAATACTCCCACAGCAGAGAGGTCCGCCGCGCTGTCCCTGTCGCCCGCTTGTCTTGGCCAGCACGCGCGCGACCGCTACACCCTTGGGCAGCATATGTTCCCCGGTGGTCTACATTATGCCAGGCGCAAACGCAACCATTCCGCCCTTGAGCAGCATGCGCTGCGCAGTCGTCTACATGGTGCCCGCAGCCTGCAGCTTGGCGGCCACCTTCTGGCCCAGGCCCGAGTCCATCTGCGTCAGGTAGCCCACCCACACGCGGCGGATCTCCTGCGCCGGGGCCAAGACCTCACAGGTTAGGGTGTGACACCGCAGCTCACAAATCTATTGACACTCACGCTTCAACGCCTCTACTGCTTGAACAGCACGCTGGCCAGCCCTACGACAGCCTTGATTGCGCTGGACATGCAGACAAGGCCTCGCAACAAACAACAAAGCACACAGCATTGAGAGGAGCAAAGTGCCGCTAGTCACACAGCATCGCGGCAACTATCTGCAGCGCTCCCGCGGTACGCCGCACCACCAAAGCCGCATTCAATGGCGCCCTGTGAGCAGGCGCTGCTCACCTGCGTGCAGCGCGGGTCGGACAGCATCCCCGCGATGCGCCCGACAAAGCGCTCGCGCCGCGCAGGGTCGAAGCTGCGGTAGCGGTCACCCGGCTGCGCGCGCGCAGGCTTGATATCAGCCTCGGCTGAGCGCGCAGCTCGCCAGAGCCAACACTACAACAGCAACGCCCCTACCTACAGGCCTTGGCAGTGATGCCCGTGCTACAGAACATGCGTGTGTAGCAGGCACCGTCCTCCTCGAACACATCACTTGGTCACGGTCAGCCACTCAAGTCAACATGTTCATCTGCGCAGGCACAAATCGCCTCCGGTCTGAACGCCGCAGGGGCACAGATAAGCAGCCGGCCAGGATCACGGTGCCCTGAGCACGAGCAGCCTCAGCGCGCCTGCTTGAAGTTGTTCTCCTTGGGGATCATGCGCCGCTCGCGCCGCCCGGACAGCTGCGCGGGGTTGGCCGGGTAGCGCTCCGCGTGGCGCACCGGGTCGAAGCGCGACGGAAAGTAGTTTACCTGCAGGCATTAGGGTTGTTAGCATCAAGCAGCCCTGCCAGCCTCTTTCACTCATGCATGCATGTCTGGAGCACACTAATGCTCATGGCGAGCGAGGGTTCGTGCCGCATACTGTAAACACACTGTGCAGCCAAGGCTGGGTTGTTACTCGCGCCTCCCACATTCGACAGCCGCACTGAGCATGTCTGCAAAAGCTAAGGCGCAGAATGGGGACAGCGCGCCTCCTCGTCGCGGTGCATGAAGTTCATGAAGCCGTCGTGGTGGTTGTTGTGGTGCGCGCACTTGGGCGCGTTGGCGGGCAGCATGAGGTAGTTGGGCCCCAGGCGGTGGCGCTGCGTGTCCGCGTACGAGAAGATGCGCGTCTGCAGCAGCTTGTCGTCGGAGTAGCCGATGCCTGCGGGCGCCGCGGCGAGTGATCAGCAGCCGAGCAGCTGAGCAACGTGCGCGCATCCGGCACACTCGAGAAGATGCCATTGAGCAGCTGAGCAAAAGTGCATGCGCATGCAGCACACTCAAAGGAGTGCAATGGCGGCATAAGCAGGCACATGTGCTGACGCATGCAGATATTGTTTACAGCGCATGCAAAGCGCTGCACGCTGCAAGGCACGGCAGGGGCGCGGAGGCGCACCGGGCACGATGAGTGCGGGGCAGAACGCCAGCTGCTCGTTCTCGTTGAAGAAGTTGTCCGGGTTCTGGAGGGCGCACACCCGCTCGCATCAGTCATGCGAGCAGGTGCACTCGAGGCATGTCCTCAGTATGCCATGGTATACACCAGTCAGCTCTCCTCGATGCTTCGCATGCACGGACACACTGCTTGGCAGCCATCGACTATGCAGGCACCGCACACGCACGATGGACCAGCAACACGCACCGGGCACCACGGCAGGCAAGATGCGCACCTTGTTCAGCACCATGCGGCCAACCGGCTGCAGCGGGAACAGGTGCTCCGGCCAGATCTTGGTCACATCCAGCGGGTCAAAGTCGAACTTGTCCTCGTCGCGCGGCTCCATCGTCTGCACGCCGCAGAGCGTATGCAGGTCACCGAACGAGCAAGCTACGTCAGTGCTGCCGCATGCCCGCACGACGACCACTGTCAAACACGGGATGCTGAAAGAGGGTTACAAACAGGCTTTCCTCTGTATCCTCTCACATTCAGGCCTGTGGACATCTCGTCTTTCACACAGTGGTCATGACAACCGTTGTCACAGAAGAGCAAAAACATAACGACCACCGCTATTGCTCCGTGCCTCATGAACTAGACGACCCACCAGAACACCCCGCCAGAAGCACGCGGCAGCAGGGCCGGCCGCCCGCGCGTCGCGCGCCTGGATCAGCAGCTTCCACTCCGGGTAGTCGCCCGCGGCGATCGCGTCGTACAGGTCGGCCGTCGCGTGGCTGTGGTTGCTGCCGCCCACCACGACCGCCTCGTCCTCCAGCAGGTTCTTCACGCCTGCGCGGCAGCAAGCCTCCAGGTCAGAAACCCTGCCGTGCCGGGCAGGCGCCGCGCGGCAGAAGCCCTGCGTGTCATGCCCCGCCGAGCCATGCAGGCGCAGCGCGGCAGCGCCCGCCAGGTCGAGCCCTAACGCGCCATGCAGGCGCCGCGCCGACCGGGCGTGCTGTGCGTCTCGCAGCTCGGCGCCTGCCTGCCGGCTGGACGAATGCTGTTGGCGAGATAAGCAGGGCAAACGCGCCAGAGTGGCACCAGCGTCCCCGGTGCGTCACCTCACGTGCCGTCACCAACAATCTTCATACAGCTAGCAGTCCGGTGCACATTCTGCAGACGCACGTGCCCGCCCAGTCGGGCCCGAGCAAATGTCACAAGCGCACGGCGCGCGGGGCGCACCGCAGCTGGGCTGCCAGTGGAACTTGACGTACGTCACGCGGCCCTCCTTGTTGAGCAGCGTGTACGTGTGCACGCCAAAGCCCTCCATGTGGCGGTAGTTGGCCGGGATGCCGATGTCGTCCTGCAGGAACGTGAACTGCGCGCCGCATAACACACACTGTTACTGCCTCTCCCGACAAAAATTTCATGCGGCATACCGACGCAGCCTGCAGCAACCTCGCATCGTCCGCCAGCCAGCGCTGGCAGAGCGCGGCAAGCACCATGTGCATGCTCGCGGAGTGGCGAGCGCCATATGCATGCTCTCCGGGTGGCGCGCACCATGTGCATGCTCTCCGGGTGGTGCGAGAAGAAGTCGGCGATGCGCCAGTTCTCCTGGATGTGGTTCTTGGGGTTGGGCTTGAGCGCATGCACCATGTCCGGGAACTTGATGCCGTCGCGCACGAAGAACACCTGCCGCGCCCAGGGCAGCTCAGGCCCAGCGCGCCCGCCGCGGCAGCCCCTTCCCTCGGCAGCAGATCCGCCAGCCGCAGGGCGCGCACACTATAAGCGCTCCAGGGCCACATGCATCAAGGCGGGCACAGCCACACACACCCAACTTTGTGTCGCACGACTGACCACTTGCACACTCTAAGTGCTGCTGCAAACACTTGCCCCCGGCCTCCTGGCACGGTGGGGGCGCGCGACTCGCACCGGGAAGTTGTTGCCAACCAAGTCCCTGCGCAGCACGGCACAGGTAGCGACGGTCAGCCAACTGTCAGCTTCAGCAGCTAGCCGGCTGGTGAAAGGCAGCAGGGGCCTCCACAGAACTTGAGCTGCTTACCACAATACTCACACTCAATCCTCAAGACGCACACCCAGTGTGGGCGCACAGCTGCAGCGCGCTTCACTCCTTGCTGCAAGGTCAAGCACCCAGCACAAACAGAGCTGCCACACCTATAGCAATGACTGAGACAACACTGCTTAGACAAGTAAGGCGCCCCTGCACACTTGCGAGGCTTGCGAGGCTGCGCGCGCACCAGTTGCCCTCGCGCGTGTAGAACTTGACGGCAAACCCTCGCGGGTCGCGCAGCGTCTCCGGCGAGCCGCGCTCATGGATGACGGTCGAGAAGCGCGCGATGACGGGCGTTTGCACACCCGGCGCGCGGAACACATCCGCGCAGCTCAGGTTGGAGATGTCGTGCGTCACCTACGTCACAGGGCAAAGTATCAGTAAGCATAAGACATGAAGTGGTCATACAAGGCAGCACGTCCTGTGCCGCAAAATGTGGGTGAGGAACACCAAGGAGCAGGGGCCGTGCCTCGAAGAATCCCTTCGCGCTCGCTCCCCGGGCGTGAACGACCCGCTCGGGGATCCGCTCCCGGTCGAACTGCACAGCGCAGGCGGTCCACTCAGTCGCCCACGCTTGTAGACACACCACGGCAACAGCAGATGCAAAATCACGTGCAAGGCGTCACCTGTGCGAGCTTCTCGATCAGGTGCTGCACCCAGGCACACAGCGTGTCAGCTTTCCTGGGCAAGAGGTGCAAAGAGCGCAGGGCAGCATGCGCAACAGTGTTCCAGCAAAACGAGGGCAGGGCGCCGCACATAGTCCTCCAGAAGTATCGGCCCTGCGCGCGACCAAGACGCCTTTTGAGTGCGCAAGCCCACACTCAGCACTTTCAACAGTTAATACACGAATAAGACGCGGTGACAGCCGCGCAAGGCGCCAGGCTCGCACCGCGAGCGCCGACGGTGGAGGAACTGTTGTTGTTCCATACAGGCATGCCGCTGTTGGTGGTCCAGTAGTTGCTGTCATGGTGACTGCTCGGGACGTGCTGCGCAAACCAGCGAGCGCGTCAGTCCACGTGTGGCAAGCCAGCACGACACAGGCGCGCCGAGCTGCAAAGCGCGCGCACAACCACAGCTGTGCTCTGCAGCGCCGGCGCGCAGGCTGCGGCGCGGCCGCGCGGGTGGCAAACCTTGTAAGGGTCCATTTTGCGCCCGTCAGCCGTCGCCTGCAACCGCTCTACTAGCCTACCAGCGGGTTACCAAGCCAACAGTCCCACCTCTGCTGTGCTATCTGACGCTGAGATTGCTTTGCAGGGAAAGTGCCACCTCAGCAGCAAAGTTGAGTGAAGGTGCCCTATTGGGGTGTGCAGGGCTTGTATGCAAATCAGCCAATGACAGCCCAACTGTTACTTAACCCGCCAGCCCAGCGCTATAGCTCGGGCAGCGCTAACTGCCTGACACAGCTGGTGTAATGAGTGCGCCTCAGAGTACACGAGTGCGCATACTGGGCGCACGTCGCATGCCTGGCAGCTTCTGCAGCTGCCGCCGTGCCGTGACGCGTGCCCAGTAGTGTGGCGCGGACCGGCATGGGCGGGGCAGGAAGACGCGCAACAACATGTTCAGTTTCGGGCTCAGCTCGTCTGATGAGGACACCGGCCGGCAGCCCAGCGCCTGCGACACCACCTGCGGCAGCTTGGAAGGCGCGCCGCAGTCCACAGACCGGGCCTCCAATAAAGCCATTGGAGAACACACGCGCCGCCAAATGCCTTGCCTTCAACATGCGACCCCTACTAGCACGCTGCGCCCGTCACTCTGGTGCTCGCAGAGTGCTTCAGCGGAAGTGAGGGACGCTCCTGCGCAGGTGCGGGTACGGAGGCCTACCAGCTGCAGGCGACCTGCGCTGTGGTGGCCGGCGGCGTGTGCGCGCTCTCGGCGCCCTGCACAGCCGCACCTGGAGAGCTGGGCCGCGACACGCTGTCGCAGCTCGACCAGTGCGCCCTTTGGCCACGGCACTGCTTTGCTTGCACGTCTGGATGTTTCGTGTACGTGAGGAGCGCTACTGACAGCAAGTGCGTGCTTCATCCCACAAGGCAGTACCCAGGTCAGCCGCTCACTCGCGTCCATCCCCGCAGGGGTCCCGCCGCTCCGTGCACCGCGGGGCATGAGCAGGGGCTGCGCCAGAACCTGGCGCGCCTGGCCATGCAGGCAGACGGTATCAGCCCTGACCCTAGCATGGCCGCCAACACAGGCTCGCCGCACAGCATGCCTGCCACGCCCCAGCTGGCCCGGCCGGACGGGGCTCCGGGCGGGGCAGCCATATGCCTTTCCTCGGGGCAGCCCGGTGTGGGACATCGTGAGCGGACCGCGGGTAGCCGGGCGGCCGAGCTCGCCGCGCTGCTGGAAGCCAGCGAGGCGCGCGCCGGCTCGCTAGCCGCGGCGCTCGCGCAGCGGAGGGCCGACTCCCCCGCAGGGACGCCCGTCGGCACGCCCAGGTACAGACACAGTGACGCTGAACGCGTTTGGCAGGATGGTGCCCACTTGTTGAAGGTCAGGCGGGCAGCGCCCTCTGTGTACCTGTCGCCGGGCTCGCACGTCACGGTGCCAGCTCTCAGGGGACGCAGCAATGACAGCCGCAGAGAATGACTGGGAAATCCTGGGCCGCAGCGAGCTGCGCTGGACAGGAGGGCGGAAGCCAGAGCTCTAACGTGTGCTGGTCCGGCTGCAGGGCTGCGCCCGCCGTGTGCCTGTCGCCGGGCTCGCGCGCGGCGGCGGCCGGGCTGGCGGTGGAGGCGGCGCTGGCGGCCGCCGAC
>JAABUP010009939.1_pt1 | contig 11436 bp, 15 predicted proteins | sample 5559201 | NCBI WGS metagenome assembly JAABUP01 (sample SAMN10711887, study PRJNA513373) | rock metagenome | isolation source: Antarctica rocks | place: Antarctica | reverse complement strand
TGCTGGTGGGGACCCCACGCTGATAGGGAGTTCTTGACTTAGCAGCAGTCTGCATCTACGGGTTCCTTACAGATGCACAGGACTGATGCAGAACAGTGAAACTGCACAATGTTGCTACATTTGTGCATCATGGTGAAGGGTTGCCTGTCACCTTTGGGTTGAACGTATAGCAGTTGAAATGTATTTAGCAGTATGTAATGCTAGATCATGGCTAGCATCGATTTTGCTGATGGCACACATGCCTTGCAGCTCGTCAAGATGTTTTGCAAAGTCAGTATGGGCTGTCTTCGTGCCAAGCATGCAAAGGTCAGGTAGTGCTGTTGCTGCTGACCTATGTGGGCACCTATCTTCGCATGCACCCCATTTGCCCTCTCCGTCTTTCCAGATCACCATGTCAATGTTGAGTAGAGTGTGCGGAGTAGGTTTTTGTGTGTCTAAATCTGCTTCTAGTGACAGGGGGTACCAGTGCTTGGTCCATACAAAGGCTTCCTGAGTCTGCATCTTGGTAGCCTGCTCGTTTGTGGACTGCTTGAACGCACGCCCTGTGTGCAAATGCAAAGACAATGACTGGTGCATCTGGCAATGCGCAGTCAAGCAAATGGGCAATGCTTTGGCAAACAGCAGTGCTCAAAGACAACGTTGCCAAGGCTTGTCCCAAGATACTCACCATTGTTCTGCTGTTTCTCTGCAACAGGTGATGCTGTGGCTTGAATGCGTGCGCACGACTTGCTGCGTGTTGCCTGCCTTGCTGTCCATTGGCGACATGCTTGAGTGGGCAGTCGACACGGACGTAAGAGGGTACTGCGCCGATTGTGTGCAGGTGTGCTTACTTGATAACTGGTGTATACAGGAAAGGAAGGCATAGTGTCAAGCGCACGTTCGGATGCCACTCGGAGCAGTACTTGCGACGTACAGCTTTCACAACGTCAGGCACATACTTGCGCGAAGTTGACAACGTGAAACGCCCAGGTCTGTCCGTGCGTCCTGCGCCAATACTCCTGGTCACCGTTAATCCTTATACAATAGGATTTAATGCTTCTCTAGCTGCAGCATGCTGGGGAAGAACTGCTATGGCGTCCTTTTAGCGCTGCCTTGCATAGATTGAACGGCTTGCTGCTGTTCTGTGGCCCAACGTGTACATCACTGAATGTCTGTGCAGCTTTTGGGCCGGAGATCATTGATAATCAATCATTCAGAATCTTTCCAGGCGAGGTCAACACATTGTCAAAAGACACAGCTCACATGTGCCAGGTTAATCACAGTCTGGGTCAAACTGCCGCATACACATTGTGCCTGACAGACAGCTTTGGAGACTTGTCCCGCACGTACCTAGCTAGCTCATCATGAGCTGAATAGCGAACATATCATTACTATTATTACAATAGCAGGCATGTTACGGGTGCACAGTATGCTGTATTACACAATCGCACAAAGAATCGCAAGTAGCAACTCGACAAGCAAGACAGGCTGCACTATAGCTGAAGTACCAACAGTTCCCTGGCTTATGTGCTGCTTAAGCTGACCATTGCTTCTGGTCTTTGACTACTGAGCAGGGAGCAGGATGCTGCCATCTGGAAAGTCTCGCAACAAGATGTTGTTTTCAATGACTTGTAAAGCCATGCTTGGCTCCAGAGAAGCTATATACTTGTTGGCAGCAATGATCTGCCGACGCTGCACAGCTGCATCTGCTGTTTGACCTGTGCTGGCATTGTCAAAAACCCAGCATTGACTTCCAGCTGCATTAAAATGCTGATATGGACTGGCATCAGCTATAACAGCACAACACAGCAAACACAAATGCGTCCTACATTTGCCACATGTCATGTGGTTGCAACCGCTTTCCTTGATAATGCTGGTGTTGCACTTGGGGCACGTGAGCATGCCAGCCTGGGTTAGCACCTCTTCAAGTTTCCTTCGTGCAGCATCCGCTGTCAAGGCGCAGTCATGTTGAACATGCATGTCAAGACCCACAGCAGCCTTACATTGTAGACAAGACACCTGCAAGCAAAAACACTGAGTCTGACACTGGACTTTGTCCAAGTCAAAACAGCTGGCAGTGGTTGTGAAGCTGCTGTTCTTGATGCAGTGCGTCGTTTACACTCAAATTGACAGCGCTGACTTATGTCAGAACACTGGCAGCAGTAGTAACATTGAGCGTCAGCTGACCTGCTGAGTAGAATCACAAATGCCCACATCATGGCAGTCAAGACAAACACAAAAGCTGATTGAGCTGCACTACAATACTGTCTACACAGAAAGAAAGTCAATGACTTTTCCAGCAGCAGCAGCAGCAGCAGCAGCAGCAGCAGCAGCAGCGCAGCAGCAGCAAATACCTGAAGCAGCAGCAGCAGCAGCAGCAGTTACCTGAAGGCACTTGATGCAGCGGAACAGCTGGACAGGCTGCAGGGGAAAGCCGTCAGCATCATTGCCATCTGGCTGGTACTCACTGTAGTCACCACAGGCTGGACAGCTAACCACAGTTCCTGCTGCCTTTGCTGCTGACTCCAGCAACAACTTGTCAAATGCTGCGTAAGCTTCCCTGAGACAGTTACACAACAGCTGTTGATCAGGTTTGACAGTAACATAGTGGTGTTGTAAGGTGAGCCATGCAGAAGTCCCTGATCGTTGTGAGCCAGTCAATAATTGCATGGAACAACAATAACCAGAGCCACTAGCTAATGATGCTAGGACATGACCAGCAAGCGCTGGAGTTGAGGTACAGCATGGCATTGCGCATGCCTGCCTAGAGCAAGCTCCAACATGAGGCCTTGCAGGAAGCTGCCCATGTCTCACAGCAATACCGTCTAATGATACAGATATTGACTTTGGCCATGCATTGCGGCAGGCAGAGCTTTCAGTCAGTGCATTGTGGATGAGGGCATGGTGACTGGATAGACCAGCCTTGATCATGAACAGCACACTGCTGACAGATGCTACATATGCAGACAAGCTGGTAAAAATCTGCAGTCACTTGATAAGCTCCTGAAGTTGTATGGTGCAGTGTTTCCATGCACACAAGCTGGTGAGAATCTACAGTCACCTGACAAGCTGTACATTGAAGTGTATGATGCAGCACTTTCATGCAGACATTGGCAGTCACTGCAGTACCTGTCTACAAAGTGGGCAACCTCCTTGGGGGTCCATGCTCTTGAGGAGCACTCCTGCATTTGGGGACATTCTATGCTGGTCACAAGGTCTCCGATCTTGCTCTGTGCATGCCTTTGCAAGCAGCCTTGGCAATACAGATGCTTCCCACTTGGGCAGCATGTTGCCTGTGCTTCTGTCAGAGGGCTGATAGTGTCAGACCCGTCTATGACTCCACCCCATGTAAACTCCTCCCAGCAGACTGAACATTTGGCCGATTTGTCTGCAAATGCATGCAACCCTCAGCGATATAAAGCTAGCCAGTCACAGCATTTGTAGCCAATCCTACATGATACCAGTTTGCAAGAATCAGAGGCACCTGTCTGCAAGAGGCACAAACCCACCTTGATCTGCTGTTTTTGGCAGAGAGTGCAGTAAAAGGTTTTCATGACAAGCACGTGTCTGTGCTGTGCCGGTTGTCACCTGTTGAGGCGGAAGCATGCTTTGTGCATTCCTGCACATCACTACACTGCTGAAGCTAGCATTGTAACAGGCAATGGAACATCACCTTTCGCGACAATCCAATTAGATAAAGCAACTGCTAGCAAAATTGCTTACCTGACATACCGAGCAACGCTTGTCATGAATCGATGTACATAGAACACATGAGTGGCCTCGTCCTGAGCAAACTGGATCTCAGGCTTGAGTGACACATGATCAGTTGGCTGGCAACCAGGCACATCTTCCAGAGTCTTGTGGCAGCAGCTTGTGCATGCTTGCTCCAAGGCCTGATCATGGACCTGAAAGGGGCGTGTGTCCACAGTACGAGATGCATGACGCCCATCACGCCTACAGCCTGTAAGAGGGATGAAATGAGCCAGCTTGATACTGTACATCAGCATTTGTTGAACCCGTGCAATTACTGCAATTTGACAGCAACCTCACAAACACTTTCAAACCTTGGTGAGGGATTTTGAGGGTCTTTCAGACGCCACTGCAGGCTGTGCAAGTGAGCAGGAAGCAGCTTCTCAATGCTTGTGGTGCAGGACATGCACTCCACATGCGCACTAACACAAGCTTTACAAAGGTGGCCCAATGAGCAGTCGGTATGGGCAACCATGATGTATCACACTTGTAGCATGAAACAAAATGAAGATCTTGTACTGAGAGCACACACTCTCCATCAAAGCAGAGTCCACCAATTCAATGACATGCCCCATTGTACACGCAGTGAGGAAGTAAAATGCACAATGCAGAAGCAACAGCATACCTGGGGTGTCGAGGACAGTCCGCTGACAGCACTCATAGCGATCAAAGATATTCCTTTCATTGGGTCTGCCTTCATTCTTGCAGGTGAAGTCCATTGCTCCAGGGTGATACGCACATCCACCCTTTTGACCAAGGTGGAAATGATGCTTACAACGTGTGCAGGCTATGGTTTGCTGAGAGTCGGCTCTCTGGTACGCCAACTTGTGGTTGTCGGTAAATGTTTGCTGCTCAGCAGTTGGTTCCTCAAGCTGACTTGCTAGCGTCAAGCTTCCTCTGAATACCAGAATGGAATCGTCGATGTACACGCAATGTAACACAGGTTTATTACCAAGCATCATCACAGACTGGTCCAACTTCTGATACCTTGCCTGCTGATCAGCTAAAGCAGCCAACAAGCAAGTGATGCAATTAGAGTGTCCAGTGCCACAAATGGTGGTGTATCGTAGCTCACCTGTGACAGTCAGTAATGCAGCCAGGGACAGTCAGCAAGTACTTGTAACAGCACTTGGTGGTTGTCTGACCCACAACATAGCGAGTACCCTGTGTGTCAATGATGACTGGTCTCTCAATGGTGCTATCCCGGAGCACCACCCCAGCTACTGCGCCATGACCTGGCACATGCTGCTGTTGCATTCCAGCCAAGCAACCTGCAATGCAGGAATTGCAGCTGTGTAGCAGCTGTGTGTAACAGCACAGCCACCTGAACAGCTCACCAGCGTTCAAACAGGCAGCTTACACACAGTTTGTTGTCCCACAAGCTGCTTTGGTCAGGTCATGCTTGCACCATGCCTAAGGACCTGTGTTTGTACCAGGGTGTCCTCTAACATCCTTCCCGCAGCACTGCCAACCAGAGAGCAGCACAATGTCGTCTCTCTTGCCAGCAGAGTGTGCTGGAGAACCCAGAATGGAAAAGTCAAACTGGCCTGGGTGATATGTACAGGCCGTGGAATGGTTGCTTTCCTCTGTGAAGTCCTGCATAACACCGTTGTTGTAAGGTATGGCAGTGTCTGTTTGTAAGCACAGCTACGGTCTTGACAAAAAGTCCCAAAGGTGCCTGCGCACCTGTCCGCACTGATGGCATGATTGCGGGAAACGTAGCAGTTGCACCCAATATTGTTTCTGGCCGCTCGTCATATTGGGAACTGGTTGTCCAGTTGTTCAGCAGTTGTTCACCTTGTTGCGCGTGAAAATAGGCAACTTGCACTGCGATGTGAGACTCGAGCCTTATGGCTGCGCGTATCGAGTACACTTTCTTCACAGTATCACGCAGCGCTGCACGCAGCGCAAGTCAAGACACATCTGACCCTGCGTATTTCCGGCAAAATCCGTCTAATCAGACTAGGCACAGCAGTTGCATCAGCAGGTGATATCATCGATGAGTCAACACAAATTCGCAGCTGTCATTGCGGCCTGCACACCGGCAAGCAGCTTAGCTGGCTCAATTGAGCTCTGACCACAGTTATGGTAAACAGTTGGCCCCTTTGAAAGTATGATCGGTGGCGGTTACCTGCCGGATTGCTGGGTATGTGTCTGAGTCTGTCTATAGATGCCACTGCCATGCTTGCGCAACGAAACAAGAAACAATAATTTTGCCAACCACTTTCTATGTTCGGTAAGCCCTGCCACCAGAAGCTTCACGGTGCTTGCCGACTTCTGCGGTAGCAATCACTAGTCGGTACTAAGGCGTGAAGTGTTTAGCAACGCCTTGACTTACTCTACCTGGCACTTTGCTCAGGCCCACCAGAGGTCGCAAACTTGGCTGGCTCGCTCGAAGATGTCTCTGCGGATCCAACAGACAGAGTCTGGACAATGCCAGAGCTGGACATATTGCAGGAGTTACCAACACCTATCGTTGTCCTGTTGTATGCCAGCCTTAGCAGGTTGGCACTGAAGTCTTGCTTGTCAGAGGCTTACTCTTCGCTGGTCTGATATTCATTGTCTTAATTGCTTGATATGCTTCAGGGTAACCCATCAGCACAGCTGCCAGCTGTTGTTTGAGAATGTCTCGTTTCTTCGGCAGTTTGGTCTTCCACGCTCTGAAATTGAGTACTCCCACATGTGGGATAGACTATCAAAGGCTGACCAGCAGGCAAAGTGGAACTTTATAGCAGATGTATTGCAGGCAAGTTCTCCCACACAAAAGCTTGATTGGCTGCTTCTCAACAACCAGAGCCAGATGCAATTCCAAGCGATGTCAGCTGGGGTGATCATCTGCTGAATGCAATGCCTGACTGCAGGGCGGCAAAACGCATCAGGCGAGACTTGATGTCCACCAATTGCTGCGGCCAATGTTTCGTAAAGCTGACTCAGGCATGCCAGAGGCTTCAGCAAATGTTGTCAGCAAGGTACTCAAAAAACAATGACATGGCTTTGCCTCACTACTGTGCGCTTATCATTGCATTGTCATGAAGCTCCTGCAAGCTCACAGTGAAAACATGTAATGAGTGCATACGTGTCTGCTTGTGCATGCCCATGCTTGCCAATTTAGGATGCACTCAAACAAACAGGCAGCGCAGGATAGTAGCCACCTACCAGCACTGCATTCTGCTGTGCTCTTGAGCCCCAACGCAGCACCTCTGCACCTTATGTAGGTGCACGCAACATTGAGATATCTGCGCTGTACAGCACATCCTATGCTGCATGATCAACTGTCACCTGGCAATTCATGCAGCAATCTGTCAAGATTGAGCTGCTTGATGCAATTCCTCTGCAGCCCATCAAAATCCAGACAGCGTCAGGCAAGGTGGAGACTGCAATTCTACACATCTTTGAGATGCAGACGGCAGGTGCAGTACCTGCAGCAGCAACAGAAGCTTCTGCTGCTTCAGTGGGTGCTGACATAAGCAGTAGCGACAGGCGCATCTGCGCCTTGCATCAGCGCAGCCCTATCCAGATGTACATGTTTGATTCTCATGGTGCGCTGCTGAGCGCCAACAAGGCTGCATTGGCTGGGCTGCAACCAGATAAAGGTGCGTCTTACACAATGCCATGGTATAGCAACTTGCAGCAGATGTGTGCTGCCGCGGCACCCACAGCATGACATGATCATACACTCATGCTTACAATCAAGTTGTGGTGCGCTAGTACTGTGTAAAAGGGTCCTGTCTCCAATGCCAATTCAGCATGTCATGTCATATCAGATCAGAACTCAGGGGTTTCCTCATGCCTGTACATGAGGTGCTGACACTCAGCAACATTCAGTGCAATGGCAAACGAGCATCCTTTGCCAACCTTACAGGATGCAACAGACTAGCAGCAGTAATGCGAATGCAAGTGTAGTGCAGTAGCAAGTAAAACACACTTGGTTTAATAATATTACACATATAATACACATTGGCCAAAAGTACGGGTACAGCTTGTGTCCCACATAATGCAGTCATTACAGTGGTATTGTAACAGTATCATTACACACGGTGTATGTCATGTAGGGCCTGAGGGTGTCAGTGCTGATGTAGCACACATGAAGATGCTGTTTGCCAGAGGGGCCTACCCAGGTGGGCATCTTTGATTCCCTTCTTGGCAGGCAGGCATGCCTCAGAGCATGTCATGCTGTCAAACAGGATGTGGTGTTGTTGCACATCTGCTCAGCTCAGGCGGTCTCTCAGTCTACACTGCTTGCATCCTTGCCCGACTGTTTGAGGCGCAATGTCTCACTCCATCATGCACTGTTGCAAAGTCGCTGAGTACTAAGTTGCGCCCTTCATCCAGCAAGCAAGCACCTGACCATGCGCTCAGTGCCTCTGTCACACCATAAGCGACAGCACATCAAAGCAGCACCAAGGACAGCGCATCGGCATGAGATGCATGTATGAGGAGTCTGTTGGTAAAGCGTGCACTTGATCAGTATCAAATGAGCTGTCATACAATTCAGGTGGCAAGGAGCAAGCAGTGCAGGCATATGAAGAAGCGCTGAACGCTGTGTTTGACCTGCGGGTGGAGTGCCATCAGCACATACAGCCATATGCAAGTAGGAAGGATGGGACAATCAAGTGGGCCTTGTTGGAAATGTGGCCTTTGTTGGTATGCTCATCAACTCAACTCATCAGCATTAATGAGCTGTGCATGCAGCCCAGTGACAAGCTTTGCTGCTACAACCGTGTGTTGGACATAGAATGCCCTGACGTACCAGGATATCATGCAAATCTTGTGTTCAGCCGTGCTGTGGTGCAGCTGTTTGCTCATGAGCTTGTCACAAGCTTCCTACTCTTTTCTGTGTAATGCAGTGAAAAATAGGACATGTATATAGAATGCTACTATCAAGTTTGTTGTGACAAGCCCCTTCTCCTGCATCCCATACACAAACCACCCATCTATGGAGATGTGATGTAAGTCCATGTTGAGATGTAGCTGCTGAAATACAATCTGCTGGTTGTTGTGAGATTGGTACATACAGTGGGCCATCTGGTCATGATCAAGCTCATAGAACACCATCTCCCACCTGTTTGTCGCTCAACACCACCATGTTGTTGCTGGTTGCACCCATCAGGCCTTGCTTGACCCATGTGACAGCAGATAGCAAGCCATGTGTCGCATGAGTCTTGTCATATGCACAATTTGCATGCCTCGGCAGCACAGTTGTTAAACTGGCTATTTAGTTTCATGGCCATTTGCTCAAAGACTTGATGACATGCATCAACTTTTGTTCCCTGGATGACACTATTCATGTGCAAGGCTTCCCATTGAAAGCTCCCTTGTGATGTGCCAACTGCTGCTGTACCACGCCTTCCAAGCCAGCTTGTCTCACAAGTCACATCTAGCTTCACGGCCCAGTCTGTGACAACACGCCTTGCATGCAAATGATGCTGAGCCTACTTACAGCACCAGCTGTGAGCTCTTGCCAACCCTTCTACATAGATACCCAACCCATCTGCAAGGTGCTAAATGAAAGGGATGAGCAAGAGACAGCTGACTCAGCTGATGCCAGGTGCAAGGCGTGGGGTCACAAAGCAGCAAAGGCTGACATGTGGTGCACATGACTGCAGGATCCTGTGGACTCAACCCCTGCGGTGTTGGTGCATAGGTATAACATCACGCAGAAGAAGCGTGCAGAGCTGCTGTTCACTGAGCAGAAAGACGCCCAAGAGAAGTACGCTGCTGCCCTCTGCACTGCCTGTTCCCATTGTATCAGTTGCCATGCACATGGCAAGCTGCACCAGTTGGCATGTGCACGTCCGTGGCAATGTGCATGTCCATGGCCATGGGGTCTCATACTGGTCCATCACAGCTGTACAGACTGCATTGATGCAGATGTTCATGGAGGCATGCCTTGACAGTGGCAGTGTCCGCTGGACATGAATGATGCAATGAAGGCGCTGGCATTGCCCTAATGTCGCATTTGCTGACTGTACTGCCTGGTACTCAAAACGCTAGTTGTCCTCCCAGCTTGCTGTGCTATTGTGCTAGCATGACTGCAGTCAACTTACTGCGCATCTGGCAGTGGAAACAGTATCTTCAGCATGACTCTGCATGTGACAGCAGGGTCCTGACCCCACAAACTGCTCAGCCTACCCAACCAAAGTTAGCTCAACATCCTGCATTCTCTGTTGTTTGTTCTGCTGACACCAACCTGGCACATGACATGAGCTATGTGCAGCACCGCTCACACCATGGCTTAGTTCAGCTGCTTTCTGCCGAAACTCATGACTTTTGCTTACCGTCCCTTCCAATGGACATTTTGCAACAGGGGCAATAATTATGCTTATTGTGTGAAGGCGCAATCAGGCCCTGGAGCGCGATTGGCAGCAGATGCTGGATGAAAAGTTCCGCCTGCAGATGGAGTCCAAGGCTCTGGCTCAGCACCTGAATGCCCTGCTGAATGACAAATTCGGGCCCCAAACCGGCAAAGGGTTTGATTCAGACACGCCCATTGACAAGGCTTTGGCCTTCCTGCAGTTCATCATTGCGGTATGGGGCGATTTTTTTTCTGTGTCTGCTTGTTTGTTCAGACCTGACAGGTGCAGTGTCAATTATAGTGGCAATTATTCTGGAAGGCATGACATGCACATGTCAGCAACTGCAAAGAAGGCATGACATGCACATGTTAGCAGCTGCAAAGAAGGCATGACATGCACATGTGAGCAACTGCAAAGAAGGCATGACATGCACATGCTAGCAACTGCAAAGAAGGCATGACATGCACATGTTAGCAGCTGCAAAGCTGTCCAGCAGAGCATGCTTTGTTCACTCGTCTGCTGCTGTACAGCTGGCAGCACATTGCCTGCTGGCAGAGGCTGCTTGTCTTCTCCTGCCACAGCTTGCCTGTTGTGTGTGCTGAACACCTGGCTAACAGTGTGCTTCATGGAGAAGCTAAAGATGAGGCTTTGGCATGTCAAATGCTGAGCTGACGCTACACCAGTACAAAGCTGACAAGCATAAAGCATTGTTTGAAAACCTGGCCTGTGACTGTGTCCCGCTATGACACACACAGTCTGCTGTGCTGCTGGCTGCTCAAGAGCGACACTCCACAAGCCCATTCTCCAGATGGCCAATGACTTTCCTGAAATTTGAGCTCTGCTTCACGCTACATGTCCAGTTGGGCCTGTTTTCAGACTTACCCACCTTGTGGACGGGCCAATCTGTAGCCTAGCTCATCATGAGCTGGAAAGCAAATTTAATGTTATTATAATCATCATCATCATTATTATTATTATTATTATTGTTACTATCATCATTGATCGGTGTGCCCTGCAGGGGTTCTGCCCGCCGGTGCAATCCGCGCTTGAGCTGTACCGCATGCTGAGTGAGCCCGGCATAGACCTGCGCCAGCCTGTCAGCCTGGAGAACCAGCTCTTGACAGACAACACAGATATGGATAGCGAAGTTGGCCAATCCATGCTGCAGCTTCTACAGGTGCTTCCAACTCCGCTTGGCCCCTGCCTACTTGCCTGCCTGCCTGTACTAATGCCACTACAGCCGTCCCTTCCCTTCCCTGCCCTGCCCTTCCCTGCCCTTCCCTTCCCTTCCCTTCCCTTCCCTTCCTTCTGCCCCCCCTTCCCCCCCCTTCACTTCCCTGCCTTTAGTCCCCTTCACTTCCTTGCCCTCTAGAACCATCAAGGACATCAAAAGATTTCCTGAGTCTTCTCC
>JAABUP010009936.1_pt1 | contig 11438 bp, 12 predicted proteins | sample 5559201 | NCBI WGS metagenome assembly JAABUP01 (sample SAMN10711887, study PRJNA513373) | rock metagenome | isolation source: Antarctica rocks | place: Antarctica | reverse complement strand
GATCCTGCCCCCCGCAATGGGACCTGCCACTGTAATTTCCAACCACCTCGAAGACGACGATAATCCTGCTTGCATCTCCATCTTGTTGACTTCCTCTTGCTTGCGACACTTGCATTGTCTTCATACTCTCTCTCAACGATCAACGAATCTTCCGCGCGACTCCATAAGCTGGGAGTCAACTCTGAACCAGTCTCGAGCATTGTTATCTTGTGGATACAATAATATACCTACTGAGTATTCTCCGCATCTAGTAAACCTCTCCGTGTAAGCAAACTCAACAAAGGAAGGAGCAACTGCTCAGGGACTAAGACTGCATCTATTGTTATTTTCAACTCTGCCGCAATGTTCAAGATTTTCTCAGGCGCAGAGAAGTCACCAAGGTCCCCCAATCGCTCAAGGACACTAGCACATCTACATTCCTCAGATCATGATGATGTTGCCACGTCAGCTTCAACGACAACAGTCAATGGCCTTCAATTTGACTTCATGGCACCAAGTCTAGTCCCAATACCGTCTTCGCGCCAGAACGAGGCCGCCATAGGACCCACTGGACCTACCAAGTCTCACCAGCGGACCCTCACCGAAATCTCAAGGTCGACCCAAAACCTTCCTCCCTTGATCACACGACCATCCGAGTCTAGACCAGCCCCCCCATCAAATATATCAGGCATCACACCGTTCAACCCAGCCACTCCGTTCGACGAATTCCATGTCTCACTAGAACAATCACGCCTGTCATTGCCCACGAGATCCAACCAACTGTTACTGTTCACAGGAGACAACACTGCACAAGGTAAGGCACAAGAGAAGGTTGAAAAGTTGGCAGACTGGTTCAAGGGGGAGTCTCGACCCATAAGCATTGGCATCACACCATCTGCTATAAAAGAAAAGGCGGACCCCCTAGACATACCTGCAGTGTGCTCGGAACTCCGCCCCACAAGTCTTATCCAACGACGGTTGACTACCCAGTCCTTGTCAAAGTCTGCCATGGCAAGCAGGTTCTCTTTCTTTAATAGCAAGGCCTCGCTAGCGAAGCCTACGCCACAATCGATCGATGTTCACGATGATCTCCTGGATGGGGACCTCACTACCGCCCTATTCCCGAATGGACCAGCAGATCCATCTTCGTCTGCCGCCTTCAAAGATTTGCAACAACAGGCTGAAACCTTGCTTCTAAGATTACAGACAGCCTACAGAGAACGAACCATGTCACTACACGAGATGAGCGCGGAGAAGGAAGCCGTTGCGGAGGAAGCTGAAGGTGCCGAGACACGGGCGCGGTATCTTAAAATACAGCTGGATGACATGTCAGTCAAGCTTGCGGAGCAAGATGAGGCAATGATGAACCTTGTCGACGAATTAGCTCAAGGAAAGCTTGCGCGACGAGAAGAGGAGGAAGCAAGAAAGAGGACAATCAGGCTTGTGGATCACCACCAGACTCCAAGAGCTGGCCGCAAGCGCACCAGTTGCTCAAGCACAGTCAGCGACTCGGGCTTTGAGTCTGAAGACGATAGTTCAGCCGAGAGCGTCTTCTCGAGAAGGAACGGCGCACATTCGCCGACGATGTCAATGTCGAGCGTGTCGACGACCAGCTCGCCTGAGACGTACCACACTATCGATCTCCAGTTGCCTAGATCAACGCCACAAGCCGCGCGTTTGCGAGTGCCATCGAGCCAGACGATTGTTAAGGGCCAGTCACCGTTTTACCAACACAACATCCCCGAAGGAATCGCACAATCAAGTTGCCCACATTGCGAAGGCGTGAGAGCATCAGAGGCATGGAGCGTGGTCAGTGTCCTCAAAGAAGAGAACACTGGCTTGAAACATCGCGTCGGGGATTTAGAAGGGGCACTGGATGGATGCTTGGACGTGGTGGGCAGATTGAGCTGATGGACGAGAATATTCTTAAACGAGCGAGCTTTGGATCCATGGGTGACGCATTGCTTGGACATGGCTTCTCTGCTTTCGATGCTGATCAGTCTTGGCTTTGCGCTTTGGGTAATGGCGACGAAGGAAACAGATTTATGGCTGCTTTTGCAAAGCATCCTCACCGTTTATAATGGCTTGGTCAAGCGCTGACTCAAGCCTACTTTCAAAATTCAATATAGAGCATCTTCAAAGTATAGACGAGACGCTTTGAGCGATTGATCTTTTGAAAATGAGTCGCTCTCCTCCACTATTTCCCCTCTTGTACCGTATAGGGTCGTTACCCATGTCTCACGAGTAAATTGCTCCTGAGGCCTTCCCATGACCGAGAACATCCGTCTTGTAATTAAAAGCTATGGGACAATCGAGCATGATCTCGTACTGTGAACAGTAATAAAGACCTTGATACCCACCTAATCCCGATATCCAAAATACTTAATTATTTCGTATACGTCCAGCAATACAATTGGTCCTGCCATCAAGGACGCGGTCATCGATTTATCTCATGGTCTTGTTTTCCCGCTCTCGTCTCTGGAGGTAGAGGTCTCTGAGTATGAACGCTTCCTTGAGTGGACAGGCAGTGTGGATTTGAAGCAATAATAGGGGTAGAGCTAGATGTAGAGAACAATGAGACGCGTCGCAGCCAGTCGAGCAAATGAGACGTGTCTGATTCAGCGCTTCATCAAGCTAAGGTACCAGAGTAGCAGCGACGTTATCCTATATTAGTTTCAACTTATCTCGATCATAGCTAGTTGCTTTCATCAGCACGTGACGGCATGTTATGCATGCGTACAACTGCAGGTCCTTATAAGTGGCATCCACCCACTTTCATTCCTATGGCCTCCCTCCATGGTGGTGGTGCTCTTCCCTCATTAACGGTCCATAGCCATCGCTGTCAGCCTCATACGTGTACGTTGACACGGCTTTCCAAAGCTCTTCACCGTTTCTAAGAGTGGTCTTCATGACGGTGATTTTCTCGAACGCCACGCCCATCTTGACGGAGTTGAGCTCACGGATCCAATTGCGGACTACCTGTCCAGTACGGCGTTCACTATCCCTATTTGACTCCATGCTTCTTGCACAGTGCTGGGGGATAAAGACTGTGAGACGGCGGAGGTTGCGAAATCTAGCCAATGGATTTTTTGCTCCAGGAGTATACAAGTCTAGTTGTGGAAAAGCCTGAGAGGCAACAAGCTGCTTTGGGATCTGAAGAGCTGTCAGTCAGACGCTTCTTTCATCAATCTAGAATTGATGCAAAGGTACACCTACGTGATATCTCTCCGAATTTATGTCAACCGTCAAATCCGTGAGATGCGGACAGATTCGTACAATCACCGGATCATACAATTGCAGAATCAACCAGTTCTTACGCTCATTCCGAGGATTCTCGCCCTCTGAGAAGACTCCCATATGCAGTTTCCGGAGCGTGGAGCGGTGCTTGGCGATCGCTAGAACGCAAAGGCCTCCAATCTGACACCTGAACTCTAGGGTTTCCATATTCCGCAGTCCATTCACAAAATCACAGAGCCACTTGCTCCTTACCTCTGCTGGGGCTGAGCCTTCAAGGTGTCCATTCGTGGCGAAATGCCGCAGTTGTGGAAGCTTGCTGACGGGAATCGTCGTCATAAACCTGTCGATAGGCACGTCCCATAACTCCAAGTGGGTTAAACTGTTCAGGTTCCAACCAAAGGGTGCTGCAGCCGCTGAATGCGGCCACGAATAATTCTCCAGCACGAATTCCTTCATAGGAGGAAGATTTTCGGACCCGGCTAGATCCATAAGTTCCATGAGCTTGCCTGCTACCACGTGAACCTTCTGTAAATCAGGGTGACCTCTGAGGAATCTGACGAAGTAGCGTTTTACCACGTGGGCCTTGATCACGAGTTCCCAGTGGTCCAAGCCCAGCTTACTTCCACTGTCGATTATCTACCGAGAATCTCAGAGTTAGTATTGCCATTCAGTGACAGCGGTAAAATCACAAAAACGTTAGAATTCGAAAGGACGGCGAGATTGTTCTTTTCGTATCGGAGACATGTCTCGCAGGCTCTATCTGCGGCAACAGCAAGGCATGTTTGACCTGAAGAAGACGTACCTTGCAGGAAATTAGTCGAGGCACGGGATTTGTGGCGAGCGGGGCTATATGCCGCGATGCTATGTCAAGCCCTTCGAGAGAGAACTTTACACCTCTGAACTTCTTGAGAAGCTTCTCGAAAACCAAGATCCGAGCTGAGGGATAGTCGAAGAAATCGTTGTCTTTCTCCCAGTACGACCACCTACGTTGGAATATCAGCATCATAGACCTTCCATGCAGTCAATCGAAAACAAAGAGAGGTGATGCGGGACCAGAGTTCGATTCAGCCGCAGTCAACTGTATTATGACTACATGCCAGTCCAGCTCTCTATCGATGACAACCTCCTTTGTATGCTGGCGAATGTCTTGAGCCACTTGAAGCTGGGTACTCCAGGAGTTCTGGGGCTCCTCACTCTTGACCACGTTGTCCCGATGCTTGGGCCATGCCAAGGAAACGCGTGCGTTCTGCACCTCAACTACAATATCAAAGCTGGGGGCCTCGCTCGTGAGCACCTGGCCCTTCTTCAGATCGTGTGTGCCTCCGACGGTGTGTACTCGTACGCCATTCCAGCCCAGACATTCTATCTGCACCTTCTTCTTGGCTGGGTGATTGGCATGGATATAGGTAGCCTTGACATGGACTCGAGAAACTGTCTTGTTGGTAGAGAGTTGGTGGTGTGAGGAAGTCCTAGATCGACCGATAAGTGTGGGGTTTCCGTCCATGGACAATTCGAGCGTTTGACCCCGATGCCCGATATATTGTGCCTTGTCTGCGAAGCATGAAAGCAGGCTAGATGTCAACACCATGCGGCGATACATGATTGGTACGACTGAGTCGTCCATTTGTTTTGAGACAAGACGTAGGTTTGGTAGCCTTGTGGGCCATGATGTGTGGACTTGCTCCGCTATCATGGAAAGTATCTCAGATGGGAATACCTCGTTGACCGCTGGCTGAGTTTCCATTTCGTGTGAACCCCACAAAAAAGAGTCTCGCCATGTTAAAGGCTTTAGGTTTCTTAAAGCTAGAAAGATCCTTATGAAGACATGCATTGCCTTGTGTCAAATAGAATAAATGATGAGCTTATGTGACAAAGCTTGTGTCAAAACTTATTGGCAGCGGAGCAAACACAGATTACGGGATGGAGATGTTACTAGGTCTGAAGCCAATGACAGATGGTATGAGTTGTACCAAGAAGAACGGTTCCGGTCTAATTCAGAGGCGCATTCAATAACGGGAGCAAATTTTCAATCAAAATGACAGTTCTTGAACGGGTGATGAGGTCGCTGAACCCGTTACTGGACCCATCGAGCCGACAAGTAGCACCGAATCAATTGCTACTCAAGCGGAGCCTCGCATCAAACTATCATGCATTCGTGTACCCTAAATTATCGTACCGGTCAGCGTGAATCCTCGCTATGAAACGCTGAAATGTAACCCTGCTCCAACCTCCCGGTAAGTGACCGACTGCAAGCTACATCGGAGTATCTTGCTGGCTATTGCTTCCCAAGGATCAAGTGACGACGTATGTCTTCGCCCAAACAAAGCCACAAGTATCAGCACGTTCCTTATCTCAGCATGTCTACATTGACAGCAGTAACAGGAGGAAAGAAGTGTCGAATAGATAGATGTGGAGCAGAACAAATCAGATGTAGCAGAAAAAAGTAGATTTAGCAGAACAAAGGAAGATTCGAAGCTCTCAGAGCAGTAGGTTACGTTATAGGAATTTAGCATGCTCAATTAAGCATCTCAACATTCTCGATATACGGTATTGGGTATCAAAAACAGATATAATGGCAAGTTATTGCGGCATAATGCAGCTTTTGGCAATATCTCTCATCACAATTGTCAACGTCCGATTCCATTAGGAGATAGAAATACCACGACATAGCCCCCAGCAGTGCTCAAAGTTCCACTAACCCGAAACGTCCCCAGATGTCCCCAGAAGATATATGAGCTCCTCTTCGCTCACGATCTGGACTGCCTAGAGATCTGCTTCGTCGCTCAAAAGATGGGCGAACGACGAAGAGCTTTGGAATCTGATTGAACGTAACTCCAGCACCGTGGGTCCATCGTCGTCATCGGAAGTAGCTCGATCGTAGACGACGTGGATCCTCACACACTCAAAAGGAGATCCGACCTTGGCAGATCTAACAGATGCGAGCCATGCACCTGCAGTCACGTCGACCAATCGATATGAATTATGGTCCAGCCTGAACAAATTTTCTGGCTTGGTCATGTAATCGCGTTGAAAGACGTTGTCGATCTTCAGAGGCACACGGAATTCTGTCTTACAGAATACTGCCAGCCTTCGAAGATTGCGGAACCCCGCAAGTGCTGTAATTATTGGATCTGATCCAATATTCACATCAATCCCTAGCTGCATGAGATTGGGGCATGAGACGCCCACAGCCTTGAGACAATTGGTAGAGAGCTCATGCCACTTGGTCTTGGCTTCGTCTTTGTGACCTCGAAGTCTCAAACAGCGCAGGGTCGGGCCGTGGCCGCAAATTGCGAATATTGTTTGGTCCATATTGAAGCGGGCCCGTAGGTCCAAGCTTACTAACCCACTGATCTTGTTCAGGAGGTTGCAGAGTAAGTCCACGGTTTCGTGCATGTTTGGGTCCTTGCATCCATCCCTCATCACTAGAGTTCGGACTTGTGTCAGTGACTCAGGGGGTACAGAGAACAGGAACCTTCCGATGTCGATCTCGAAAAGCTCAAGATGTGTGATGCATTTCCAATCAAAGAAGCTTGCGGCTTTGCTGGGTGAGAATTGCCAAGCCATGGTCCGTATGACAAGCTTTCGGATAGGCGATACGCGCTCATTGTCCATGATGTCCCTTTCTTCGAGTATAGGGATTTTGCTACCCTCGAGATGGAGAGTCTTTAGGCCCGCTCTCGAAAGGATCATCATTTTCAAAGATTTAAGATTCTGAGGCGAGGCATTCCAGTTGACAATTCTAAGGGAAGCGAGTTGAGGATCCGGTAGCGTGGCGATACGGCTCTTGTTGAGTGAAGTTGCATCAAGTCCCTCAATATGAAGGCGTATGTTCGGTAACATATCGCTTATCCTTGTGATTGCGGCACCAATAGAGTGATATTCACTCGAAAGTTGATCTTGGCACCAGTAGGACCACCTGAAAAGGTTAGCTGCGTCAAGAATTTGAGTTGGAATTTGAGGAGACTTACGTTATATCCTTGAGGTTCTTCGAAGATACTAGAGGTGTCATCAAAGACTGCCAATGAAGCGCCCTCTTGACGTAGATGTGCTGCGAGTAATCGCTCAAGTGATGTTGATTGGTCGACCAACTCGCCTGATGAGGCTTGAGCGCAAATTCTTGCACCATCGCATCGCTCAAAGCAACAGTTCTAAACATGATGCCTGTGATGATAGCGTAGAATTGAGGCGATACGAGGCGCATGGGTGGTAGAAAGCCTGGTCCATCTTGGAGAATCTCGAAGATCAAATGTAGGATATCGGGTGGGAGTCTCGAAGTAGACCGATGAGCCATTTCCACGGCGAGCTTCGCCAAGGCCATAGGTGAATATTTTTTGGTAGCCTGGTTCATCTGTGATAATCAGTATTGCGCTGGCAATAGTGGGTGGATCTTGAAGTTGACTTGGGTGTTCTGACACAAGGTGGTACGGATGCGAGCGGAACGTGGTTTGTCAAAGTTTGATTGATGAACTGGTTGAGACCTGTGTATCCTCGCGTGTCAGAAGGCTAGTGTCGCAGCTTTCATACTGTTCGTCACTGGCCCTCAACACTTGTGCTTCAGAACAGATACCGCTATCAATTCCTCAGTTCCTTTGTCCGATATTACAAGGTGCATATCGTCGTTACTCTCTGGGTACCGTTTCTTTGTCTAGGAAGTCCTCATTTGGGGCCAAAGCTACCTAGATTTCTAGAGTAATCAAATCATTGATTTCAACACTGGGTCACTTGATGTAATGGATCATGAGCCAGGGAGCTCTGACCGCTTCCAGTACCGTTGAATACTCTCAGGTTCAGACTATTCAGAGTAACTATGGCTGGATTCTCAGCAGACGGCACTGGTGTCGACCTTCAGAAGCGAAAAGGTCACGGGAATTCCTCCAGCTGGAAGCGAGACTTTGAGTGGAACTCGCAAGGCAAAGACTCGGTCATCCGATACTCCAGTAACACAGATATACCAACATTCATCACTTTTCCATTGACACAAGTCAATCGTTGTGTAATGTCGAAGACATCAAACTCTTCTTTTTCTTCGTCATTTGCTCATACAAACCGTATTTGACACTGCCTGGACTTCTGAAACTTCCCCTGGCCTGCTATCTTCGGATGACCTTGACATATCATTTCGGTGTAACGTCTGAGGCTCTTGTCGAAGATTAGGACATTTTCACAACTCTCGCTTCGATCGTTAGCTGTTGGTGTTGAGAGATCGCAGAACTTGATATTCCGCCTCAGCAAAATGCATTTCCACTGGCCGCTAAGGTCGCCTCCGAAATTTATCTTGGAGGAAGTCAACAACGAGAGTGATCCAGAGCAGAAGCGCCGGTCATTCTCTGATCGTGTAAAGCGCATGGTCCACGTAGAAAAGAAGGTATGAGTCGTCAACTTCCCCGGTTACATATTTATGTTGACGATTGCAGGTGCGATCGGCGAGCGCACAGTCGATGGAGACGCCGGCAAGGAGCGCCTTCGCGAAATATGGAATTTTTTTCAAACGTGCTTCTAAGAAGAGCACAGAAGTATGATCTCCTTGTCAAGCGAGTTCTTTGTATCTGAGACCGACCTCTAACGTGAAGCAGGCAAAGGAGAGCCAATCAGAGCGGAAGGCTTTGAGAACGTCCACTGTGCGAGGTAGGACTGGAGATTGGCGAAAAAGCGCCTACGAGGCCCCAGTAGAAGAAGCTTCAGCGGGTATCAGATGCGGTATGCGTTGCCAGAATCATGTCGGTGCCAGAAAGCCTCAGCAGTTGATTTTCCTAAAGGTAGAAATGATAATGGACGGCGAGCTGGATCTGGTAGCTGGCTGCCAACGGAAGGATCTGAGAGGTGGACCGGTGGTTTGCCCACAGGGACATTGGACAGACACCAAATACGTTGTGAAGAATCAAAGGTGGTAGACATGGGAAGATCTATACTGATTGAGAGGGAGCGATCCAAGGAGAGCTTGGACAAGATCTGCGCCAATAGCCTTGGTTCGGAAATATAACAGGGAACCTGCGGGGGCGCAATTGATTTTGTATAAGTTTTTTAGTGTTATGGAATCTGCGTAACATCAACCCATGATCTTTGGCGGTAGCCAGGGCAACTTAGTAACACAGTCTTGACATGGTGACCAACATCACAGCGTAGCCTCCTTTGCAACACTCTTCGCGTTGACACATGCCTTAGCGTGGTGTGCTAGTATTAATAGCCAAGTCGTAAACCGGGGTCTCTATTTTCTTTTCCACCATTTACACCAATCTTTCTTCCAGTACCTCAAACATTGCTTTAGGAATCTACAAATTCCTCACTTCCTCAATTTACTGTTACATATATCAACAAGAGGTCCTTTGGGCCTTTCTCGGTTGAGTATTTCACTATCTCTTGTCACAAAAGTCGATCAACACAGCCTTTTTTGCTCTAAATACGTGAATCCCGAGAACCAAGGAGCGATGATGTGGCCCAAGAACATCATGCTGGGCTCCAAGTATATCAACCCAACCAGCCAGATGGCCAAGCGGGCCATTGAAGAGGGACGCTGGTATATGAAACGTGCCCGCAATACCTTTTATAAGCAGCATGAGGTATGCGTATCAGCTTCTCTTGCCCCTGGTGTGTCTTACTGATGAACCTAGAATGATCTGCCCGTCTCAGAGCCCGAGGACTCGGTGACTAGAGCATTGTTGAATCTTCCACTCGCAGTGTTTGAGGAGGCATTTGCTTGTAGAAAGCAAGTAAGTGACTACAATGGCATGAAACATGATGTGTAGCTAACATGTACTCCTGAAGCAGCCCTCGAGAACCCACGTGCTCACTAGCACCTGCGACAAGTGGGAGACAGTGAACGCAGTACTTACAGCTACCACCATTGAGCACGAGGAACTCAGTGCATTAGAATGTATGTCCCTTCTTAGCAACCTTTCACTAGGGTAGGCAGGCTAAATTGGACCCTTAGCTGCCGATTTGAAGCGCTTGCTGCAATCCATCTCTCCAAGGGCTCTCCTCAGCGGCTGTCACCGTTCGATCTCAGGATTTGAGGCAGTGGGTTTGACCAGCAGGCATCAAAAAGCTGTGAACGGGCACTATCGTTCATTCTCAGGTTCCACGGCCGTGGATTCACCCACCAAGGAGTCGTTTTCACCCCCCATTATCAAGATCAAGAAGCAGTCATTCTCCCATAAGAAAGGTCCTTATGGACCCGGAAACGAGCCGAAGGAGGCAGCTCCAGCTCAACACGGCCTCGGAGATGCTAAAGAGGCAAGCTCCACCGATACAGTGGCGATAAAAGAAGTACAGCAAGAACTCGACACTTCATCGAATAAACTCAAAGACATGCAGGGCATCAACGACGGTCTTCTGTACGCATTGCAAAGTATGCAGCAAGAATTAGATGATGTCGCCAGTAAAGGAGCACAGAACATAATCAGCGAGCAGGAGGAAATGCTGAGTGCGGCAAATGCTGAGAACGTCAACCTTAGAGAGGAAGTCTCGGACCTGAAGTATCAGCTATCTCTCAGGACTGAGCAGATTGCTGGGGGCTCGGCTTATATCAAGAGCCGGGAGCGAGAATGGCGATTGGTCTCGGAGCTGAAGAAACTATGGAAGAAAAAGCCAGGACAGGACGACGCCATGCTCGACCTGCTCGAGGAGTTCAACGAGGAGATCGTCGATCTCCAAGCTCAGCTCGACGGACGTATCGATGGCTTTTCTGCCATGCACCGACAATGGCTAAGGATCCAAAAGGCCATGGCAGACATGAACAACGACACCATAGAGGCCCTCCAAGCAATGAATGAGTCTTTGGATGATGTTGCAAACTTGAGAGCAGAAGTCTACACACTTCACCAAGCTCACAACCGATTGGTGGACGATTTCAATCGTCTGATACAAAATCACGGCGCACTGCAGCACAATTACAACTATTTGCTGTATGATTTCAACAACGAGAAGCGACGGGTCGAGACACTCTTGGAAGGAAATTCCTGCCTGCGTGATCGGAAAGTCACGCTGGTGGGACAGAATGCTAGCCTCAAAGCAGAGAACGTAGAGCTCGGAAAGGTGAAGCAGGAGCTTGAAAACAAATTGGCCATGATATGGTATGAGCTGGGGAATTTTGGCGGCCGGGCGTTCCATCGCGTGATTCATCTCGCAATGCAGCTTGAGCAGCTTGGGCTCGAGGTCACCAACCAAGAGCACGAGGAGCTCAGCATCTTCGCGCGCAATTACCTCAAGATCGATGAAACTAT
>JAABUP010009935.1_pt1 | contig 11440 bp, 7 predicted proteins | sample 5559201 | NCBI WGS metagenome assembly JAABUP01 (sample SAMN10711887, study PRJNA513373) | rock metagenome | isolation source: Antarctica rocks | place: Antarctica | reverse complement strand
TAAGCCAGGTCACATCTTAGATTGTGGCTTGTATCAAGCCAAATGAAGTTTTAAATCATACAATCATTGAGAAGCTGATCAATCAGCTTCAGCATGTATACAACAATTCAGAATCAAGAGAGAGAGCAACTTGTATCTTAAAAGCACTAAAACAGAAAGAAAAGCCATTTGCAAGACATCTGACCATCTTTGAACAGACATTGCTGAAAGCAAAAGACTTAAAATGAGATGATGCTGTTAAGAAGACATTTCTCAGTAACAGCCTAAATGTAATGCTCACACAAGCCCTGGTTGCAACATCAATCTCTGCGTCATATGATGAGTACATTATTTTACTGCAGCGAGTCAGTTACAATCTAGACTCAATTCAGAAGGCTGTTGCTAAAGAGTGTTGTATGACAACAGCTATTATCACACAACAGTTTCACACAAACAACATGAACTGAGAACTCATCAAACACACCATTGTCACAGCTACAGAAACTGAAGAGAGACGCAAAGCACAATGAATGTCAGAGAAGAAAGTGACAAAACATCATATAAAACAACTATGCATGCACTGCAAAGACAATGACCACTTCATTAAGAACTGCAAACTTCTGTTTGCTGTACAACCTCATGTCATCAATGTTGCTGCTGCTGAGACTGTGAAGAAAATGACAGAAGAAGAGAAGAACTCAAAAAAAGACTAGCTTTTAACAGAAGTCGCAGCTGAGAGTGTACAAAGTGTGATAAAAGCTGAAAGAAGTTTGAGAAACAGATGAACAGTGTTTCCTTCACTATGTCAACATTAGTCAATAAGAAGTCATATGCACATACCTTGTACAACACAGAGTGTCTGTTCTATGAAATAATCACTTCTTGCTTTACTAGAAATCACAATCTACAGTGCATGAAGATAAGATCTTGTATGATTACAGAGTTTGATGAACCTTCAAATTCATCAGTAAATGAAGTAGCTGTCATACAAATTGATATCAACAGACATCAGAAGTCAAGGACATTCTTTTATATTGTCTCTAAGATAGCATTCTACAACCTTATACTAGGTTTATCATGAATGAAGCAGAACAAGATCATATTGAATGCAGACAGAGCCTTTCTTATGATTAAATTCACAGAAACTATTGTACAGAACAGAAAAGCTTCTGCTAAGAATGAGTTCAATTATGTTATGATGTCAGCTACATTCTTTACAAACCTTGTACAGAAGAAAGAAGAGAAACAAAAGAAGATTAAGGTGTTTTTGATCAGCATGATCAATATTGAAAAAGCCTTAACCTCACAGAAGAAGACTGATCTGAGAACTATACTCTCTGATCATTATCATGAGTTTTTAAATGTATTTAATCATATGATGACGAAGAAATTGCCGCCCTTAAGAGAAGAAGACACAGATCATCAAATTGAACTAGAAGGGGTGAATGAAAAAGAGCCAAAAGTACCCTGAGGTTCTCTATACAACATGACAAGAGAGAAGCTACTAGTGTTGCGCAAAACACTAACAGAACTTTTGAATAAGCAGTTCATACAAGTCAGTAACTCATCTGCTGCAGCATCTGTTTTATTTGTACAGAAGTCAGAAGGTGAACTTCAGTTCTGTGTGAACTACTGTGGCTTGAACTGAATCACTTGAAAGGATCATTACCTTCTTTCATTGATATATAAGACTCTGTGAAATGTCAGACAAGCTCAATGATACATCAAGTTGAATGTCATAGTGACATTTCACAAGATTTGAATTGCTGCAGAAGACAAATGAAAGACAGTGTTTTGTATGAGGTACAGGTTGTATGAATGAATGATGACTTCTTTTGAGCTAGTCAATGTCTTGAGCACCTTTCAAAGATATATCAACTGAGCCTTGCAGAACTTTCTGAATGAGTTCTGTTCAGCCTATGTGAACAATATTCTTATTTTCACTAATGAATCACTGCATCAACATCGAAATCATGTATGAAAGATACTACTATGACTTTGAGAAGTCAGCCTACAAATTGACATTGACAAATGTGAGTTTGAAGTCAAGTCAATCAAGTATCTAAAGTTCATTCTGAAAGTGAGAAAGGGCATACAAATGAATTCTTAAAAGATGAAGGCAATCATGAACTGACAAGCTTCTAAATCAATAAAGAGTGTACAGAGTTTCATAGACTTTGCAAACTTTTATTGAAAGTTCATCAAGAACTTTTCTAATCTGATTATGTCAATGATGGCTCTCATACAAAAGAACACATCTTTTAAGTGAACTGAGAAAGCTGATCAAGATTTCAAGAAGCTAAAGACTATGTTCATTTCAGCATCAATTCTAGTCTCATTTAACCATACTTGTATGATTGTGATGAAAACAGATTTCTCAGGTTGATGCATAGATGAAACTCTGTTGCAGTTAATGAATGATGTGTGAAGGCTCTGTGTCTACTATTCAAAGAAGAATGCATCTGCAGAGTGCAATTATGAGATTTATGATAAAGAGATGCTGATCATCATACAATGCTTGAAAGAGTGAGATGCAGAGTTGAGAAGTGTATCAAGTTTTCAGATTTGTATGAATCACAAAAATCTGAAATACTTTATGACAGTTAAGAAGCTTACAGAGCCACAAATGAGTTGGTCTTTAATACTGTTGTGATACAACTTCTTCATACTATACTTGCTGAGCAAGCAGAATGAGAGAGCAGATGCTTTATTGAGACAAAAGCAGAATGTGTCAATGAATCTCTCAGATGACAGAGTACAACATTGTATGACGCAAATGATATGTTCTGAGATGATAAGCAAGCCTATACAGGCCACTCTGATGACAGTAGCAGACATATCAGTCTCTGTGCTCATACAAGATCAGAACTTGTTCAGTGAGATTACAGACCTTGAACAGATGTGAATGAATGCTGAAGCAAAAGATGAGTCATACAATGAGCTTTGTCAGACAATTTGTGAGAAACAGAGATCATTTTCTACTGTTTTAAAAGTGAGAGTATTCATAACAAAATGCTTCTTGAGCAATGAAAAAAAGCTACTCTTTCACAGAAGACACTGAGTGTTGTTCTTAGAATCTCTTTGTACAAAACTGATTCAGTATACACATGACTCAACAATGGCTAAACACTCAGAAAGAGATGTAACTGATGCTCTCTTATCACAACAGTTCTTTTGACCTGAAATGCTACAGAATGTCTGTACATTCTGTCAGAATTGTGACAAATGTCATACAAACAACAGCTGAAAAGATCGCTGACAAGGCTTCTTGAAGCCTTTATCTGTATTGAGGCAAATTTGGCGGAAGATATTCATTGACTTTGTAGTAAATCTACTGTCAAGTGAGGGTTGTACAAACCTTTTGATAATTACAGATTGTCTTAGCAAGAGGGTAATACTTGAACCGTGCAAGAATATGACTGCAGAATGAGTGACTCAGACATTCATACAATGTTTCTATCGAGCTCATGAGCTTTTTATTGCAATAGTCTTAAATTGAGGCACTCAGTTTGTGAGCAGTCTATGAAAAAGAGTCTGTCAACTTTTGAAGATTGTATGAAGAGTGTTTACAGCATACCACCTGAAAACTGACAGAACAACTGAGCAAATGAATCAGAATGTTGAGCTGTACATTCATATGTTCTCAAATTATAGTCAGAACAATTGAGCAAGCCTGCTTCTCATGACTGAGCTAGTCATAAACAATCATGACTTCATCTCAACAGAAGTGAGTCTTTTCTTTTTGTCTCATGAGTATTACATGAAGTCTCTACAACTACTTGAGAAGTTGAAGCCTGTACAATCTGCGAAAAGTTCAGTACAGAAAGCTGATCAAATTGTATGAAAGATGAAAGAAGTCACAGAGTGAGCACAGATGACTATGACTCTTACTCAGCAGATACAAAAAGAAATGATGAATCAGAAGAGACAGCAGTCTTATGACTTCAAGAAAGAAGACAAAGTCTGACTAAATCTTAAGAACATTCATATGAATCATTCATGCAAGAAGTTTGATGTGAAGAATGACAAGTACATCATTGTTAAGAAGATCAACTCACATTCTTTCTGTTTAAACACATTGTCAGGTATTCATAATGTGTTTCACTTCATCATGCTTTAATCAGCAGTCATGAACACTCTTTCTTCTCAGTGTATGACAGACTCACAACCTTTGCCACAAATTGTAAGCAATGAAGAAGAGTTTAAAATAAAGAAGATTTTGAAGAAGAGATTTATATGATGTAAAGAAGAATTCAAGAAGAAGTACTTGATGAAATGAGTCAGTTATACTCAACTCACATGAGAACTGACGTTCACTCTGAAAGAAACAGTGATGTTAAATCAGTGAAAGTTAATGCAACCTAAGTTGACTAAATCTTAACCATACACAAGAAGGTTGAGGTGCTTCATGAGTTCAGAGGATTGTATGAAGTTTAAAATTTAGTGTTGAATTTATTTGATTTATTTCTATACTAATTACTAATGATGCCTTCTTGATTTCATCAAAGCTACTTGTTTTGAGCATCATGAAGAGATGAGGCACACTGCTCAGATGTTGCACACAGCTCATACAACTAGGCTCTATAAGTGTTGCACACAGCTTATATGACTAAGCAAGCACAGTGCAAAGAAGAAAGAAGAGTTGTATGTATTTAAGAGACAACATAGATGATGACTGTCTCTGTCAGCAACACTGATGTGATTTGTCTTAACTGAGCAGCAGGCTCATCCTCATTGACATTGTTGTTGTTCTCATTGTTTGAGATGACAATGAGAATGTCATTGTTGCATATGAAACAGCAAGCAGCGTGGTCACACTACTTGCAGTTACTGCAACACTCATTGAAATGTTCTGATGTATGACAACATTTCAAAAAGAATGTCATACTGTGTGTCTAACAGTTGATACAACCAGCAGAAACCAACACATCTTGACTCTGAATTAGAATTGCATTGATGTACAACAGACAATGAGTTCTCATTTGATTCAATGTGATACATTGTTGTACAAACAGAACATTCACATCAGACAGCATGATGATGACTCTTGTCTGAGAAAAGTGAGTGTACTGAGTGAGCTGCTGCTGATCAACAAAGAAAACTGAATCAACATCAACATCTGCAAGAGCAAGGGCGACAACATACATGTTGTAAAGAATGAGTGCTCTGTGAGCTGTCAGCTTTGAGATATGTACCTGTATGACACTTACATTGTTGTTGTTGTTGATGTTGTTGCTGCTGAGCTTGTTGTACAAAAGTCAGTGTTGACATATTCAATTAAGAAAGATTTCACATACAAAAGTTGTGAGTGAAGAAGTTAAAGAAGAAAGAAAAAAAGAAGTTGTACATGAGGTGAGAAGTTTATAACTCACTTCACTGACAAGTAAGCTCAAGTGAATTGTTGAAGAAAACCACGCAAGCAATGAAAAAATTTTCACCTGCAAACCTTACCTGTACAAAGCAGGCAAACATGTGTCAACAGACATTGACAACCATATGTTACAACCATACTCAAATAGAACTAACAGAATGAGTCAAACGTAAAAACTGCATAGTCTCTGACATGAGATGACGAGTTGAGTGTTGACTTGACCATGAGAGTGTCAAGTTGACCCTTAACAGATCAAGTCAACTCTTTGAGGGTTAACCCTCTTTCTATATAGAAAGGGTTGTTTCCCTTATGAAAACAATTGTGTTCAACTCAATACAAGTTATCAACTACTGGTTTACCCTACACCGCACACTGGGATTCTTATATCAACAAGCACAAATCTCTAGCCCTAATATTCAAGGCATCTCAGATCAGGACGTAACACTTTGAACATTCTTACAATATAAGAATGACAACCAGTGCGCAAAAGTCAGCTTCAACAAGTCAAGTCAATCTTCAAGGCCTTCAGAAAACAATCAATGTACTCAAGGTATCAGCACTCAATGTGTTCACAGATGAGAGAGAGAAGCTGTGAGCCTTCTTGATCAAGCTTGAGTTATATATTGAATTCAATCAAGCAAAGTTCAGGTCTGAGATGAACAAAGGCCTGTTTACCGTATTGTACCTCAAGAATGCAGCATTTGATTGAGTTGACCTCAAACTGCATGAGTTTCTCAACAAGACACTGAAGAAATGAATGAACAATAAGAAATTCATATTCAGCAACTATAAGAAGTTCAAGAATGAGCTTCAAAGAGCCTTCAGGGTAGTTGACAAGAAACAAGCAGCAGAAAGACAACTTCACATCTTAAAGATGAATAAGTCAGCAGTCAAGTATGCGGCAGAGTTTCAGCAAATCGCAGCCCTAATGAATTGAGATGATGACGCTTTAGTATTGCAATACTACTCAGGACTCAATGAGACTATCAAAGATGAGATAGTCAGAATGAATCAACCTGAAGAGCTTCAGAATATGATCAATATCTTCATCAACATCAACAGTCATCAATGAAAACAACGGATGAAGCGTACAAGACACTACACATCAAAGATGTGAAAAAGACATTATACCCTCAGAAGAGGTGACTCTATGAACCTTGACGTAATTGAGAAGCACTGTGAGCAGCAACTACAAGTGAAGCAAGGACAGTGCATGAGCAAGCTCTATAAGCCTCAACTCTGATGAGCAGAGACTTGTGAATGTTATAACTGTGAAAAGCTCAAACATCTTGCAAGAACCTGCAAGAAACCTCAACAAGAGAGAAAGAAAGTTGCAGCAACAAATACACACATAGTGCATGATGCCCTGAGCTGAACAGCCTGCTATGACAACATGTGCTGAACACATATGAGCAGCAAAGACAGAGTCAAATGATATTCACAGAAACTCAAGAAGGGACAAAACAATTACAACACAACAGGTTGACTAAAGAAATTAGCTATTCTAGAAAAAGTCAAGATCAAAGAAACCAATACTCATGAAACTCAGACAGAAGAAGACTACAGTGATAGCATCTGAATAGCCCTGAATTTGAACGCAGACTCAGAAGATGTCAACAACTGAAAAGTTGACATGAGACTCAAAACAAGATATGAGCACTCTGAGAATCAGCGCCAGAAGATGCGTCAACAACTGCTAGAAAGACAGCAGAAAGAGCTCAAGAAAAGAGTCAATGACCTTAAGAAACAACAAAAAGAAACAGAAGAAGCAAGAGCATGCTTAAAACTTGACAAGTTGATGAAAGATGTATGAATGACAACTGACCCAGTACTGAAACAACTTGTGTAAAAAACTAAGAGCCACAAAATTAAGATTCGTTTACCCACAGGGTACTCAACATCAGATGATGATTGTTGAACCTTTTCAGAAGACTACATGCCACCTGAGTTTCTGAATAGAGTGAAAACACTTCAGAACCAGATTCAGTGAGAATATAATCAGTACAAACTGCGCCTACACTCAGAACAATATATTGAGAAAAGTAGCAAGAAATACATACAACTGATTGTACAAGGGGTAGAGCCTGAATGATTTCAGAACCTCTGAAGAAGAGCAAGCAACGCAGTACAGTCAAAAAACTGCAAGCTTTCTCAAAGAGACTAGAGAACAAGAAGCTTCTAATGTCTCAGAAGAACAGCAAAGACCATAAGATATGAGTTGACGTTCAGGTTGAACGAAATAGAATTCTCTGAGCAATGGTAGACTCAGAAGCAATCAACAACTATATTTTGCAGCAAGCAATAAGAATGCTAGAACTAACACTGCAGCGGGCACTGAAGCCTATGCAGATGTATATGGTCAACAAAGAATCTGAACGGATAACAGATCAGGTTCACATTGAAGCCACAATACTAGAAGATTCACAAGAGTTGACGTTTGATGTTCTCAATTCAATCAAGTATGACATCATACTAGAAATGCCCTGATTACGCAAAAGAAACTCAAGAATTGATTGAATCAGTAAAGAATTATACGTCACGGTAGATGTGTATGAGATCCTCAAACAATCAGAAATGAGCTTATCAGAGCATAAGTCATGAGATCATGAAATACCGCTATTGAATGACAAGCAGCCAAAGTGAATGCCACTATACTCAATGAACAAGAACCAACTCAAGAAAGTTAGAACTTACCTTGACAAGAATCTCAAAAGAGGATTCATCAGATCATCAAAGTCACTGACAGAATACTCAATTCTGTTTGTATCAAAGAAGAATGGCACAAAGCAACTATGTGTCAACTACAGACAACTCAACAAGATAACTAGACAAGACAGTTATCCCTTACTGTTGATCAAAGAGTTGCAAGACCGATTAGACAGAGTCAAGTGGTTCACAAGTCTAGACTTGAAAGAAGCCTACTACTGAGTACAAATGAAGGAAGGCAAAGAATGAAAAACAGTGTTTCAAACAAGATACAGACACTACAAATACACTGTTATGCTGTTTGAGCTTAAGAACGCCCCTGCCATCTTTCAAAGACTAATCAATGACACATTGAGAGAATACCTTGATGATTTTGCAATCACATACCTTGATGACATTCTGATATACTCAGATGATCTTAAGATGCACTGCAGTCATGTGCACAAGGTACTAAAAAAGCTTAATAAAAGAACTTTGTATGTGAAGAAGTCAAAAAGCAAGTTCAAAGCAAAGAAAATCAAATTCCTTAACTATATTATTCAATCTGAGCAAATTGAGAAGAACTCAAAAAAGACAGATGCAGTCAGGAACTGGCCTTTGTCAAAATGAGTCAAGAAAGTACAAGCCTTTCTAGAGTTAATGAACTATTATCAAAAGTTTGTACCTAATTATGCAAAAATTGCAGAACCCCTCACGCAACTGACACATAAGAACAAAGAATGACATTGAGACAAGAAGCAGAAGAATGTGTTTCACACATTAAAGAAAAGCCTTAGCAGAACGGCACACCTGAGAATACTCAATTCAACATGCAAAAAGATACTGAAAACTGACGCATCAGATTTTGCAGTGAGTGCATGCTTGTATCAGATCAAGAATGGGCAACAGAGACTCATAGCCTATCAGTCAAGAAAACTATCAAAACCTGAGGAAAGATATGAGGTTCATGACAAAGAACTTCTTGTGATAGTGAAAGCACTGCAAGATTGAAGACCTTACCTTGCAGGTACTGAGAAGCCTATTCAGATCTACACAGATCATAAGAATTTGAGGAACTTTGCATCAATGAAACAGTTGAATTGACAACAAGTTTGCTGAGCTGAACAGTTAGTCAATTATGAATTTCAGATTCATTACAAAAAGAGTATTGAGAATGATGAAGCAGACGCTTTGAGTAAACAGTCTGATCATGAAGAAGTGAAAAAGATTCACGCTGAAATTCTGAGTGAAGATGACAAAGGAATCCTCACAAAAGGCTTAACAGCAATGTACAAGATGAAGCAGACTTTCTTGACAGATGAAGAACTAATACAAGTATGTCACAACGGCAGGGCCGGTGAACACCTTGAAGTCAAAAGAACTGAGGACCTCATACAAAGAAGACACAATGTCAGCAACCTTAGAGATCAAATCACTGAATACATTGTCAGATGCAATTCATGCCACAGAAATAAGATTCAGAGAAATAAGAGATATGATAAGATAACATGACTAGACACACCAAATGCGTCATGGGAGTCGGTTACTATGAACTTCATAACAAAGTTATCAACATCAAAGAATTCGGCATGAGGAGTGAAATTTGACAGTATATTGACTATAGTCAATAGGTTGATCAAGTACACCATGTTCATTTCATTCAAGAAAATCACAACAGCATCAGTATTGACATACACCATACTGCAAGAGTTGATTAACAATCATGAGCTATCAAAGGAATTTATTACTAACAGAGACAAGCTGTTCACAAGCAAGTTTTGAGAAACACTCACAGCAGAACTCAGGATAAATCAAAAGATGTTGATGACATACCACTCACAGACAGATGAGCAGAGCAAACAAATGAACCAGACAGTTGAAACGTACTTAAGACACTACATCAATAAGAACCAGAATAACTGAGTACAACTGTTGCTGATGACACAGTTTGTGTACAATAACACACAAAATGAAACCACAGAAGAAACACCATTTTGAGCAAATTATGAATATAACCCAAAGGTATGACAAGAATCACAAGCACACAAATCACAAAGTCAGAAAGTGATACTAGACATCGCAGAGATCAAGAAGTTGCACAAAGACCTGACAAGCAGAATTCAGCAACAAAAAGAACAAACAACAGAGGTAAAACCTTTTGTGGTTAAAGAGAGAGTTTATCTAAGAACAGACAACATTCATGTAAAACAAAGAAGCAAGAAGTTGAACAACAAAAGCATAAAACTGTTCAAAATCAAGAGAAACATTAAGAGGTTAAGCTATGAGCTAGACTTACTCAAGGAAATGTGAATACACTCAGTATTTCATGCGTTCATGCTTCAGTGTTGCAATCAGTTCATATCACTTCAGACCATTGAAATGTTTGTTGAACCTGACAAAGAATATCAAGTTGAGAACATTCTAGAGAAACGGATGATTAGTGGAAAAACCCACTACCTTGTCAAATGAAAGGGGTATGACACCTCTGAAAACACATGAGAACTCACAGAAAACCTCAAGGGTTGCACAAGAACACTTCAACACTTTGAGAAGGAGAGGCGACAAGGTTAAACTGTCAAAAGTCATTTGACATGTTATCAAAAAGCTAAGACAAGGTCTCAGGCTGAGGAGTTTCCTCATCACCATTGTTATTGTTGCTCATTTTCTTTAACAGACAAAGAGTTTTCTGTTTAGCACGATCTTGAGTTTGACGCAATGTTTTGCGTAACTGAGAAAGCTTTGTGAAGAGGCGGGCTTGTTCTTTCTCAGTTTAAAGAATTTCTGACTTCAGCTTATTGTAGATGCGGTTCAATGATTTCCACATCACACTCACACATGAACGGCCTTGACAAGTACACTCAGCACATTTGAAATGTGACTTCATCATCATGCAGAAGATAGAGTGATTAAAACAATAAACACAGACAATGTTCAAGAGACTGCCAGATATAGTGATCTCTTTTGCAGCGCAAAGGTGATTGTCATACTCATGAGTGAGAAAAGGCTTTCAAGGCATGGCTGACGTAAGAGATTTCATTTATACCCTCACTTAAGTAGAATTCTCAGAACAGGGATCACAGAGAGAGAAGATAGTGTTACAATCATACTCAGATAGAACTAACAGAATGAATCAAACATAAGAACTGCGTAGTCTCTGACATAAGACGATGAGTTGAGTGTTGACTCAACCATGAGAGTGTCAAGTTGACCCTTAGCAGGTTGAGTCAACTCTTTGAGGGTTGACTCTCTTTCTATATAGAAAGGGTTGTTTCCCTTATGAAAACAATCGTGTTCAACTCAATACAAGTTACCAACTACTGGTTTACTCTACACCGCACACTGAGACTCTTATATCAACAAGCACAAACCTTTAGCCCTAATATTCAAGGCATCTTAGATCAGGAT
>JAABUP010009934.1_pt1 | contig 11440 bp, 11 predicted proteins | sample 5559201 | NCBI WGS metagenome assembly JAABUP01 (sample SAMN10711887, study PRJNA513373) | rock metagenome | isolation source: Antarctica rocks | place: Antarctica | reverse complement strand
TCGCGGTGTCAGCCGGTGTGGGCGTTGCGCTGAATACCGGGCCTGCCGCATCCCTTATCACCGATAAATCGTCCACCCACGACGCATCGAAGCCGCTTTGCTTGTAGACCAAGACGATGGCGCTTGTGGTCGTCGGCGTATAGGTCGTCGTCAGCTGCGTATACGTGGTCGCTGTAGAGCACGCAGGGGCCTGGGGCGCGCCAGCAAAGGCGAGACACACCGCCTGCCCCGCGACCTTGTTCGTGGCCCACACGCTAGCTGTGATGGGCTGGCCGCGCGTCAGGTTGCCGAGCGCCTGCCCCACGCCATCGTTCGCCGCGCTCAACTGCTCGGCATGCCCGCCTGTGTGCGCCGCGTACGGCACGATGGACGGCGCGCCGAAATAGAGACTGTTAGCCCCCGCCCACCCTGACTCAAAGCCGCCGTCCACGACGGCGGGGCCAGCCAGGCCCAGCGACGCGCGGGTATGCGCTCGCCACAGCCAGCCCCACGACGCGAGGCTCCCGTCGCCGTTGCGCAGCGTCTCCCCGTTGCCCCACGTGTTATCGACCCACGCAAGTTCGCCCGCGCCGTGCGCGTCCAGCCAGTCCAGCAAGGTGTAGATAGCGCCGTGCGGATCAACGGGCAGCGTGCCGTGGTCGTAGACCTCGGTCGCGATCAGGGGCATGACGGCCGCGATGGGCGCATACTCCCGGTCCCAACAGCCCGCGTCGGGACACCAGCCGCCGGGATGGACGCCCGCCATGAGGTTGCCAAGGGGGTCGTGCGGCACGTAGGCCAGATACTGCGTCATGATCTGCGCGTACCCGATGCCGTTGACGATGATGGGTTGTGTCGCGCCGGTGGCGCGGATGGCGTCCACCAGCGCCTGCATGCCGGCGGCCTGGTAGCCGAGGCCGGGGCACGCCGCGCCCCCGTCCCGCCAGCACGCCCAGTTCTGATCGCTGTCGCCGTTCGACACCGCGATCGGCTCGTTGAACGCCTCAAACAGGACATGTGGGTTACCGGCGAACTGCGTCGCCACGGCCCGCCAGAAAGCAGGAGAGTGGTCGGCGTCGGGCATCGACGCCTGGCGCGTGGCAGCCTGGCCGCCGGGCGCGGTCCAGTGCAGGTCTAGGATCACCGAGAGGCCGGCGCCGGTCAGCGTATCGACGGCCGATTGGAGCCAGGCGCGATACCCCGCGCCGGTGTAGGCGCTGGTGGCGTTGATGCCGAGGTAACAATCCTCGTTGAGCGGCAGGCGCACATGCGTGGCGTGCAGCTCCTCGAGGTCGGACACGAGCGCGGCGTCCACGGGCCTCTCGCTGTAGCCCCAGCCGGGGTGCGCCGCCGTGCCGTCGCCGATACAGGCGTACTCCGAGCCGGTCACGCTGACACCTCTTATGGCGGCGGCGCTCGTGGTCGTGGTCGCGGCGCCGCTGGTCTGGCTCAGACGTGCGAGAGTGGCGTGGGCGGCGTGGGCGGCGTGGGCGGCGCCGGCTGACCCGCTCGGACGCGTGGACACACCAGGCGCAACCAGCAGAACAAGGAGCAGGACCAGCGCGGGGATGCCCCGAACGATGGCGAGAGTCGTGGTCATGAGCTGATGGTCTCCTATCTCCGTCGGGGCTAGGTAACGGCTGACAGGGCCGTCGTGGAGGGACTGACGCGCCAGCGTCGCAGACCAATCCTGATCGCTTCTTGCTCAAGGTAGGCTGGCGCCAGATTGTCCGGTCTGACGCCCGGCGCCAGGTCCGGCAGTCGTCGGCGCAGGGCCGTACCGGCGTAGGCGCTGCAGAAGAGCGCGGCGCGCGGGGAATCCAAAAATGCCTGCGTGACGTCAGGCAGCACGCCGAGGCGGTGCTCGATCTCATAGAGCGCGCACCAGCCCAGGCCGACAAAATCGTACGGCGTGCCGACCCGCGCCGTGGCCCAGTCCCACACGTCCTCGATCGACGCGGCGTCGAGCCCCGTGTCGTAGTAGCGCACGCGCCGCGACATGAGGTCCGGCGCGTACGGCCCGACGCGCAGCGGGACGGCCTGCAGGCCCAGAGGCCGCACCGGCTCACCCCTGACGCCGCCGGGGAGCAACACGAGCGACGAGTGGATCGAGCCGGGCGCGGGGCCGCCGTACGCGCCGATGTGCGTCGTCACGAACAGTTGGGCCACGTCGAAGAGGCTGGCGGCGCCGTAGTGACAGGCCAGCAACAGGGTGGGACCGGACGCGCGCCGGGGTGTGGGCGTCACGGCGTGGCCGTCGGCGACATGGATGGCGTGAACGGCAAAACGCTAGCCGGTCGCTCCGGCTCACCGCTTGTCGTGACCAGGCCCGCCGTCGCTGTCGTGTCGGCCGAAGACGGTTGGATCACAACACCTATCACGTCGTCGTGGTTGGTCGATTCGACGATATGGAGGGTCTTGGCGGATGCCGACGGTAGAGGCGGGGCTGGCGCTGGATCGGGTGGGGCCGCTGCCGTCGTCAGTCGCGTAAAGGCGTCGGCGAGTGCGCCTGGCGCAGCCTGGGCGGCCGCCTCACGCGCCAGCGGCCGCACCGCGGCGAGCAGGTCGGCCTTGAGCGCGTCTATGTCTAGTCCCCCGACTCCTCCGACTCCTCCGGCATCGGCGACGCCGTGCGCGACGACGGACGCGAGCGGCGTGGCAAACGACGCGAGCGGGGCCAGGCCGGCCGCGCCAGCGCCACTGGCCAGATAGGGCGCGAGGGTCACCACGCCAGCGTTAATAGCGCGGACGGCATCCTCGATGAGCGTCTTGCGCTGGGCCTCGGTGAGCTTCGGGAGCGCGTTGTGGAGCTTCCCGTCGGCCCAACTGAACTTGTTGCGGCCGGAGTCGGGCAGGCCTCGGAACTCCTGTTCGGCGGCGCCGCAGATCTGGAGCGCCTGGTCCGCGAGGTTGTGGCGCTCCGTGCGCGACGTGTGCGCGGCGAGATAGGCGCGCGCCTGGACGAGGAGCCAGGCGGCGAGCGCCAGGGCGACCGCGACGACGAGTTTGATGGCGAAATCCTCAAGGGTGGCGATGGCGGGTCCGGTCATGGCGTGTGGTCTCCCCTGTTGCTGGTCAGGTACTCAGGTACTCAGTTACGTGGTGTTGCCGCACGCGATGGCGAGTCCGCCGTGCTGCCATTCCGCGCCGACCTGCACGCCGATGTCGAGCGTGTAGCGCGCGCCGTCGATGCTGGCCCCGTCGCCGATCGTCAGTGTGATGACGTTCCCCGTCCACGCCGGAGCCGGCGCGCGGATGAACCTGGGGGCCGGCTGCGCGCCAGACAGGCCAAGCGCGCGCACCGTCGCCGTAGCGCTCACGGCGGCGATTGTGGCTCCCTGGGGCAGGCCGTCCACGCGCACCGTCAGGGGGCTGTTGGCGTCGCCGGGGTTGAGGCCGGCGGCGTCCGGCGTCAGAGGTGTTAGCGTCACGGGACCTCCCATCTGCATGCTGTACGTGTGGGAGCGCCACGCGGCGGCGGCGGCATGGGATCGCCACGCGGCGGCGGCGGCATGGGATCGCCACGCGGCGGCGGAGCGCAGCCGCACAGGCGCGGCCGGGCTGGTTGTAGCCACGGTCGGCGCGGCGCCGCCTTGCGCGCCAGTCTGCCCTGCCACCACGCCCTGGGTGGAGGGGGCGACGGACCCCTGATCGCCGGCTTGCCCCAGGGCGGGCTCACTGACCTGGCCGGGCGCACTCCCCTGGCCACCGGCCCCGCCCACCACCGCAGGCGTCCGCACGCTCGGGGAGACGCTTCCGCCGGCGCCGGCCTGCCCGGTGGCCGCGCCGGGGGCCTGGGCCGTCCCGCTGGCCGCACCCTGACCACCGCCCTGTCCGGGCGCCGGTTGGGCCACGGTTGCGCCCGTAACGGCGCCCCCGGCGCCCCCTTGCTCGGCGGCTGGGGCCATGGTTTGGGGCGCCGCGCTGCCCTGCGCCCCGCCCGGACTACCCCCGCCAGCCGCGGCGACGATCGGGCTACCGCTGCCCTGAGCGCCCGCTTGCCCTGTCGCGCTGGCTGCGACGGAGGGGCTGGCCATGGATTGGTCGCCAGCCTGACCGGCGACAGGGGCGCCGCCAATGGTCGGCGTCGTCGCGGCCTGCACGCCGCTCCCCCCCGTGGCCGGCGGCGGGGACACGGTGGGGGAGACGACGCCAGCCGCCCCGCTCTGCCCCACCGCGGAGCCGGTCGCCTGGCCGGATGCAACGGCGGACCCGGCCGCCCCGCCCTGTCCCGTGGCCGGCGTTGTAACGACGGGAGACGTGCTTCCCTGGGCGCCCTCTCCCCCGGTGGCGGGTATGGATAGCGTCGGGGACGCCAGCCCTTGCCCGCCCGCCGCTGTCGTCGCCGCGGGCGGGGCAAGGGCTGGCGAAACGGACCCGCCCGCGCCCGCCTGTCCGGCTGCGGGTTCGGCCAGGAGTGGGGCCGCCCCACCCTGTGCCCCGCCCCGCCCTGTTGCCGGCGTGCCAATCGACGGGATGACCACACCGGCCGCGCCGCCCTGCGCAGTCCCGGGCGCGGCCACCGACGCCGGCGTCGCCAGCGCGCCCGTCGATCCGCCCTGGCCGGTCGTGGTCGCTGACACGAGCGCGGCGGCCGCGCCTGCGGCCCACAGGCGGCGCGCGGGTTGAAGCGGCGCGTAGGGGTCGAGGTAGAGGCTGGCGACTTCGGCAGGGGAGAGAGCGCGGTTCCACAACCCCGCGAGCGGGATGACGCCGGGCAGCGTGCGCGCGCCGCCGTAGTGCGACCCTGCCCAGGCATTGGTGCCGAAGCCGAAATAGACCCCGCCCGCCGGGATGGTGTTCGTCGCCACGAGAGAGGCATCGAGCGTACCGTTGATGTAGAGGCGCTGGGTCGTCCCGTCGTAGGTGGCGACGGCATGGTAGAGAGCGCCGGCGACAAGTTGGCGCGCTCCGTTGAGCCTACTGGCGTTGATGACGAATTGGGCTTGGTTGTTGGGCAGTGGGACGCTGCCGTCGCCCAACCGGATGATGATAGGGTAGGCGTTGTCCTCGGTCCCGACGATTGTCGTCGCGCCGTTGGTAAAATTAGTAGCGATGAACCACGCCGCCATGGTGAACGTCGGGGGGATAATGACGCCTGCGGCGGTCGCGCCTCCGCCCCCAGTTCCAGCGCCTGTGCCGGTCACGCCTGACCCTAGCGCGGTATCAGCGTTGCCCGCACCCGACTCATAGTAGGCATGCGCGGCCCCAACCGTGTCGCTGAACCCGCCCCCACCCGACCCGATCCACGCGTGGACAAGCCCTTGCGTCACCTCCGACTCAGGGTCAACCAGCGCCTGCCCCAGGAGCGGCTTCTGTCCTGGGTGGCGTCGCAACAAGGTCATCGGCACCCCGCTACCCCCTTACGTGATGCCGCTGAGGGTATCGGCGGTGATGGACAAAGATGCGACGGCATTCGTACCGTCGTTATTCACGACGCTGATTTTCCAGCCGGGCGCGGTCGGCAGGAACAACTTACGCGACGACGTGCCCGACGCCGCGATGGCCGGGGACTGATAGGTGACCGAGGGCACGCTTTCAAAGTCGGGCGGCGTACCATTGCCCGATCCGGCGTAGCAGGACACCGTAAAGCCGTTCGTTGTCGCGACGGTCGCAGTCACCGTGACCTTGATTTCCACCTGCGTTTCGTAGACGGTGCTGGTGGGGATGGCAACGTTGCCCGTCCCCGTGGCTCCGGGGTAGATGGTATAGGTGGCCGTCGCCGCCGCCGCCAACACCACGGCGTTGGCGACGTTGCCGAGCGCAGCTAGAGTCATGACGGGGCTGGGCATTAAACCCCCTCGGCGCTGGTCACAAGCGTCGTGACGACCGTCTGGATGGCACTATCAGTGATGTTCGTGGACGTGTGTGGCGTGATGGCGATGTAAGCCGCGAGCACGGTTGCGTCAGCCGCTGCGGCCAGGCACAACTGCCGCACGATGTTGCCAGGATTCTGCCGGATGCCCTTCACCCAAACCAGGTTGGCGGCATGGTTAACGGTCGTCGTCGGCTCGGTTTCAATGACGTTGAGGGCGTTGATGAGCGCTATCGCCACGCGAGCAGCGAAGGCCGCGTCGTTCGCTAGGGCGTACTGGTCGATTAGAGCCATGATGGCGCTCTCCTTTCCCTGGTCGTCTTTTCGTCTGTAGGTCTGCCTGGTTGATGGATTGGTCAAGGACTGACGATGCGGCGCATCGTCAGTCCACCGCGATTGTTTCCGCCGACGCCGCCACGGCAAACGCCGAGCTCACGGAGACCTGCTGCGGCGACGCGAGCGGGATGTAGTCCCACAGGTTGCCGCCCGTCGCAGCGTCCCACACGCCGATAGCCGTCACCGTGACGGTCGCCGACCCGTTGTTGGCGGCCCACGCGAGCGCGGCGCTGTTCTGGATTTCCTGCCCCGTCGCGTCGTTGAGTGGGGTGACGTTGGCCGTGGTGATCGCGCCGAACGTGTCGACGACGCGGGCGTACGCGGGGTAGCCCGTCGCACCGCTCGTCGTGGTCATCTCCACGCCGTCGGCCGTGCCGCCCGTCGTGCCCGTGTCGGTCGGGTTCGTCGTGAACAGGCCGGCGTAAAAGGTCGGCGCGGCCGGGGCGGTCACACCGGGGGTTGCGAGAACTTTGGTCCCTTTGAGCAGGCTGAGAAGTTGGGTTTCAAGGTAGTCGCTGAGTCCTGTTGCTGCGGTAAGAGGCATGATCGTTTCTCCTGTTGTGTGGTTGGTCGCCGCCGTGCGCCAGGTCGACGACGCGGCGTTGTTGGTCGTGTGGTTAGAACACGAGCGCGGTCAGGCTGTACGGCGGGACGGTCACCGTGACGGCCGTGCCCGTGCCCGCCGCCGTCGTCGTGGTCACATCTGTCGCGCCGATGCCATAGCTTTTGACGGTCACGGTCGTCCCACCCGTGTAGCCTGCGACGTTGACCGTCGTCGGGTAGCTCACGGACGGGTCCGCTCGGTGTCGTAGCCATCGGGAGAAGGTGAAAAGATTCTCACCGAATGAAATGCAACGAAATGCTAACCAGTAGGCTGATGACGACGCTAGCAATGCCGATCATGGTGGCGTACGCGGTGGACTTGCCGGTCTGCTGCGCCCGACTGGTCTGCAAATCGACCAGCGCCGCTTCCAGGCGCTGGACCTGGTCGGCGAGGGCCTTTTCAACGCGCGTGACGCCCGTCGCAGTCGCGCCGGTGGCTGCGTCCACCTTTGACATGACGGCAGATACGCGGTCGTCGAGTTGATCTCGTGTGACAGACGATTGCTGCATGTCACGGAAGGTGCGTGAGAAGCCGTTCATGCTTTCGAGCCGGGTGTCGAGTTTGGCCTCGCCCAGAGTGTCAGCCTCGCGCTGGCGCTCGTGCGCGAGGTCGTGGCTGTGCCAGCGGGCAGCCCCTTGCTCTAAGCCGTTGTCGCGCATCATTTTCATGTCGTCGCGGACGTGTTGATGCTCAACGCTGTGGTTGACGATATATGCCTGCGAGGTGGTTTGACCTATCTCTTTTTCGCGCTCGATACGCGCGATCAAATCTTTATGCTCGGTGGCGTTCGCGTCCGTGATACTGAGCGCGCGGGCGGTACAAATGGCGGTTTCGCGCTGAATCAACGCGAGTAAGTCGGTGTGCATCACCATATGGCCGTCGCGCCACGCGTTGAAACTGGCCGTGAGCACACAGACGTCGATACGCTGCGCAAGGGTAATTAGTTCGCGCCCCAGGCCCTCTCGCCAGGTCGTCACCTCATCCTTATGCTGCATCAACGCTTCGATGTGCTCATGCTCGCGCTGGTGATCCGTGAACGCCTGGTGTAGCAGGTCGTCCGCCATTGTGCGCGCGCCCGTGACCATCTGCGCGAGGCGTTCGTGTTCGCGCTCGTGTTCGCGGCGGTGCGTCGTCTCTTCGGCGGCCATGCCCTCACGGCGCGCCCGCACGTCTGTCAAGAGCTCGGCGACCCGCAAATCCACGTACGTTTTGAGGCTGAGACTCTGCGCGTCGGACTCGGCGCGCATCAGGCTGGCGCTGGTCATGCCACTCGACGGCATGATGACATCATCGGTCGCGGTCATGAGAGGTGTCCCCTCTACGTGCGCTGCGCCACCCGCGCGACCATGCGCCGCGAGGAGTGCCCGCGCCTGACTTCCAGAGGAGGGCGATCATGATACTACTGCTGCCCTGCTATTCACTGATGTCGGGCGCCGTGCCCGTGAGGGGCGGCTGGGCGGGTGATTGAGCGCCCGTCAAGCCCTTGCCCCACATGAAATCGTGCTGGACACGGGCGATGTTGTACGCTACCGTCAGCGCGTCCGTGCCGGGCAGGAGAGCGGCGGCCACGATCTTCTGCAACTCCCCGGCGTAGTAGTCGAACTGCGGCCCGGTCAAATCGACGACGTTATGCGTCGAGTTGGGGCTCCCCGCATACACGAAGTCCGCCTCGCTGTGCAGGCTGTGGTCGGCGGGGTTCCAGCGCACAGTGATGTGGGCGACGCGCGTCGTGGGTGGTGGAGGTGGCGTGCTGGTGTTGGACATGGCGGACGCTGCCTCCTCGCTATTGCTCGATCGTGCAGATGACGCCGAGAGTGCCTGCGCCGGGGGCGCTGGCATAGGCAATGGTAAACCCCGTCGTGCTCACGGCGGAGATGTACACCTGGGCGTACCCGCCCAGACAACTCAGCGCCACGCTGGGCGTTGACACATAGGGTGTGGCGAACGTGACGGTGGCCTGATCCCCCGCGCCGGGCGTCCCGGTCGAGGCGATGTTCACGGTGCAGTGGTGGTCCGTCCCGCCGACACTCGTGGACGCCACCCGCCCCGACGCGCCCGCCGCGACGGCGGCGGTGGGCGTCGCCCCGCTGTTGACGACATGCCCCGCCACCGTCAATGTTCCATTGACCGCCAACCCCGCCGCCGTCGCGGTCGCCACGAGCCGGCCGCTACTATCGAGCCCGGCCAGACCGTTGTTGGCGCTGACAGCCGCCGCGATATCACGCACCGCGTTGATGTGGTCGCGCACCAGTTGCGCCGTGTCAAGAGTCGCCCCCGACCAATTACAGGTCACGCCGGTCCTCGAAAAATCGGAGGTGGCATGTATGATATTGCCCGTAGCGCGATTGACCACAAAATCTCCGGAGGCCATCGCGCCCTGCGCCAGCGTCGGCGATCGCTCCGTCCAGACGGCGACGCCGCCGCCCGAGAGGGTCACGGTTCCGGTCACGCCACTGGTGTTCGACGTGGGGACGTTATCGCCTAATTGGAGGTCGGGCAGCGCGTCGTGCCACGTCGTCAGGGAGAGGTCGCCAATCTCGCAGACATATTTAAGCTGCGCGCCGCCGTTCACGGTCCGATAGAGCCGGCGCTTGCGCACCGGGTTGTCCGTCGTGCCCTCGGTGACGGCCGGCAGATTGAGGATGTACCCGGTGTACGACCCGACGTTCGGCACGACCAACTGCGGCCCGGCCGGGGTCTCACCGTAATCCGTTACGCTCGTCAGCGCCCACGTGTATGCCCCGTTGGCGGTCAGGCCGCCGCCCGCGAAGCCTGTGCCTGTGCCCGTGGTTGGCGCGGGCGGCGGCGTGATGGGGAACGCGCCGTCGGGAATATTGACCCATCCCGTTGGCTGGGCGGGACTTAACCCCGCCCCAAGGTGATACCCCGTTGTCACGGATGGGACCGTATACACCTCTGTATTTGTTCCATCATTCGACTGGACCACCCGCCCTAACCCAGTGGCCGATGCTGGAAATGTCATGGAGGCTGCTCCCTTGGCGCGGTATACTGAAGGTGTCGAGGGAACGTCTTAACCGCAGGGGTGTTTTTTCATGTCTCCGTGTGCCTATCGCGGTGTTCCCTCGACAAGAACATCCCAGGCACACGGAGGCTTCCTCTTTGGGGGGGGGGGGGGTAGGCATCAACATGAGGTTTCAACCGAATACCCCGGATGATTTTTGGGCAAAGGTGCGGAAGGCGGAGCCCGATGAATGTTGGTTATGGACAACCGCAATCGGAGCAGGCGGGTATGGTAAGTTCTGTATGCTCCGAAAGAATTGGTTGTCACACCGGATGGCGTACACTCTGACACACGGCCCTATTCCACTGGGATTGCTTGTACGTCACACGTGCGATACCCCGCCATGCTGCAATCCCGCTCACCTTGTTCTCGGCTCTCAGGCTGACAATGTGGCCGATAGGGTGGTGCGTGGTCGATCCGCCAGCGGTGACCGTGCCGGTCTTCGCCTCCACCCGGAAAGTCGTATCAAAGGAGAGCGTCACCCGCGCGCGATTCTCCGCGAGGATGATGTCCGATTTATTCGAGAAGCGGCGCGGGCAAAACTACTCACCCGCACCCAATTAGCTCACCGCTATGGTGTTAAGACTGTAACCATTGATCGAGCCATTAGCCGGCACTCGTGGGCGCATATCGACTAGCGCCCCTAGTGCCCCAGCGTGACGCCGCCCAGTGTGCTCGCGCCGAGCAGGGCGCGGCCCATTTTCTTGGGCGAGTTATAGATGGCCTGGTTCGTGTTGGCGATGACCACACTCATCAGGGTGGCCGCGGTCGGGTCGGGCAAGGAGATCATCGTCGAGGCCCCGCCCAGCCGGCCTTTCCCCAAGAGGACCTGGCCCAGCCGTGACGAGGCCGGTTGCCCCACCAGCATCTGCCCGCGCGGGCGCATCCCGCTGGCCTTTAGGCGGCGCACCAGGGGCATCACCTCACCCGCCCGTGCCGAGTTGGCGAACAGCGTCACGACAAACGAGCCCGGCGCGTCGGTGACAACGGTGACTGGCACGCCCGTGAGCGCCGTGACGGCCGCGGCGAGGCCGGCCTTCGTCGAGGAGTTGGGTTGGGGTCCGGCCAGCACGCGGCGTCTGAGGCCGTCGTCGTCCTCGCCTGGCAGGTAGTCCAGGCCGTACCGCCGGGCGATGGCCCGCAGGTTGAGGCCCGTGGCCAGGCGCGGGTCGTGATCGGCGCGCGTTTGTTGGAGCGCTGCGGCCATGCCGCTATAGGAGGTGTCGAGCACGGACAGGATGGCGTCGGCGACGGGCGTCGCTCCGCTGGCGTTCAGGAGCGGGGCCAGGAGGGGGCGTAGGTAGCCCCTCGCGGCGAGAAGGGCGGGGGCCAGGAGCGCCGGGTCGGGCGCGGTGGTTGGCCCCAGGAGGGTAAAGAGTGCTGGCTGGTTCAACCCCGGCAGATCGACGTTGCTCATCGTTCGCTCTCGCTACGTGCGTGAGGACGGCGTGAGCGCCGAGTCCAGGACAAACGTGTGCAGGACATGCCCTTGTTCGTCGCTGACCACCACACTTGTCCCACTCTTGGTTTCCGCGCCGAACGCCGCCGAGATGGCGCCCAGGTAGGCGCGGCCGATGGTGTCAAGCGACGCCCCCACGGGAATCGTCTGGGACATGTCCACGTCCACCTGGTTGGAGGCGTTGACGGTTGGCAGGCCACCCGCCGTGCCGGGCACGGCGGCGGG
>JAABUP010009933.1_pt1 | contig 11441 bp, 14 predicted proteins | sample 5559201 | NCBI WGS metagenome assembly JAABUP01 (sample SAMN10711887, study PRJNA513373) | rock metagenome | isolation source: Antarctica rocks | place: Antarctica | reverse complement strand
CGCTGGGCCAACCAGATGCTGCAAGGCCATACCGCGACTTTCGAGCGGCTGCGCGTCGACCGCCAACTCGAAGAAGCACTGGCCCACCGAGCCGACCCGATGCCCCTCGCGGTCGTCTTCGGCCTAGACGAGAAGACCGCGCTCCACTACGCCTCGACGGCCCGGCAACTGCTGGAAACCCAGATTGAGCGCAACGCCTCGACAAGTGGTACCCGGTCGGCTGGGACGTCGATCGAGGCGACTGGCGCACCTTCCGAGTCGACCGGATCTGTCTGCGGACCCCCAACGGCCCGACAGTTCATGGGAGGATCTGACCAGGGTCGAAGCACAGTGAGAGGCCGACGTCCCGTAGACCGATCAACTGCTTGGGCAGCCGGGGGCGACGAAACTGACCACCTGCCCAGGGCGCGGGCCAAGCGGACGTCCGTGTGGCACAGGTCGGCGCGAATCAGCGATGGCCGGGAGGTCGCCATGTGGCCGTCGGTGAAGACCGGGTAGATGACCTGAGCACGTCGTCGAGACGGTCGCGGAGCCTGCAGCCGGGCTTCCCACCTGGCCGCGGCGGCGGCCAGCGCCGACAGACCCTCACGGGCGGTGGGGTGCGCCCCCGGAGCGACAGGCTCAGTCGGGAGTCAGCACGCGCAGGCCGGCTGCTACGGCCGCCGCCGTCAGTCGGTCGTCATAGCTGAACACCGCCCCGAGATCGGTGCCGATGCTCAACGCGGTAGCCAGGTGAATGGCATCCAGCGATCGGAGCTCGCTGGGATCGAGACGTCGTGCCACCGCCAGCACCGCCTCGTCCATAGGGACCAGCGCGATGTTGCTCAGGCTCGCCTCCGCCGAATCGGCGGCGCCCTCGCCCAGACGCCGGCAGGCGCGCACCGCTTCCACCCCGAGCAACGCGCTTGAGGTCCAGGCCGACCAGCGACCCAACTCGCGGTGGAGGGCCCCGGACTCAGGCTCCTCGACGATCAACTTGACGTACGCCGACGTGTCCAGGTACGCGAGCGTCGCACCGGCGCTCAGAGACGTTCCGCTCGCTGCTCGGCAAGCGCAACCGCCGTCGACGGGCCGTCGACGTGATGGCGCCGCCCGAGGTTGGCGATCAGGTCGCCCTGCGGGATTGTTGCGCCCCGCTCGGCGATCAGCCGCGCCAGCGCGTTTTGGCGACCACCGGACGGCGTCAGGCGTGCGACCTCGCTGCCGCGTTCGGTCACCACGAACGCCTCACCCGCCTTCACGCGCTCCAGGTAGCGGCTGAGGTTCTGCCGCAACTCGCGTACACCCACCGACGAGTCCATGTGCGTCACGGTAGCACAAGGCACTACCGCACTCGCGGGGAGAACTCATGCCGGCCGCTGTTCAGTCCCGATGACGCACAACGTTGATGACGTTGCCATCTGGTGCGCGGACGAAGAACCGGCGCACACCCCATGGTTCTGTCGTGATCGGTTGCACGATCTCGTAGCCGAGCCGTCGCGCTTCTTCGTAGGCACCGTCGACGTCGTCGGTGTGGACGGATATGACCGAGTCCTCGGGTGCGGTCGCGTCGCGCGTGACGAGCTGGAGGTTCGCCCCGGTGTCGGGGGAGGTGTAGCGGGCTACCCACCCCAGGTTGAACTCTTCGGTGCTCAGGCCGAGGTAGTCGGTGTAGAAACTCTTCGCTGCATCGACGTCAGTCACTCGAAGGTTGGCGATGATGCGTAGGGCGTGCATGCGGTCCTCCCGCCGTTGACGGTGTACATGATGACCGTCCGAGCGCCGCGATGTGGCGACGGCCGAGTTCCTTGCGAGCTGCCAGTTCGTAGCCGACGGTGTACTGAGCGGGCTCAATCACAAGCCGAGGTCGTGTCCAACTTCGTCTGCAGACACGACCCGGCTGCGGCCGGCGTCGAGGTCCGCGAGCCGCTGGGCGGCAACCGCGCCGTCCTCACGGTCGATCAGTGACTCGTAGGCCTCGACCAAGTCGGCTGGGACGATGGCAGCCACCCGCAAGTGTCCCCGCCCGCGCGTCACGTAGGTGATCTCGCCGCCGAACGCGGCCCGATTCACCGCGTCGGAAAATTTGATCGCGGGCCTGGCTCACGGACAGGTCGACTGGCTCGCCGTCATGGGAGCCAGTCTGTGTCAACTACGCCAACAATTCCGCCCGCACGCCCGGCTAACGATCGATGCTACCGGATCATGGGGGGCGCTCATGCGCTCCGGAGATACTCACGAAGAGCGCGGCGCATGACTTCAGAGACTGTGACCCCTTCAGCTGCGGCGCGCTGTGCGGCCTCGACTCGCAGGGCAGGCTCGAGACGAACCGATTCCACCGACTTAGCGGCGTCGCCCAGGGGTGGACGCCCAGGGCCGCGGCGCTGACCCTGCAGCTGACCGGATTTGTATCCTCGTTCGGCTTCGTCCGCCAGGTTCTCGATCATCTGGTCGTTGATTGTCTTCCCGCTCTGTGTCTGGCCATAGATGTGCTCGCTCATGAGCCGCCTCCGAATAGTTCCGCCCGGGTGCTGCGTCGCAGCCTCATCGCGTGGATGATCAGCACGCCATCGTCGACCTCCATCGCTACCAACTCGAGGAGGTTTCCGGCCCGGTCAGCGCCTGCCACGAGGTAGCGCGGCGGATCGCCACCGAGTTCGGCCCAGGCGACGGCGTGCGCGTAGGCGTGCTCGATGTCGACATCGAGGATCTGATGCCGGCGGGCCGAGCGATGGATCTCCACACGCAATAAGCGTAGTACGGAAACGTCAGTCTCGCTTGATCCGCCTCAACAAGACCTCCATCGGTCCCGCAGACCAGTCGGGCTGTGGGACGACTTCATGGCCGTGAAGCGGGCTGCCGCTGACGCTGGACGGTTCGGGTCGCGCGCAAACCGCTGATCCGAAGGACGAGTTTCTCGTCGCCCTGGCTCGGGTTGCCGACGTCGTGGCGCTGATCTCGGACGATCCGGACCTCACCGAGCTCGTGGACCTGGAGCCGAAGGTGCTCAGGCCGGCGGCCTTCCTCGACCGGCTTCAGGAGTGAGCTACCCGCGGCGCAAGGACCTGTAGCTCGGTGCGCATTGCTGCCGAAGTCGGGGGCAACTGAGTGAACGTTCGGGTCGCCGTGACCCGGACGGCCATTCGGTGATCGGCTGTCCGTCGACGTCGATGTTGACCTTGCCGGGGTAGCAGCCGACGTGTTCGGCGGCCGCGATGCCTTCGGGCAGCGGATGGGGCAGGCTCCAGGCGACGTCGCATTCCGACACGGTGTCGCTGAGTTGTAGCAGCTCGATGCGGACGTCGGCGAAGGGCAGGTAGTAGCGGATCGGATTGCTGGACTCGAACAGCAGCTTTGGGCGGCGGGATTCGGCGATGACGCGGCCGCCGTGTCGCACGGTGACGTGCCGAGACGACGAGCGGACGTCGACCCGGTGGTAGGGGTCGCGCGGGTGGGCGTAGATCGGGTCGTCCTCTTCCAACCAGCGATCGATCACCGCATAGTCCACCTGACCATGCCGCGCAGTTCCTCCGCGGCCGGGCCGCCGACCTGTGGGGCACGTCACGGCATCGTGAGCCGAGCAGTCGCCGACCCGCAGCGTCCAGCGGCGGCCCGGCTCGGCCGCGACGAGGAGGTCATCGCGTAGGTCCTCGAGGGGGAACAGCCAGGTCGGGAAGGTGCCGGTGCGGTGCAGCATCTTCCCGCATCGGCTGTCCAGGACCGTCTCGCCGGCGAACATGGCGCGCATCCGCCGCGGCCAGTCTTCGACGTAGCGGACTTCTTCAGGTATCGGACCGAAGTTGAACGCGCCTCGGTCCGCATCGAAGGGCGCCTTACCGAATGGGTCAGGCTCATCCAATCCTCCTGCGTCGCGGCGTGACCCGTTGGCCCGCCGAGCGTGCGGAAGCCGCGCCGCTCAGATTGCGGTGCCCAGCAGCAGCGCGTACCGCTCGTCGGGGTCGGTCCACGCGGTGGGGGTGGCGAACCCGGCGGCGGTGAACTCCGCGCTGATCCCGTCGAGGCGGAACTTGGCCGACACCTCGGTGCGCAGCTCCTCCCCCGCGCCGAACTCCACGTTCAGGTCGAGCTCGATGAGCCGCACGCGCATCGCCCGGCTGGCCCGCAGCCGCATCTCGATCCACTCGTCCGCGGCGTTCCACAGGGCCACGTGCTCGAACGCGTCGGGCTCGAAATCGGCGCCGAGCTCGCGGTTGAGCACGTGCAGCACGTTGCGGTTGAACTCTGCGGTGACCCCGGAAGCGTCGTCGTAGGCGGGCACCAGCACATCAGGGTCGGTCACCAGGCCCACCCCGAGCAGCAGGTGCTCACCGGGGACCAGCACCGCCCGGACGCCGGCCAGGAACTCGGCCCGCTCGGTCGGGATGAGGTTGCCGAGCGTGCCGCCCAGGAAGGCGATCAGCCGGTGGTCACCGCCGGGCAGCTCACCCAGATGGCGGGTGAAGTCGCCGACCACCCCGTGCACCTCGATCGCCGGATACTCCGCGGCCACCTCGTTCGCCGCGGTCTCCAGCGCGGCCCGGGACACGTCCTGTGGCACGTAGCGGCGCAGCGTGCCCGCCTCGCGTAGCGCGTCGAGCAGCAGCCTCGTCTTCTCCGCCGAGCCGGACCCCAGCTCCACCAGGGTGTCGGCCCTGCTGGCGCCGGCGATGTCTGCGGCGTGCCGGTGCAACAGCGCCTTCTCCGTACGCGTGGGGTAGTACTCGGGCAGCATCGTGATCTGTTCGAACAACTGGCTGCCGCGCGCGTCGTAGAACCACTTCGGCGCCAGCCACTTCGGCGCCGCGGTGAGCCCTGCTCGCGCGTCGGTGCGCAGGGCCTGCTCGGCGTCCTCGGGTGAGAGGTGGACGTCCAGCGTCGGTGCTGTCATAGCTCCTCGTTCGGGTCCAGCCGGGTGAGGGTGACCTGCCCGGGACGGGCCGTCACCACGGACCGGTCGGGCACGAGCTGCCAGGCCGGGTCATCGTCGTGGGGCTCCGACGCCACCACCACGGCGTCGTCGGTGACCAGCACCGACAACGCGTGGTGCCACGCCGTGGCCACGATGTGCTCGCCGTCGCTGAGCAGGAGGTTCAGCCGGGACCCCGACGCGGCTGCAGCCACGGCGCCCACCAGCTCGGCTACCGCGGCCGCCGGCTCCTGATGCGGCAACCGCGCTCGCAACAGCGCCCAGAGCAGCGCGGAATCGGTTGGGGCGTCGAGGGTGAGCAGGTCGGTGACCGGCAGCGACTGCGCCAGCGCGACCAGCGAATGCGGCCATCCGCGCACCACACCGTTGTGGCTGAACGCCCACCGCCCGTCGGTGAACGGGGCGTTGGCGGTGTACACCACGGGCATCCCGACACTTGCCGAGCGCAGGGCCAGCAGCACCACCCCCGACCGTGCCGCCCCGAGCACCGCCGCACCCGAAGCGTCCGTCCACACTGGACGTTCGGTGCGGTAGCGGACGGGCGCACCCGCCACCCACCAGGCCGCACCATACCCGTCGGCGTTGACCACGCCGCCACCCCGCATGTCCCGGGGCGCCCAGCCCTGGGACCGAAGCGAGTGCGGACCCCGGGTGAGCAACTCGCCGACCGAGCAGGGCGGCCCCAGATACGCCAGATGGCGGCACACGCGTGCGCTCAGCCCCGCTCTGCGGGTGTGAGGTCACGCGCGGTGCGCAACCCGGCGAAGATCTGCCGTCGCACGGGGTGGTCCCAGTTGCGGAAGGTGGCGCGCACAGCCACCTGGTCGGAGCCGAACGACCCGCCGCGCAGGACCTTGTAGTCACCGCCGAAGAACACCTGCGAGTACTCGGCGTAGGGGAAGGCGGCGAACCCCGGGTGCGGGGTGAATCCCGAGTCGCACCACTCCCACACGTCGCCGATGAGCTGGTGCACGCCCAACGGCGAGGCCCCGGAAGGGTAGGCGCCGACGGGCGCGGGCTGCAGGTGTCGCTGGCCGAGGTTCGCCCGCTCGGCGGTGGGTTCCTCGTCACCCCACGGGTAACGCCGCGAACGCCCGGTGGCGGGGTCGTGCCGCGCGGCCTTCTCCCACTCGGCCTCGGTGGGCAGCCTTCGGCCCGCCCAGCGCGCGTAGGCCTGCGCCTCGTGGAAACTCACGTGCACCACGGGCTCGGCCATGTCCAGCAGCGCCAGCACTCCGAAGCGGCGCCGCCACCAGGAGCCGCCGCCATCGGTCTCCCAGAACTGCGGAGCCGTTAGCCCGGCCTGCACCCGGTGGGCCCAGCCGAGTCTGCTCCACAGCTCTGCGCGGTCGTAACCACCGTCGGCGAGGAAGCTCAACCAGGCGCCGTTGGTGACCGGCGCGGTGTCGATCGCGAAGCCATCGACGGCGACGGTGTGGGCGGGGCGCTCGTTGTCCAGTGCCCACGGCTCGGTGGTGGTGCCCATGTCGAAGCGTCCGGCCGGCACCACGACCTCAGGGGGCAACGCCACAACCGCGCTCGGGGGCGGCGGGGCCGTGAGCACCGCGTTTCCCGCCCGAAGCTGGTGTGTGGCGAGCATCGTCTCGGCGTGCTGCTGCTCGTGCTGGGCCACCATGCCGAACGCGAACGCGTCGCGCTCCAGCGGCCGACCCGACAGCGGGCTGCGCTCGAGCACGTCGAACACCTTCTCCCGCACCGTGTGCACGTACGCGCGCGCCTCGGCGGGGTTGAGCAGCGGGAGCGACGCCCGGCTCGCCCGGGAGTTCATGAACGCGTCGTAGAGCTCGTCGATGTCTTGGCGCACCGGGTCAGCTCCGCCCACGTCGCGCACCAGCCACAGTTCCTCCTGGTTGCCGATGTGCGCGTAATCCCACACCAGAGGGCTCATCAGCGTCGAGTGCTGCGCGGTGAGCTCGTCCGGTTCCACCGACGTGAGCAAGGTGGTGCGCTCCCGGCCCCGGACCAGGGTGGTGGCCACGTGCCCGCGCAGCGTCTCGGCCGTGTCGAATACGGTCACCGTGGGTGCTCCTGTTCCGGGGTCGCTCCCCGTCGGGTGCGCTCGGCCGCCTGGTGCACTCCCGCCGCCAGCTCCGGGTCGGACACGTGCTCGGCGGCCAGTGCGAGGATCCGTGCCGCGGCGAGACGCAGGGCGTCGTCGGCCAGGCCGAGGCGGGCGGCGTCAGACCAGCGGGTGGCCGTGTCGCCCGCCAGTTCTCGGCCGCGCTCGACCGTCGCGTCGTCGCGCAGCAGGGCGTCGATCACGGCTACGGGCACCCGCCACTGCCCACCCGGCTGAGCGTCGAGGTAGCGCACCTCCAGGTGCCCGCAGGCGCGCACCGGGGGGAACAGCGTGGTGAGGTGGTAGTCGAGGTCAGCGGCGGTGGGACGGGCGCCGAGTACGCCGTCGAGGCGGCCCTCCACCCAGTCGGCGAAGGTGGCGCCCGCCGGGGCCGCCCAGCTGCCGTGCGTGGTGCGCACGCAGAGCAACGGGACGTCGACCGCCCAACTGGCGTACTCCTGGGCCGGCTCGCCGCCGGAATGCGCAGGCCCGTCCGTGCGATGGGGGTCGAGTTCCAGCCAGGTGCGCATGCGCTGGGAGGCCCAGCCCCCCGCCGGGGCCCCCCGCAACTGCGCCGAGCAGGCGAAGGCGGCGAGCAGCGCCGGCCCCGCCTCGTGCAGCAGGGCCCACCGTCCACGTGACTGCGCGCCTGCGGCACCTGCGTCGACGCTGACCTGCGTCGCCGCGGTGTTGCACATCATCAGCCTGCCGAACGGCCCCACCTGCGCGAAGGCGGACTCCATGGTGCGGTAGCGCGGGAGGGTGAGCAGGCGGTGGGGTTCGCGCAGCGCGTCGGCGGCGGCCGAACTCAGTCGAAGGTTGCGCCCAGCCAACCGATCACCCAGCATCTCGGCGTCGTGGGCGAGGGCGGTGCAGAGGGTGCGGGCGTCGGGGTAGGGAGCGCTGGAGAGCTCGACCTGGCCACCGGGTTCGACGGTGACGGTGCTGCCGTGGGGCAGGGGCAGCGCGGGAGACTGCGGGCAGATGCTGTTCGGGGAGTGCTGACCGAGGGCCGCCGCGAGTTCACTGAGCTCGGGCCTGACCATCGGGTCGTCGCGGTGGTGCACGAGGAACTCGAGTTCGGCGCCGATGAGCGCCGGTGGACCGAGCTTGAAACAGGTCATCCCGACGTGCGCTTCGGCCTCCGACCGTCCATGCAGGGGTGACGGCGCGTGCATCAACCGCGTCATGCTGGTGACCTCCCGGGCCGGAAACTGGCTGCGGACAGACTCCCCGGGACGCTACACACGACGAGCCCGCGGCGCCGGGAGTGGACGGTGACGGGGCAGTGACGGACACCCGGGCTTGTAGGGCGGGGGTGAAGGGCACGGGCGGGGCTGAACCATCTGAGCCGTACGTACGGCTTGCGAGAACTATGCTGGTCACCGATGCCGAAGGTCAGCCAAGACCATCTCGATGCCCGGCGCCGCCAGATCCTCGACGGCGCGCGGGCGTGCTTCGCGCGCCACGGTTACGAGGGTGCGACGGTGCGCCGGATGGAGGAGGCCACGGGCCTGTCGCGTGGTGCGATCTTTCACCATTTCCGCGACAAGGACGCCTTGTTCCTCGCGCTCGCGCTCGAGGAGGCGCAGCGCATGGCCGACGTAGTGGCCGAGCAGGGTCTGGTCCAGGTGATGCGCGAGTTGTTGGAACACCCCGAGGAACACGACTGGCTGGGCACCCGCCTGGAGGTGAGCCGTCGCTTGCGCACCGATGCCGCCTTCCGCGCCGGCTGGGTCCAGCGCTCGGCCGAACTCACCGCGGCGACCAGGGCCCGCCTGCAGCGCCAGCGCGACGTCGGCAAGGTGCGCGACGACATCGACTCGACCGTGCTGGCCGCATACCTCGATCTGGTGCTTGACGGTCTCGTCGCGCACCTCGCAATGGGGCTGCCGGCGCAGCACCTCACGCCGGTGCTCGACCTGGTGGAGGCGAGCGTGCGCCGCCGCTGACTGCGGGCGGAGGGCGGGCGGCCCCGGGGAGCGGGCGAAGCGGCTGCCGCCGGTGCCCGTCAGGGTGCCGTCTCGAACGCCCCCTCGTAGAGTTCGGCGTAGCGCCCCCCGCGGGTCAGCAGCTGGTCGTGGCTGCCGCGCTCAACGATCCGCCCGTCCTCCACCACGCAGATCACGTCCGCGTCGCGGATGGTCGACAACCGGTGGGCGATCACGATCGCCGTCCGGCCCTCCAATGCCTCGGTGAGCGCCTCCTGCACGGCGTGCTCGGACTCGGTGTCGAGGTGCGCGGTCGCCTCGTCGAGCACCACCACGCGGGGTTGGGCCAGCAGCAGCCGCGCGATGGTCAGCCGCTGACGCTCCCCGCCGGAGAACCGGTAACCCCGCTCCCCCACCAGCGTCGCCATACCGTCGGGCAACGAACGCACCAGCGGCTCCAGCCGAGCCCGCCGTAGCGCACTCCACAGCTGCGCCTGGGTGGCGTCGGGATCGGAGTAGCGCAGGTTGGCTTCGAGGGTGTCGTGGAATAGGTGCCCGTCCTGGGTCACTACGCCCACCGCGCTGCGCAGCGAGGCGAAGCTCACGTCGCGCACGTCCACCCCACCCAGCAGTACCGCCCCGGAGTCGACGTCGTACAGCCGGGGCAACAGGCTGGCCAGGGTCGACTTGCCCGCACCCGACGAGCCGACCAGCGCCACGAGCTGGCCGGGCTCGACCACCAGCGAGATGCCGTGCAGAACCTCCTCGCCACCCCGCGTGTCCAACACGGTCACCTCCTCCAGTGACGCCAGGGACACCGCGGAGGCCGCGGGGTAGGAGAAGCGGACGTCACGCAACTCCACCGCGAGCGGACCGGCCGCGAGTTCGACGGCGTCGGGCTGCTCCGTGATGGTGGGAGGCAAATCGAGCACCTCGAACACCCGCTCGAAGCTGACCAGCGCGGTCATCACGTCCACCCGCGCGCTGGCCAGCGCGGTGAGCGGGCCGTACAGCCTGGTGAGCAGCAGCGCGAGGCTCACCACCGCACCGGGCTCCAGCTGGCCCGAGTAGGCCAGGTAGCCGCCGAGGCCGTACACCAGTGCCTGGGCGAGCGCGGAGACGAGGGTGAGCGCGGTGAGGAATACGCGGGTCGCCATGGCGGTGCGCACCCCGATGTCGCGCACCCGCGAGGCCCGTGCGGCGAACTCGCGCTCCTCCACCTCGGGCCGGCCGAACAGCTTGACCAGCGTGGCCCCCGGAGCGGAGAAGCGCTCCGTCATCTGGGTGACCATGCCGGCGTTCAGGCCGGCCGCCTCCCGTTGCAGGTCGGCCATCCGGGCACCCACCCGCCGGGCCGGGACGACGAACACCGGCAGCAGGATCAGCGACAACACGGTGACCTGCCAGGACAGGCTGGCCATGACGACGGCGGTCAGCGCCAACTGGATGACGTTGGTCACCAGACCGGACAGGGTGGACGTGAAGGCCCGCTGGGCGCCGATCACGTCGTTGTTGAGCCGCGACACCAGCGCCCCCGTACGGGTGCGGGTGAAGAACGCCACCGACATCCGCTGCACATGGGTGAACACAGCACGGCGCAGGTCGAGGATCAGGCCCTCGCCGATGCGCGAGGCCTGCCAGCGCTCGGCCAGGGACAGGCCGGCGTCGACCAGGGCCAGACCGGCGATGAGACCGGCGATGACGACGATCGTGCGCACGCCTTCACGGCGGATCACCACGTCGACGACCCGGCCGGCGAGCAGCGGGGTGACCACCGCGATCACCGCGGAGAGCACGGTGACAACGAGGAGGGCCACCAGCGACCGGCGGTGCGGGCTGGCGAAGTCCCAGACCCGCCTTACCGTCTCCCTGCCGACCTTCCGGCGAGGCGCGTTGGCGAGCATCGCCCCATGCATCAACATCCAGCCGTTGTCCACGACCGGCAAGTGTATCTTGTGGCGGACTATCGAACTCAGTTGCCAAAAATGTTGTCACACAATGGGTTCCGCGTGCCGACTCCCACATCACCAGCACCCGCGGCAGGGGGGTTTCGCCCATTTCTCGCCCATCGGGGTCCCGCACCGACCCGAAACAGCCCCTGTCGATCCACCACGGGCGACGCGTGGGCGACCGCACACATGGGTCTCATGGCAGAAAAAGCATCCCCCGCCGAGCTCTGGGACATCGACCAGCTCGCCGCCCACCTCAAGACGTCGAAGAACTTCGTCTACACGCTGACCGCCCAGCGGCGGATCGGCTTCCTTCGGGTTGGCAAGTTCATCCGGTTCACGCCCGAGCACGTGGCCGACTACATCGCCTCGGTGGCCGAGGCCGCAGAGACACGCAGCACCGGCAGGCGCATCGACACACCCCCAGCCGGGACGGCGGAGCGAGCGGAACAGGAACAGGCCTTCTCCCGTGTCCGACGTAACGTCGGGGGCCGCCCGCGGGTGGTCCCGCGCAGCTCCGGCTCCACCACCGGAAGGGCGTTCTCCTGATGGCCCGGCGCATGCCCGTCGGGGTA
>JAABUP010009931.1_pt1 | contig 11442 bp, 11 predicted proteins | sample 5559201 | NCBI WGS metagenome assembly JAABUP01 (sample SAMN10711887, study PRJNA513373) | rock metagenome | isolation source: Antarctica rocks | place: Antarctica | reverse complement strand
GCCTGTGTGGACACCCGGCTGCAGCGGACCTGGCTGCAGCGCGGAGGCTCCATCGTCTACGGCCCGGTGCCCTTCCTGCCCGGCGACGCGACCATTCTCGCGCCCCCCGGCCCGACGAGCACCGCCACCCCGCTGCTTCGCCCGTGATCTTGGCGCTTGATCGTTTGCTCGTGATCTTCGTCCTTTGATCATTCCTGCTTTGATCACTGCCTCTAGATCATCTAGAGCCGTCCGGAGGTCGGTGATGGGGAGGGCTGGACGGCCTGGGGTCGGCGCGGGAGCTTCGAAGGAGAGCCAAGGATCCAGGGGCGGGATACAGGGGCTCCCATGGTCAGCCCGAGAGGGCTGAGCCGTACGACCTGCATAGCCACCACGTGTGGAGCGACGCTCAAATGGCAGCGGCAAGCGAAAGATAAATTGGCAGTAGGCGACGGATATTTTGGCAGTGGGCTGACCATGAAGTCTGGCGCCGGGTGATGCTGGCGGCGGTCGTGGTGAACGCGGACGCGACTTGCCTGTGCCACGCTCGGGTTTGTGTCTGATGATGACCTGCCCACACCTGGGCGGAACCAACGCCTGACGTCCGCCGAGCGAGAGCGGGCCGCGACCGTCCTGGCCGTCCGGTACCAACAGGGCCACAGCATCCGCCAGCTCAGCACCGACACCGGCTACAGCCTCGGCCGGGTGCGTGGGCGCTACACGGAGCGCGGTGCTCCGCTCGGCGCGGCCTCGCCGCCCACGGCCACCCCGCGATGGCCCTGGCCTACTTCGGCTACCAGGGGCTGCCCGGCCGGCGACGGTACGGGTCCCCGCCCTGCTCGCCGACACCGAACTGCGGACCTGGCCCAGCGAGCAGTACACCGCCGACGAGGCCTGCGGCCACGACGCCACGCCGCCATCCAGCGACGGCTGGCGGCCGAGGAGGCCCTCATCGACGCCTTCAGCAACCCCGACCCAGACAGCGCCATCGGCCAGCTCGGGCCGATCCACCTCGACCCACCCGGCCACCGACACTCCTGAACCGCGCTCACTTCCACGACGTTGCTCACGCGGCCCGCCGCTGCCAGCACTCGGTCATCCCGGCCGCCGGCGCGGGTGGCGATCGGCCGCCGCGGTCCCGGTGGGCCCCACTACCCCCGGTCCCGCTGCCTCGCCCTCGGCGGCGCGGTGGGCGGCACCATGCACCTGGCGGGCGGTGTGGGCGTTGGCAAGGAGCTTGCGGGCGCGGCGGATGCGGGTCTTGACGGCGGTGTCGGACAAGCCGAGCACGGTGGCGGCCCGCTCGCGGGACAGGCCCTGGAGGTAGATCAGCTCCACGGCGGCCCGCAGCGGGGCGGGGAGCCCGGCGACCAGCTCGGTCAGCACCGCCTGCTCGGCGTCACGCCGGTCCCAGGCCTGCTGCGCGACGGCCGCGGCCTCGGTGGGGTCGGGCGCGGCGAACACCGCGGGCATCGCGTGGACCATGGCCTCGGTCAGCTCCACGGTGCGCAGCGCCCTCTCGGGGTGGTGCGAGCGGTGGGTGTCGTTGACGTGCACGGCTGCGAAGCGGGTGATCGCCGCCAGCCAGCCGCCGACCGCGCCCTCGCTGGGCCGGAACGCGGGCGCCTTCTCCACGACCTGGGCGAACGCTTCCTGCACGGCGTCCTCGACCTCGTCGCCGCGGCCACGAACGTGGAGGACCTTCCCCGCCGCGGCGCGCATGCTGTGCCGATACCGGGCCCGCAACTCCAGCAGCGCCGCCGCGGAGGTGGAGGTGTCGCGCGCGGCGATCGCCGCCATGAGCTGCTCGTCGGTGCGGGTGTCCCCCGTCGGGGTGTACTCGGTGTCGGCCATGACGGGCGGCCCCCTGTAGGTCAAGCCGGGGCCTGGTGGTCCCCGGGGCGGTGGGTGGAGGCGCGTCCTTGGCCTCCACCGCCCCTCGGGCGCCGCCGGGCCGCCGAGGCTCGCCGTCAAGGGCCGGGCCGGAGCCTGCGCAGGCCCGGTCGCGCAGCGACGCCGCAGGCGCCCTTTTCGGGGAGTGCGGCCCGGGCAAGCTCCGCGGGGACCACCAGGACCGCGCCGCGCCAGCGGCGTCCATCCCGGGCCGCAGGCCTCTCTGGCTCGGCCGCGGGCCTGAGCGGCGCATCTGATCACTACTGCCGCCGCCGGCCGGCCCCCGAACCCGGCGCCGCGCGTCTACCGTCCGGGGTGGGCTCTGGGCTCGACGCCGTCCTCGGTGCGGTCCTCGGTGCGGTCCTCGGTACGGTCCTCGGTACGGCGGTGACCCTGGCGAGCGGCGGCCAGCGCGATCGCGATCAGGACGTCGTCGCGGGCCCGGGCGTCGCGCTGGTCGGCCCTGGCCACGGTCAGCTCCGGGGTGGGCGACCTCTCACGGTCGAGCTCGGCGACGCTCACCGAGGCCAGGGCGGTGTAGGCGCGCAACGCGTACGGGTCGCCGCCCGGGGTCCCGGGCGGGCCGAACGCCAGCTCACCCAGGACGCGATCAGCGACCTCGTCGCCCTCGAGCGCGCGGACAAACAACACCGTCACCACGCCACGGCCACGCCCACCGGCGTTGGTGTCGGCGCTGGCGACGGTGGTCACGGCGGCGGAGCCGGAAGTGATCTGGCTGGTTGGCTGGGATGCTTCGGTCATGCCCCTACCGCCCGCGGGGCGCCACCACCGGTGACCGAGCAGGGCCCGAGCGGGACGAACCAGAGACCGGGCGCAGAGCTCGCCGGCGGGCCCCGACATAAGATCTACATTAGCGGATCGAACGGGCTCACCTGTGACCACGACGGCGCTCCGCATGATCGTCGAAGGGTGACGGGCGCCGGTGGCATCGTCCGGTCAGGGCCTGGCGCCGGTGATCCTCTCGGCCGCCCGGGCTGGTGCGCGGCGATGGACGAGGCCGACTGCGAGCGCGCAGACGGCGATGCCGAATAGGGCGCGGGGGGCGACCGTGTCGCCGAACATCAGCCAGGCCCAGAGCATGGTGGTGGGTGGGGTGAGGTAGATCAGGCTGCTGAGGTGGGTCAGGGTGGTGCGGCGCAGCGTGAGCCAGTAGCAGCCGTAGGCGCCGATGGTGGAGAACCCGATGAACCAGGCCACGGCGACGGTGAAGGCGCCGAGGTGCTCGGGCGGGGGCGCGAGCTGGCCGGTGGTCACGGCAAGGACCACGAAGAGCACGGCGCTGGCGGCGGTCTGGATACCGAGGGCGTCGAGCAGCGGCGTGCTCGCGGCGGTGGTCCGGCGTTCGAGCAGGGTCGCGGCGACAAGGGCGGCCATGCCCAGGAAGGGCAGGGTGTAGGCCGACCACACCGCGGCGTGGCCGGAGGTGAGGTCGGCGCCAACGACGAGCACGACCCCGAGCAGCCCCACGATGAGCCCGACCCATTGGCGGGCGGTGACGCGCTCGCCGAGCACTGGTCCGGACAGGGCGCCGGCGGTGATGGGCTGGAGGGCGGCGATCAGCGCGGCGGTGCCGGCCCCGACGCCGGCCTCGATGGCGCCCACGTTGGCCCAGATGTAGGCGCCTTGCCCCAGCAACCCGACCAGGGCCTGGGCGCCGAGCTCGCGGCGGGACCCCGGTCGCGCAGTGTGCCGCCGGACGCGGCGCACGATCCAGGCCAGTGTGGCCAGGGCGACGGCGACGATCGCGAACCGCCAGACCATCAACGTCACCGTGGCTGCGGTGGCGGTGCCGAGTCGGCCGCCGATGAACCCGGAGCTCCACATCACGACGAACCCGGCGGAGAGCCCGGCCGTGGCCAGCGGCGCGCCTGTGTGGGCGAGTGTGGATGTGGTGGTGCTCGGTGGGGCCGTCACGGACGCCTCCAGAGGTATACTGCCCTGTATGGCTAGCGGTAACCATACAGGTCGGTATACCTCCCGGCGTGACGGCGCTTCGGGGCCGACTGGGTCTGCGGCCGGGGAGACAGCGACGTTGACCCCGGCGGCGGCCCGTGTGCTCGATGTGGCGTCGCGGCTGTTCTACGACCGCGGGATCAGGGCCGTCGGGGTAGACACCATCGCCGCGACCGCCCAGGTCACCAAGAAGACGATCTATGACCAGTTCCGGTCGAAAGACGCCCTGATCACGGCCTACCTAGAGCGCCGGGACCGGTGGTACCGGGACTGGGTCACCGACTGGATCACCAAGAACCCCGACACCGATCCCCTACTGGCCGTCTTCGACGCGCTCGGGCACTGGATGGACGAGGTCGGGCCGCGCGGGTGCGCATTCGTCAACGCCTACGCCGAGCTCGCCGACCCCGACCACCCCGCCCACCGCATCGCCCGCGACCACAAAACCTGGTTACGCGACTACCTCGCCGAGCTCGCCACCGGAGCCGGGCAGCCCGACCCCACGACCCTCGCGGCCCGGCTGCTGACCCTGCACGAGGGCGCGATCGTGCTGTACTCCGCCGGCGCCGACCCCACCGCCGCCGACACCGCGCGCGGCGCGGCCGCGGCCCTACTCGGGCTCCCGGGACAGACGGTGACGAGACAGCCCCCGCGCTAGCAATAGCAAGCACTTGGCAAGCGCGTTTGTTGACATGAGAGCCGTACCGGATCGAACGGAACTGGGCGGTTATCGGCGACCCTCCCCGCCGGGCGTTGCGGTCATGGCCGTCGATGCCTCGAGCTGTCGTGTGTCCCCATGGTCGAGGGCACGTCGGCCTCAGTTGGTGAGGTGCCGGAGGAACCACTGGGTCAGGGCCTGGTCGACCATCGCGGTCGCGGGCAGCTGGGGGGCCGGCTCCAGACCGGGCTCGTCGGCCAATGGGTGCGCCAGGCCCGGCACGGTCACCAGCTCGACCTCGTCCGGGTTCGCGTACCGCTCGCGCAGGCCCTGGACCAGGGCTGCCGCGTCGGTCCGCAGGTCCGGGTGGTCCTGTTCGCCGCTGACCAGCAGCAGCGGCGGCTCTCCGGTGAGCTCTGCCGTTCGGGCGACGAAGTCCAGCTCGTCGGCCGCCCTGCGGGACTCCTCGGTCCACTGGTAGGGCTGCCCGAGGGCGGCCGCGATGAGTTCAGCGCCCGCCTGGACCCGCACCGCCGGGTTGACCAGGGCGACCGCACCGATCGGCGTCGGCGGCGCGTTGAGCACCTGCAGCGCCACCGCGCCGCCGAGGGAGGCGCCCAGGACACTGACCGGCCCGTCGTCGACCGGCAGCTGATCGCGCAGCGCGGCCAGCGCGGCCGGGAACTCGTCGACGGCTTGTCGGACGACCGGGGCCAGGTAGGCCATCAGGGTGTCTTCGCGGGCGAGCTCGATGTGCTGGTCGAGGCGGCCGTCAACCATCCGCGCCCCACACAGCGGCATGCCCAGGTGCACCCGCCACGCCGGCACCCCAGCCATAGGTAGCGCCGCCGCGAACGCCGCGTCGGTGCGGGGGGCGTCGAGCATGTGCCACGTCACGATCAACGGCGCGTGGCCGTCAGTGTCTCCGGCCGGTGGGAGCGCGGTGAACGGCACCCCGGCCGCGGTGCCGGTGATCGTTTCCATGCGTCCCCCACGGTTCGACGACGTGCCCCACGACACCGTAGACAGCCTCGGGAGAACCGTGGCTCAGCTTTCGCCGACGGCGAAACCGTCCCGAACGACCACAACTTCTCCGCCCGACGTGCCGAGGAGCCGCCCGCGAAGTGGCGCGACATCGCGCCGGCGGCGGCCGTACCGCGGGCCACACCGGTCATCACGCCCGGCCCGAACGCGCCCCGCCCGCGACCAATGGCCACTCGAGCGACGTGGCCGGTGGCCGGTGGCCGGCCCGTGGCCGAAGTGAGGTGGCCCGGGCGTCACGTAGGCCGGTCACACCAGCCGACAAACCCGACACGCAGGGCTACTGGACCACCCCGGACGGGCGGTGGAAAGCCAAGGACCACCCCACTCCCGCAAGAACCGGCTCTACCGCGCCTTCCGGGAGCTCGGGCAGGTGGTGCGCACGATTGTGCTGTTGCGGTTCCTGTCCGAGCCCGAGCTGCGCGAGCAGGTCACCGCGGTCACCAACAAGACCGAGGCGTTCCACGGCTTCGCCGCGTGGCTGCGTTTCGACGGCGAGGCCATCGGCGGCAACGACCCCGACTACCAAGAGAAGATCGTCAAGTTCAACCGAGCTGCTGGCCAACTGGGGGATCTACGGCACCGCCTGCGACATCACCGCGGTGGTCCACGCGTTCGCCGCCGACGGCCAACCGGTCGACCCCGACGACCTGGCCACCGTCGTCCCCCACATCACTTACACCGTGCGCCGATTCGGGGACTGGGTGCTCGACCTCTCCGCGCCGCAGGCCCTGCCGGTGACCCGGCTCGACCTCACCCCCGGCGCCCTGTTCAGCGCCAACTGACACCACCGGCCCGGGGCACACGCCCGGTCGGGTCCGGCCGGCCGAGTCGAGCCGTGCTTCCGCGTCAGCGTCAGCGACGGGGTCGGTCGAGGGGGTCGGTTGGAGGGTGCCGCCGCGATCACTGTCGGTTGTGGCTGCTCGATCGGTCGGCCGGAGTGTCGGGGAGGGCCCGGTACCGCCCGTCCAGGTACTCGGTGATCACTGGCCCGAACACCCGCAGAGCGCGGGCGAGCCCGTCGGCCAGCGCGGGCCCTGGCCAATCGGCGGGCAACAGTTCGGTGGGCAGGTCGGGATCCGCAGCAATCACCTCGTAGATCGGCAGCGTGGCCGCCGCGAATGCGGCGAACGCCGCGCGGCCGCGGGGCAGGTCGTGTTGGGCGCGGGTCGCGGCGTCCCCGGCCGCGCTGAGCACCCGTTCGTAGCGGCACGCCAGCGCGGGCAGGTCCCAGAGTTCGCCGGCCAACCGGGCGCTCTCCCCCGCGGCCAGCTCGATCCGGGCCCGCAGCACACGGGCGCCGGCCGCCGGGGCGTCCGCCATCACCGGTGCGAGTTCGTGCCACCGCTCGGTCGGTGCGATCAACAATCCGGGACGGAGCACGGCATAACCGGCCAGACCCGCCGCCCGACGCAGCCGGTCACGAAACCCTCGGTGGGCCTCGGGAACCTCGAACAGCACCCCAGCGAACGCCCCGTCCCACCCGGGTCGCCGACCCTGCAGCTGAGCCGCCAGCCGAGCCTGCACTGCCACGACCGGCGCAGCCAGGCGATAGTGCGCCACCCGCCCGCGACGCACCGAGATCAGTGCACCCTCGCGGCCCATCCGCCCCACCAACGACCGGGCTGCCGACATCGACAACCCCAGATCGCCCAGCAGCGACATCAGGACCGGACCCGGCAGCTCCTCACCACCCGACGCCCCCGCCACCCCGAAGACGAAACACACCAACCCCATCCGCGGCGAGACTCCCCCCGACCCCGGCACCGCTCCCAACGGGCATCGACCCTCTCCCGCAATCGTTGTGCTTGCACGTTCACGCTCGTGGCCTATTGTGCATCACATGAGCGGAGTCCTCCACGACCCTCCCGCGCCGCGGCCGGCGTCCGCGGCGGGTCCAGAGCACCGTCGGCCGACCCGCAGATGGACGGGGTCGCGGGCCGTGCTGCGGATCGGGCTCGTCGACGTCGCCGCCCCGTTGCTGACCTACCAGATCGCCCGGGCCGCGGGCGCCGGCGAGGTGCCCGCCCTGCTCCTGGCCGGAGTCCCTGCCGCGGCGGGTGTGGTGGTGAGCGCCGTCCGCCGCGCGTCCCTCGACGTGATCGGAGCCCTGATCGTCGGCGGCCTCGTGCTGTCCGCGGCCATCGGCGTTCTCTCCGGCGACCCCCGTCTGATCCTGCTCAAGAGCGCGGTCGGCACCGCCGCCTTCGGCGCGGTCTGCCTCGGCTCGCTGTTCGCGTCCCGACCCCTGCTCTACGGGCTGGCCCTGGGCTTCCTCGGACGCGACACCCCCCGCGGCCGCGACTACGCCGACCGCTGGCAGTACCCCGGATTCCGACGCTACAACTACGTGATCACCGCCGTCTGGGGAGCCGCCTACCTCACCGAGGCCGCCGTCAAGGTCGGCGTCATCCTCACCCAGCGCCCCGACACCGCGCTGGTCGTCACGAAGGTCCTGCCCTACGCCGTCCTCGCCATCCTCGTTCCCTGGATGCTGCTCTACGGTCTCGCTGCCCAACGACGAGGACGCCGCGTCGCCGCGCGAACGGCGGGCGCAGCACCCCGCGACACCCCAAACCCGACCACCGGGACCGGGCACGCCACGACCCGATAAACCCTTCCCGCCGACCGGACCATCCGGCACGCCCACACACGCATTCCCCGCCCCGGCCCCCGCCCGCCGCCCCAGGGGCAACGGCGAGGAGACGACCCCGTTCGCCGGCCCAGAACGAGGGCTATCGGTGACGCCCGCGTCGGGCAACGGCTCAGCACCGGACCGAGGAAGCCCCCTCGGCGGGCTCGGTGTCTCACTTCGTCGCCCAGGCGGCGCGGCACCGGGGTCAGCAGGGTGCGCATCCAGCGGCGCCGGTCCGGCGAGGGCCTCAGCGGTTGGCGGGAGAGCCTCGCTCTGGCACCGTCGATTCCCGGAACCCGGTCCGGGCCCGGGCGAAAGCGAAGGAGGGATTCGATTCGGTGGCAACGAGCGTCTCCGCGGCACGCAACGATGACCCAAACCTTGTTGGCGAACCTACGGCGCCCCCCGGGGCGGGGCCGTGGCGGTGGGTGCTACGCGCCGCGGTCGTCATCGGGCTCGGCCCGATCGCCGTCCTAGCGATCGCCGGGTTCAACGAACTGTCCCGGGCCCTGCACCTGCCCGCTTGGCCCACCTGGCCGGGCGGAGCGAGCGGGCTGGCGCTTCTCGCGGCGGTTCCTCGCCGTGATCGAGGACAGCGCCGCCCACGTCGCGATCTTCACCCACCGCGACGAGCACGCTCAGGTCCTCAAGACCAACGACTACCGCGACCACGACCAGGCCTGGCACCGACGACGCGCCCAGATCGGGACCATCCTTCCCCCCGGAACACCACCCGCCACCTGACGTGGCCACCGCGGCACGCGCCGGAATCAGCACCCCGCCGCCTACTACGGTCCAGCGATACACCTCGAGCCGGTCGACGACCGCGACAGTTGCCGGGAGAACCCCCGGCCCCGGTTCCGGGGCTACATCTACCGCGGCGGCGACAAGCCGGCGCGGTCGTGGTCCACCGCCACCGACGACATCACCAACGCCAGCGCCCTCGAAGCCCTCGACTGGACCCGCGATCAGGCCGGCGCCGACGGATTGTACGCCGTAGCGCTGGTGGTCGACGACGACCGCTCCCGACCCGAAGACGAACAGCAAGGCCTGACCTGGCAGGTCGGCATCGACGCCAACACCAGCGAACCCACCGAGGAAGAACAGCGCTGGCTCAAGGACATGTTCCGACGCCGTGCCGAGTACCGCACCAGCCGGAACCTCACCTGACGGTTCTACTATTACCGGACCGGCTGAGCTGCGGAAACGCGGTCCGCGTCGGTTATCATTCCAGCAAGCAGCCGGATGTCCGACTATTCAGGCGCTGGTGCATGACTATCCGGTCACCGTGAGCGACGCGCGGTCCTGGCATCTCGCAGGGCTCGCACGTCTCGCAGGCGTTAGTGCGTGTCTGCGAGACGTGCTAGGTCTGCGACGCTACGGTCCCGCCGTGCGCATCACGTCGATGACCAACCAGAAGGGCGGCGTCGGCAAGACGGGTCTGACGGCCGGGGTCGGCGGGGCGCTGGCCGAGCGCGGCCGCCGGGTACTGCTGGTCGACCTCGACCCCCAAGGCCACCTGAGCGCCGAAGCGCTCGGGCTGGACGACCAACCGGCCAGCGGGCCGAGCCTGGCCGGGGCCCTGGCCGGGACGTACGAAGGCCCGACGGTCGACCTGGCCGTGGAGCACTCCCGCACGCCGGCGGGCGGACACATCGACGTGCTGGCCAACAGCCTCGCGATGTTCACCGTCGGGCGGGCCCTGGACCAGTTGCCCGCCAGGGAGTGGCGTCTCGCACGGCTGCTAGATGTGCTAGACGGCGTGTACGACCACTGCCTGATCGACTCACCGCCGGCACTGGACATCCTGACCGACAACGCGCTGGCCGCGTGCCACGGCGTGGTCATCCCGGTCCAGCTCGAGCGAACCTCGATCCGCGCCCTGCGCCTGCTCACAGGGCAGATCAGCGGCCTGGAGAACGTGCTGCGCCGCGACCGCATCGAGATACACGGGCTGGTACCCAGCCTCTACCGACGGCCACTGCACCGACTCGCCGACAGCGTCATGCACCAGCTGGAGTCGCTGCCGCTGCCCATCGTGGCGCACCTACCCCTCGGGGTGGCCGTGCCGGAAGCCTGGGCCAGCGGCCAGACCGTGACCGACTACGCCCCCGGCTGCGAGCACGCCGCGCAGTACCGGCGCATCGCGGACGTGCTCGACGAGGCGGCCGGACTCGCCGTCAAGGAGGCCCCATGACCACCCGCGGCCGCAAGAACTTCGCCGCGCACTCCAGCCTCGACGCCCTCGCCGAGGGCCTCGCGCAGCGCTACGAGCCCGCGGCGCCCGCCCCGGGCGAGCCGGCTGCCGGCCGGCGGGGGAAACCGGGACGCAAGGGCACGGGCATGGTGACTCGCTCCTGGTATCTACCCGAGGACGTGGCCGATGCTCTCGCCGCGGCGGCCGACGAGCTGTACTACGACCTCCGCGGCAAGCTGCCCAAACACGCCGTACTGGCCGCGTTGATCGCCGCCGGGATCGACCAGACGGCCACAGTCCGGGACAAGCTCTCGCAGGTCTCGCAGACCTCGCAGACCTCGCAGGAAAGGTAGGCGTTACCGGCACCCACGACCGAAACCGGCCAGGACGCCCCCACTGCGCCTGGTTGGCCCTGTCCGGCCTGCGTGGCCCAGCAGGGCTAGCAGGGCTAACGCGCTCGGTGGACACGTAGGTGTCACCGGCGGGAGGCGCGACGGCCGCGGAGCGTGGCGGTGAGCTCGGCTCTGGCGGCGGCCCGGACGGCCGGGGTCGAGCTGGCCGGCCGGCGCGGCGGCCGCGGCTGGCTCGCGGCGGCGGCCGCCGCTGCGGCCAGACGCTCGGCCTGAGCCTGGCGGTAGTCGCCGTGGAGCCCGTGCAGCCGCGCGGGGAGCTCATCGAGCCGGCCCAGCCACGGGCGGAGCCGGTGGCCCAGGACCCGGATCGGGTCGTGCGCGCCGCGCACGGTGTCGCCGCGGTGCTGGTCAGGCTGGTCGGGGTGGTGGTCGACGGCGTGCAGCAGCCCGGCCACGCACGCCCCGGCGCGCCACCAGCATGCCAGCAGGGCGCGGAGCCGCCAGGCCGGGATCATCCGGCGGCTGAGGCCGAGACGGTTGGCGAGGGTCCGGGCGGCCGCGGAGCGCTCGGCGGGGGTCTCGGGGACCTGCCAGAGCGGCCACAACAGGGGCTCGGCTTGTCGAGACGTCTTTTGATCTTCTGGCCGTTCCTCAAGGGTTAGATCTTTCACGTAAGACGTGGGGGGGGGGGGGGGGGGGGGTTGTGGGAAGA
>JAABUP010009930.1_pt1 | contig 11443 bp, 11 predicted proteins | sample 5559201 | NCBI WGS metagenome assembly JAABUP01 (sample SAMN10711887, study PRJNA513373) | rock metagenome | isolation source: Antarctica rocks | place: Antarctica | reverse complement strand
CACTACAAGTAAAAGGTTGCGCCTTGTCCTAGTTGACTTTACCAAGAAGTCTCACCCCATCAACACTGAAGAACAGGACTCTGCTACCAACGCACCACCCGGAGCAGCTTCTGATACCGATCGCCATGAATTGAACACGCCTCCTGCAGTCACAAAGGATACCATGCCGCCGCTAACGTTCGACAGAGCGTATTTTGCTCACAAAGGAGAGGAGTTCCACCACGTAGGGAATGGCCGATACAGGCTGGGACCGAGATCTCTGAGTCTCAAGGTGAAGCCGGGAACTGAGGATACGTTTGTGCCGCTGCTATCGGGCACTGCGCCGACGACTGTGGGCTCCGAAGACGAGGATGCGCGGACACCAGAAGTTCGGACACGCGAAGATCAAGCCGCAGCCGGATCAAACGGCATTGGCGTTGCGAAGACTATCCTTATTGATCCTCAACTTCTTGCTCTCGGCGACGGACACAGTGGGGTAGCAGAAGTCCCAACGACGAATGCACCGCCCGCTGTGCTACGGCAGCCTGGTGCCATCGCTGAAGACCTGCTACCGGAGCTCGCCAATGATCCTCCATCTGTGGACGTGCCCACTTTGCGGTCTCAAATAGATGCCGCCACTTTAGCAGCCGAGACAACACAAGAAGAGCGTGCCACCGGAGATAGCACTGACAAGAAGACGACCGCAGAGTGGTCCCGTGTAAGGACCCGCCTTGTCCTCGACATCATCCATCGATGTGGAGGTGCATTTCCCGGCAACAAAGAGATTTGGCATCCATACGCTGCGAACTGGCGGAAATACCACGATCGGCTGCCTCAGCGCACTGCGGTAGATCGCACTGTGAAAGGCTTGCTGGACAGTAGTAAGCTGAAGAAGATCACGTTCAGCTTTCAGGGCCCAGACGGTATGAACGAGACTCGCGGAATCCTGGCCACACCGGATGTCGATGCGACTTCAGATCAAATCTCAAGCCTCAAAGCTGCCATCATCAAAGCTTTCCCAGCGCCGTATATTCCGCCGGAAGCGGAGGTGTCCGACGTGCTTCCCGACGATAGCAATGCTCATACAGCTGTCAGTGGGCCACCGGTAGCAGATGCTAGCACGAAGGAGCCAAGAGGCACTGTCAAGCGCAGGCGCAACGCGGCTGAGTTTCCGTCCGTTGATGGGTTGACGGTGATACGAACGCAGCAGTACCTCGACTCGATAGTGGTGCAGCGAGAGAAGGAGAGGGTCAAGCAGCTCGCAGTTCAGGAGAAGAGGCAGAAGGCCGAAAGAGTGTCCCAAGAGCTCAGAGAGCTCAAGTCACTCTACTCATCCAGTATCGATTGGCTTTGCTTGTCTTCGAACCAGACATTCTACCCTACCTCGGGCACATTCGGTACGGACGCCAAAAGGCCGACCCTCTCAGCCTTGCACGACGCCGCCTCTGGATCGCCCAAGAAGAAGGCACCGCGGAAGAAGGCTGTTCAGCTCGACATCGCCAACGAAGACAAGTATCCAATCTACGACAAAGCTCATGCCTCCGCTCATCCAGATCAGACCTTCAAGCATGTCGGCAACGGTAAATACCGCCTCGTCCACCCACAAGTCACAGAGCCGGTGTCAGAGACTATCACAACGTTTTATAATGAAGCCCACGTAGATGCTCATCCAGATGAAACATACGCACCTGTTGGTGATGGTCGGTACAGGCGGGTATGGAAACGTCCGAACGCCAAGCGTGCCAAGTCCGCGAGGGCACCGAAATCCAGCTTGTCGGCCACCCGTGATAGCGCCAGCGTGTCGCTTGCCGACCACCTCAAGGTGTCCCAGGAAGGGCACGATCATGCGGATACAGAGGTTCAACTCCAGTCCGCGGAGACCTACCCACAGCCCGAGAGCACGCCCACGACAACGCAAACCCCGCCAGTACAGACTTCACGTTCCGGCAGGCCGTTGCACAAGTCTCGCAAGAGGAAGGCGAACACCGAGGCAGTTCAAGATGGTATTGACGAAGATGCTGCGCAAGTCTCCGAACCCGAAAAGGCTCAGCAAGCCGCCCAAGGGCGAGTCATGTTCGTCCACGCCGATGAACTCATGACAGTTGTTGCTCTTCTCAAAGTCCTGTGCACTGGAGTCAACGAGTCGCCCTTGAACTGGGAATGTGCGGCGCATGCAATGGGCTTCAGATACGAGCCCGAATTCTTGCGTTCGCGCTGGACCTACCTGAGGACGACGAAGAGTCGTGAAACGCAAGCTCTACAGAACGCTATCCGCGAACCTTTCCTCGCCGCATACTCCGATGGGAAGTTGCCTCGAGTGGACTTCATGGACCTCTCGGCCACGGACTGGCCTGCGCTCGTTACGTGGGTGCAGACGGAGGTCATGCCTTTGCTACCGAAACCTGCCAATGCCCCTCGGGAAGATGCGGCAGATGTGGTCAACTTTCCTAGCACGTCCGTGGAGTTACACAATCGCTACGCTGTCAAAGAGCCAGACGTCACACACGGCACCGACATGAACCGCTATTTCGAGCCCATCACCGACACCGCTCGGACTACGACGGCACTGAACCTCGTCCACGGCATAGCAGTGCCTGGGGTCGGTAGACGCAGTGATGAGCACGCCTCGATGCTCATCAAGTCCTGGTGCCGTGCCGTGGCAGCCACCACCGAGCAAGAGTACGACGCAGAAGCAGCAGCTCGCAAAGTCAGCATCTTCCCGGGACGACAGCTCAAGCAAGCCATCGACGAGCTCGTAGATGCACATGTGCTCAGCTCGGATAGAAGAGGTCGCCGGCTGCCTGGCCGGAACTTCACCTTGCACAGAGCTGCTTTCAAGCCTTTCCAGCGCTGGCCGGGAGATGATACCACTTTCTTACGGGAGGTGGCTGCTGCTCGTCAAACCATCATGGCGTCGCTCGCTCAAGACTCGAAGGTGGCCCTCAATTTCCACACCAGCGAATTCGAGGCTCTGGTCTTGACGAACATGGTTGCGCAGGGCCAGGTGAAGATCACCACCGTCTTACCGCCTAGAAATGATGCTCTCGACGCGCCACTCCCGAGAATGAGTATATGGGGCGTAGACGACGTCAGCGTGCTGTACAACTCCCACGCCATGAACAGAGACCGACTGCGTTTTCCCGTCACCTACGACGTAACAGCAACCTTCACCCCCGACCACGGACTCAAGCACGTACCCATTCCCACCTCACCTCCCCTCGTCCACGAAGAGCAAGCTCTACGTCTACCCCTCTGGCTCGACATCCACAACAACATCATCTCGGAGCTATGGGACATGGTCCTCCGCTCCATCCTGCACCTCGTCGTCTACCGTCCCGGCATAACGGCCAAAGCGATGGAGAAGGCGCACGAAGGGAAATTGTGGGCGTGGGAGGCGGAGATGGTGCTGCAGTGGATGGAGGAGACGGGCATGGCGATTAGTTTCGGGCCGGGCGAGGAAGTGGAGGGGGTGTGGCAGGGCGGGTGGAGGGCGGGCGAGTGGTGGTATTGCGCTTTCTGCCCGGACGTCGCTACGTGGCCGGCGCCGAAGGCGGGTGGTGAGGCTTGAGAGTAGCGGGTCAATATGCTGTCGTAGCCGTGCACCGCTAGGGTCTCGCCGTTCCCGTAAAATCAGCGCTCGATGCACTGATTTCCGCTGCGTGATGCGCTCCAATACTACGGAATCGGACATGGCCAACGCACCCTGGGGTTCGGCGGAGGTACTTGTAGTTGATGGTGCTAGAAGTTGTGGAATGACGTTTGATCAACACATGTAGCAACTCTGGACGATAGATATCATGTATGCTACGGCGAAATTCTTACGCTACCAGAAGCATCATCTCGACTTCTTTGCTCGCCAAGTCGCCCATGCGCACAGTCCGCTGCGTATTGCACCCACTCAGTCCGTGCTGCTCACCACTTGAACCCAGCCGGAGCCTCAGCCACGATAGCAGTCTCGGGAGCAGCCCATCCAGTGGCAGCTCCTCGTAAACACTCGTCTGCTCGGACGACCAGTGGACTGGCGCGAGATCCTACACGGTGCTCGACGGTTCCCTCGTAGCAACGTACTTGAAGTAGTGAGCGTGCTGGTGCATATACACAATGCCCACACGCGGTCTGTTAAGGCCGTTCAGTATCGTCTGAGCCTTATGCGATCTCTTCTTGTTAGAAGCAGTAATGGCGCTATGAGTCGGAATCGGATTATCGGCGGTAGCAGGAGGAGCGATGTCCGTCTTCTCGTTAGCTATGTCACCTGAGATAGTAACAGAGAAGCATTTCGGGCGGGTGAACCAAGTGCACGAACGGTGGTCGTCGCGACTGAAGCCAGGACCGTGACCTTTTCGTAGAAGGCTGATATAACGCGGATCCCGCTGTTCTCTCAAGTCTCTTAAGTCCTATAACAGACTATATAGGAGCATAGCACACGTATAGCGTTGCGGAGACGATGCTGTTGCAGAGCAAGACATAGAAGAATTGATGTTGAACAGATGACGAGACACTGCAGAGCTACCTACTGAGGATGCACTGTTATATCCCTGGTAGCAAGTGATTGCTCTTCTGCTTGCTAGCCTGAAAGAACGCTCTATGAGGTGTAAAGAGTCTCTGATGCATGAACCAACCCTTTTCCCTTCCTCCAGGCTGTATAGGGGCATAGGACATGTGCAGTGTAGCAGAGACGCTGCTAAGCCTGCTATCGTAGAGCAAGGCATGGAAGAACAACGTAATCCTCGTTCTTCTCGCAGACTGCTGTTATGATGTCGCCCAACGCGCATCTCGCAGTCATCTGTAGTCCCTCAAGTTCCACCGCAGGCTGTGTAGGAGCATAGGACATATGCAGCGTAGCAGGGACGCTGCGGTCGTGGAGCAAGGCATAGGAGGTGGACTATGCTTTCTGCCTATAGATCGCTACGTTGCCGGCGCGGATGAGGTTTGAGGAGAGCGATGTTGTGTTCCGTTGTACTGGTATACTGCGAGGGTCTCCTCGTGGAGCCAGCGCTCGGAGCGCAGATCCCGTTTGAGACGCGGCTATCGGACTATGGCCATCAGATGATGATGCAGTCGAGTGAATTTGCGAGTGAACTCACACCGGATCTAGAGTCAGCCGCGAGAGGACGTTAGCCCATCCTATCTTCATCTCCAATCCCCAGTGCTGATCTCTGCCGGGACCCATGTTCTGCTCTCGCCTTGCTGGTAAATCATAAATCAAAGTCTGCTGAGTCACAGTGGTTGCCGTTGTAGCCACCAAAGCCGCTCCTCCTCCACCTCGCCGGCTCAATCCACGATGTCGACGTGGACACTCTCGAGTCTCTCGTGTCCAGCAGCCCGACGTGTGTCGCCAGCCGCTCTACTTGGCCGCGAGATCACATCTGCAGCGGTGCCAAGGTCATGCTGGTCGAAGCTCGACGATGTCTTGCATGTCCTCCAATAGGAAAAAAGAGCCTTCTCTGCAACACTCTTCTCTGCTGTGGTGCCGCTTTCGGCATAGACCACCGTGTCAATGGCTGTGATGATCGTGCCAATGTATATCGATCTCCAGAACTTCTGCTGATTTACTATCTTATCGCAGGTAAATCGCCTATACAGTGTCAAAGTCGAATGAATTGTTCTCGAAATGAAACATGCCTTTGCAGCAAGTTAGGGGGAATTCGACGAATAAGTGGTGGACAAGGCGGAGGCGCTCTTCGTAAGTCGCTCCTCGCCAAGCTGCGATGCCTCCCGTCATCTCCACAAGATGCTTCCCAGTCTAGAACATCCAATGTTAGCGATTAGGATAAGCGCGACAAAGTGTGACTATATTGCCTCACCTCCTCGCGTACTTCGTCGTGTGGTACTGCGCGTTGACTGAGCGTTTGGCGAGCTTCAGCCGGTGTTCATAGTTGGCGTGGTTGACGGCGGGCTTCTTGTAGAGGATCTCGCGAATGTACGGATGGTGTAGCGGTCCCTTGCAGAGGAGTACATCGGCAACCCGCTTCAGTTCGTCGTCGAGATGCTGGCCAGGCAATTCGGGGAAGTTCAGGTGGGTGTCTTTGGCGTATCGTATCGCAATCTTCTCGTTGCGCTTCCGGCGAAGGTTGTTCGCCTCGTTCTTAACCGCTTCGGTGAATTGCTCTTTGTGCTGGGCGGAGGTCAAGACCTCATTGGCTTTCTTGTCATCCTTTGACCATCTCCTCGCGAGGATGTTGTGCTCAGGGATCTTGAGGGGGCCGATGATGAGCTCCACCACGTGCACTCGGGGCATCTCGACCTCAGCGACTCCAGCGATTCCGGCAATGTCGCCGACTATGGCAGCTTGTGCGGCACGAGATGCTGATGAGATGCTGCGATGGTAGGCTGAAAGCATACAGCATCAATCCTTCCGCTCCTTCGCAGACGGTGGATCTCGGGGTCACCCTGGTGAGTCGCGCGCCCTGGTGATGTGTGACTCATGGGTGCCGTCGCTCGGGGTCATGCTTATAGTATCTGCTGCAAGGCTAGGGCTTGGCGCAGCTGTGAGTTGTGTAGTTACCTCACATGGATGGCGCCACGCCACTGGCTGTGACCTTCGGCGTGTGGTTTACACTGACCTCCATCTTGATATCCAGCGCACGGACGCCACGGCCTCCCTTGTAACCTCCGGTTCGCGGTCCGCCATGGCATCTGACCGTGGCCCAGCCGTACCTTTGTCGAACAGATATTCTCCGCGATACCCCACCGGGGAGTACGAGGGCGTCCCGCGGTGACTCCAGTGAGTGATGCTGTTGTCGCCTTTGGGTGGCGTGGAGACCCTGTCATTGAAATAGCCAAAGTACCGGGACCCGGGGGCAGAGCCGGCCGCGCCAAAGGGATGGGAATCTGGAGGCACGTGATGGTGGATGTTTTGGCTAGGGCCTGAGAAGCGCAGCGGGAGTAGACGCGTCGCTATGGCACTTCGTTTAGTACACGATCTCGGCTTTTTGGTCTCGGCAGACACAGCGTCTTACCGGATAAGGACTTCGGCATGTACTCATGCTCGCTTTCGCCATCGCTATTCGGCTCACCACTTGGCTCGCTGTCTCCGTCACCTTCATCCTCCACGTTGCCCACGGCAGGCATGCCAGTGGGCGCTTTCTGGGACTTGTACCCTTTCCTCGCCAGGTGAGCATACTACTTTGGAGATACGTCGAGCGTCTTGGAAAGTTCGACTTTGATCTTGTCTGCTTTCTGCTTCTGAGACCTGAAGTGCTCGAGGTCCCGAAGTTGGGCACTTGCCAACATTGTACCATCCTTCAGCGCTTGGGCATATTCTTTGCCCAGTCCGATTCGATCGGCCTCTTCTTACAGCAGTTGCGTGAAATAGTTGATCTTGATGGTGAGCTTTGTGTCAATGTGTAAGACATCTTCGCGCTAGCCTCACGTTCCAGGCATCACGGCGGGCTACGCGAGCTACTGTTGCTGGAGGTGCCGGAGCTGGAATCCTTTCTCGTCCCCGCAGATGGTGGGCCGTGAGCTCACTGTGGTACGCTGTAGGCATGGCCTTCATCATCGTAACGTTGGTGCCGCCGAAATTTCCGATGGATTTCATGTTGTGGTGATCGCCGTGGAATTCATCGCAAAGCCAATGCCCACTATCGTCCATACGCGGACGACACCGAACACAAGACGAGCCTGCCGACTGGCTGGCTCTCATGCCTTCAAAAAAATCTCGAAGACATCGCCCTCGTTCTCTGCCCAGTCCACAAGCTCGCCGTACATCCAGCCATGCCAGTAGCATTGCCCGACTAGACGATACCGGCCGTCAACACGACGCAGCACAACAGGCACCTTCGAGCCATGCAGCATGCACACAATGTCGCCTTTGCAGGAGGTCGGCGGCACAAGACCAAGCTCCCGAGTTCTGCCGAAAGCGATGCAGCGACCAATGCATGTCCTCATCCAACTCTTCAGCACCCGTACACCTTCCTTGAAGCTCCCATACGTGCGCGGCATGAGTGACATGAAGTGCGGCCGTCCGTCGTGGTAAAGGATCTCTCCGGCCTCGAGATCTTTGCAGTACACGTACATCCAGCGAAGCTCCTCTAACATAAGGCCTTCCAAGCGACCAGCCATGTTCAAAGCAATACCGTCCGATATACGAGGGTTAGTGCATGCAGCTACGAGTGCAGCCATTAGGGGTTTGATGGTCTCAAAGCTTATCTCGTCGACTAGCGGAGCGCCAGCCGCCCCGGCGTGTTCAACCCACATGGCACCAACTCGTTGAGGATTCAAGAAGTCCTCGCGGCTGCCCTCGAAGTCCAGGCTCGTGTAGGCAGGCTCGACGGTCCTGGCTAAGCTGTCGATCTGTTTCCCTCGAACGCGCAGGATATTCAAGCCATCAATCACCCTCGAACCCTCTCTCTTGTCGTGACGGTACCCCTTGGCGGCGTTGAACGGCGTATCAGCTGGATATTGATCACGCGGCCAGTAGAACGGTATGGTCTCGCGAGGTATGGACCAGTCCGGGCACCACGAAGGTAGATCGGATGCTCTGTGAGGAGCGTTCCATGCACCTGAGATGGCTGCCCAGACATCCAATGACTCATGTGTGGTGATCATCGCCGAGGTAGCAGTTCTGTATAATGTGCTTGCTGACAATTTGTCATAAGGCGGGATCTGCTCGTAGAAGCCTTCAAATGTTGTCAGCGCGATCGTGAGATCTCTTTTGTCGGAGGAGAGTAGCACGCCCTGTGCTTGTACGTGCAGCAGCATCCAGTCTTTGTGGCCACCCGCCATTGTACGAATTCTGTCTTCGGCCATAAGGCTGAGAGCACGACGAGATGGAGCCTGCAATTCAAGGGCTTGCACAGCAGTCTCGTTGAGCGCAATGTGGATTTCAACAGCCGCGGAGAATATGTCCCAGTGTAGGGCATATGCTTTGGCAACAACGAAAGCTTCTCGTGAGCTCTTGATCTCCTGATAGATCCACGCTCGCTGGAAGACCGGATCGCTGATGAGCGTATCAAAGTCGGCACGGAAGGTCTCGTTCCTGAAGACCATGAGCGTGGCCTGAGATAGGTCGTCAGGCATCCAAGCTCGTCGTATCAGAGCGGCACTACCGGCAAATTGTGGCTTGAGACCACCACCGGCGGATGTTCTTGGATGTAATTGTCCGCTTTCTGCTAGCCTTCCGAGTACAACGAGTGCGCTTTCGCTGTCGAACGTGGGCGCAGATAGGACGACGAATGTTCGCGTAGCTTTGTTGTAGATGTGCCGCATGAGACGTATCTGCTGCGACTTCTCGGCATCATTGTGTTGGTCGATACAAAGCTGATCTATCCAGATCAGACTATCGTCGTCCTCCGGTCCTGGCTGTATCCTGTGCAGGACATCGAGCACTCGTGCTGTTGTAGGCAACCATACGTCGCCGCTGATGGATACTTTCGCTGGTTCGGGAGTATCTCCCCCTTGTATAGGATACCGCGGTGAAGGCTGGTGCTGACTCTAATGGCACGTGTAATATGTCAATGCGAAATTCATCCTGGCCGCTCTCGCGGAGGATCTGGGCATGATCGTCAGTTGGGACAGGATATAGCCTGACAAGGCGGATGTCACGTTCGGCGAGCGGATTGTACTGATAGGCATTGTCCAATGGCGTGCGAGTGGACGGGTGTGTAGCATCACCGTCGCCAACTCCGTGATGTTTCCCCGTGACGGTCGAGGCTGCCATGGGGCGTGAGAATCTTGCCGGTCAGAAGGTGCCCGCTCTATGATACGCAAAGCTCTCAGAGTGGAAAAAGAGATCCGAGCATCCTTTCTTCAACCTTACTGCAGATGCTCAGAGTAGGAGGCGGAGTCATCCAGTCAAAAAGCTACACTGCCTTTGTGGTGGCACAGCCTGAAGGAGGCTGCACGCCTCGTTGCAAAGGTCGAACTCCATTGTGTGATCTAAGTTTCTCTCCTCTAGCGGTTGAGAAAGTAATAATGGTTTTGCGGGAGATGCGTGATCACAATGCTGGATGGAGGAGAGGAGACCGCCGCAAGCTCGGAGGCTGTCACGTGTCTTGGCTACTCATCATCTACGCGAGTCAAGCTCAACCTCGTTCAGTGAACTTCAGTCCCCCGTGATCCCTGATATTTATGAATCCTCGCGGCAATGACGGTAGCTGGACCACAGTGGACGAAGTTCACAGCAGAGCAGACGCGAACGAAAGACGCTCTCATTGATCGTCGCATAGAACTATTGCCTGGAAGCAGACGCCTCCATCGTAAGTGCTCGTTTCCGCGGCACTCGCAGATCCAACTTCCTGCCCATCTCATTCGTCGTCCTCGTCCTCGTCCGCCGGCACGTCCTCTCCTTCCGACACGAACAACGACTCCGCAGCGACAGCACCTTGCTTCTTCTGCTGCAGCTCGATCGCGTCGTACAGGCTGCACGCCGTATAGTACGCAGTCCTGGCCTTGTGGTTCGCCCCAGGAATCTTGGACATCCGCCGTCAAGGCGATGCATGAGTTCGATGCGACCTCCTCCGATGCGAATAGTATTGCAATTGGCAGGGCGACGTTGACGTGGGCACGCTGGGACCCGGGCGCCAACCGGTGCTACACGGGGCCGGGAAAAGGCCGCGATATTCGGCCCGCGAGCCGTACTGGAGCAATGCCGTTAATGGAGCCTGGCAAATTCTTAGGAACTCTGTCAGCGCCGCTTGTACAGTCGGCACTTGCTTCCTCGGGCGGCCACGTGTGGCGGGTGGTGCGGCGGGGGCCGGGAGATTCGCGATGGCTTGTTCTCGAGTCGCGCGCGCACGTCCTGCAGGAGCGCACATACAGCTTTCTTCCTCGCACACCGAATGGAAATTTCGAGGCCGAACAAGAGCAGCTGGTGTTGGCCACAGTACTGGGTCCATCGTGATGTCTACGCTGGGGGCTGGCAGTAGGCGGCTGCTTGTGGTGCTCTCCGCCGCGTACATCTTCGTTATGCGGTTGCAGAGTTGTAGATGGGTCTAAATGGTTCTAGATGTTCGAGAGATGCATGAGGTGCATTTGAAGAAACACTGCTTGGGTGCATCATGATTCCCTTTCTCGAGGCTGGCAGGCTGCTAGGTCTGGCGTGACATCCTTGCGTGGGGCTGGCAAGATGCTCTTGGTCCTTGGCCATCGTCGAAGCACTCGTATCCGTCTTCAATGCGGCCGAGTCTAACCTCCTCATTATAGGATTGTGTAGACGCCGAAGTTGAAGAGACACTTGAGTCCAACGAGGTGACGTTGTTTCTAGGCTGCTCCATCACTCAACAGGAAGGTGCGACCCATACTTCACCTGCAAAATTCCAATCCCTCTACCCGTCACACCTCCATGCGACATACACCCAACGTCCTTCCTTACTCTCGTCGTAAACATCGCCCTGACACGTCGAACGCGTCCAATACTTCCAGACTCCAGTTCCTCCACCGTCCGGCACCTCCACTTTCCGGTCTGGCACCTCCCTCGCCCAGTCCTGCGGGTGGACTGGTACCTCCACCAAATGGCAACTCC
>JAABUP010009929.1_pt1 | contig 11443 bp, 9 predicted proteins | sample 5559201 | NCBI WGS metagenome assembly JAABUP01 (sample SAMN10711887, study PRJNA513373) | rock metagenome | isolation source: Antarctica rocks | place: Antarctica | reverse complement strand
TGAAGAGGACAAGAGACGCTGATAAAGGTATAATGGATGTATGCTCGGTTGCTCTGAATGAAACCCCGATCCATAATAGGTAATGAAACCACATTACATCTTGCACAATCCAAGCATGCCAGCAAGTCCACCAATCACCACATACAAAAATCAGAAAAAGCCCGACAATCTAAGCCACTACAACAAAAACCACAAGTCACTTCTCCCAGCCCTACCAACCTAACCCTCGCTTACATACACCCGACTGCGCCCAAACTCCGCCTCAGCCACCTACATCAACGGCTATCAATCAAGTACCACAGTACACACACTTTCCATAACCCAGCTATATAACACCCCCCATCCACTACCCCCAATAAACCCCTAACAATGATCCACCATGTCGAGCGCATTCGCCGCCCTGGCCAAAACCCTAGCCACAATAACCCTTCGGCCATATATCGGATCTGTGGTTCGAAATGCATATAACGAGCGGCAGCCGATTCGAAAAAGGCTGCAGAGCGAGGCGCGGGAGAAGGAAAAGAGGTTTGAGGAGGAGCTGCGGAGGATTGAATGTGCTGCGGAGAATGGGCCAGGAGGTGTGGGTGGAGAGCGCTCTTTGAAGGTTCGCCAGCCTGGGACGGGTTGTGAAGGTTTGGAGGAGGATAAAGCCTGGGAGGAGGAGAGCGAAGCTTTTCTGCGGTCGTTCTTTTTCGGAGATGACCCATCCGACCGGGGAGGTTCTGTGGTAAAGACGGATGTTCCTACCTGCATTGATGTGATACCCGTCGAACCTCACCAATCTTTGCGAAGCAAGCCTTTGTCCTCTCCCGTCGAGATCCACTACCACAACATCCGCGGTATATCCCGCACCCTCCGGACCGACGACATCACCGGGCCCCTGCCCTTTCTGTCCCACTGGAGCGTCGTAATCAACAACATCCACTGCGAGCTGCGAGCCGGCGGCCAAGACGCCTTGATTGCTCCCCACGTCTTGCAGTCCAGGAACATCATTTACCAAGAAGCTGGGTATCAACGCAAGATACGGTTAGTAGTCTCGCGGAAAAGGCCAGACGTCTCCCGCCACAAGAATAAGAAATGGTACATTGGAGAAACGACTAAAGACATCGATACCATTATCAAAATCGCCTCTCTCGTCCTCTGCACCATCGGCTCGCAGTACGATCTCTGGATCGACAACTGCCAAGCTTTCGTGCTGCAGCTTTGTGTCGCGCTCTGCAGCAGATCCGAAGATACTCTCGCGCGTCTGCGCTCGGTCGAAAGGAAAACCTCGCTGTTGGCTCCAATGATTGCGAGCGAGGTTTTCAAGCCCATCTACTGGGCGTACTGTACAGTTCCAGCCATACTGCGGATGGATCTGGGCCTGACAGCCGACATCATCGGTGAGGCGCGGTATCAGGCTCTTTTAGGCAACGCGGAAGAGAGGTTGGCTAAATGGGATCTTTTCCTACACCACGCAAAGGTATGGGAGAAGAGAAGGAGAGTACGTAGGGACATAGCAAAGCCTATGAGCCTTGGCAATTGGAAACGGTGGTATCGGACGGGCAAGGCTCTCTTGAAGGAAAGCACTTGAGCAAGGAGAAAGAAAGACTGCTAGGTCAAGAATTGAAGATAACGTGATACGTAGTGATGAGACTCGATGATTGTCGTTGAAGTAAATATCGTAATTGAGATCAAGATTAATGATTATACATTGCAGCCACACAGACCGCGATAATTGCTCAAAGTCCTACATTACTCGATCTCGACTCACATTCGTACCTCTCCGGCAGACAGTGCCTCGTGCATTCTCCGCAATAATCAAGGGCTCTGAGGCACTGGGAGAGCCATTGGATTGTGCTTCACTTGTTGCTATTGCTTATGACTCCATAGACTAGTTCCTGTCGAGCACAGATACCAAAGCGTGTAGCATAAACCCTGCGTGGCCGCTGTCCCCGGATCGTGCTCTCCCTCTGCCACCATTGCAAGGGATTGGCCGGCGCCGCTGGTATACCGCTAAAGAAGCTTAATTTCGTCCGTGTGCTGATTTAAGCATCCAGATTCGTCCTGGATGTCGAGATGATACTTCCTGCTTCCTTAGGCTTTAGCTTTTGCCAGGTCTGGTTGTCTCAATACTGGTATCCATGATACCCGACCGCAGGCTCCACACTCTGAACGTCATACCGCGCCCCTTTTACCCCCATCAAGTTCTCCGCCTCTGGAATTCTTGACTGTCTCAGAGACATGTCGCTCTGAGGCTGGCTTTGTAAAGATATATGGCTTTCAGGGCGGCCGTGACCGGATACTCTTAATTTCGGATGCATCTTATCTACATTTCTCGGAATGCCAATCCGGTCTTCCATCATCATGACAGGTACAGCGTTCGCGCCTCCGGTCCAGGTGCCCTGACCAGCTTCTTCGTATGCTAGTCGCTGCAGTTGGAGTTTCTCGTCAATTACCCATTGCAGGCGCTTGTGGTCGCCCCAGTCAAGCTTTCGCTGGATGAGACCAACGACAGTGTCGAGGATTAGGTTAAAAAGGATCAGAAAGGTGCCGAGGACTAGGATGATAGATACGCCTAGCATGGAGAAGGAGGTGGTTCCGTTGGAGCTGCGGACTTTTTGTGCATCGCACATAGCTTGCCAGTCGGCATCGCCAGGTTTTAGGGTGAAGGAGTCACCCACAACGCTTGGTGGACCGGTAGCATATTGCACAACAAGTTGCTGGAGTTTCGCCATTCCCACCGCCATCCAGGAGTCCACCTCTATCTGCCACTGGTTGTCCGGGAGGCCCACTTGCTCCAATTCAGATAGAGTTTCTGAAGCACGCAGGGCGTTGCTGCCGCGGCCATTGACGCTGGCATACATGTTGATGAAGATGAGTTGCGGGACGAGGCGCCAGGCTGTGGCGAATTGTCTTGGATTGAGGTTTAGACTGTTGAATGACTTGTTCACCAAATTACATCCTGTCAATGGCGTACATTGGTCAGTGGATGGATTGCAGAATTGGTGCTGGTCAACGCAGCCAAGGGCTGTGACGTATTTGTCGGTTGTGTAGGTAGTGGTATTGGGACCAGTTTCAACGGCTGGGATAGATTGTTCAATATTGGCACCGAAAAACGGGTCGGAGACAGGGGTGTCATAAGAGATAGCGTTCTGAGCCAAGAAAAAAACCGACACATCTGCATCTGTTCGGTTAAGCTCCGCGATAGGTATCCAGGCATTGCCCGCCCCGGGAGAGGCATATATAAATCTGAATGAGCACAATTAGCGAATAAATTGCAAAACATCGAAGAGAGTGGGACAATACGAAAGTTGATAGCCCGTCCTTTCAAGTAATGTGTGCTCATTGTATTCGTACGTGACGTTGGTAAGACCTGGAAATTCCCCGAAAAATATCTGGTCGTAGGTGTCGCCATGAGTTGGAGCACTTGGATTGGTATTGTTCCATTCAGATGCGTATCCTTTGGTTTTGATAGGCGAGCAAGTAGTGACCTTCCGGTAAGTAATCCTATCTGTTGGAGGGGCATTGACTCCCAGTACTTGATGGGAATCAACGTGGCCAGTGTCCATTTGATAGGCAGAAGTGTCTCCAAGCTTGCACATATCACTACGGAACGGACATGAGACGTTCTGGCTAACAGCCCATGGATATTCGGCCGAGTGTATTGAGTGCAGGCAAGGGGATCCTGAGCCTGGCCGTAACAGGAGCGGGCATAGGTGGAAGCTGAAGTGCTATCTAGCAAGGTCTTGGATCGAAAAGCGGCCTGCTGCTGTGGAGTCGAATTGGAAGAAATACCCCATGTTCCGCATTTTGGAGACCTGACCAATACTTCATTACCTGCTGCCTTGGTGACCTCAGCAGAAAAGACACCAGCCAACGCGAATAAGACAAGGTTGACGAATGCTAACGCGGCCAGTGGCACAATGCGCAGTACAGGATACTTTGCGTAGTCCCACCAATGGAACAAAAGTTGAAGCAACTGCCATGAGGCACCGCCCGGAGTACTGGCATTGCGAAAGATGACCTGCTGCTGATGGTGGAGGCCGTCTTGGTAGGCTAGCTTCGCACGAGATTGATGGATTGTATAACTTATTATCCTCCATAGAGCCCCACCGGCGGCAGAGACGAAGATGGCAAGGAAGGCGATGAGCAGAGCGCCATCGCGATCGGACAGCGTCAGGGTCGAACCAAGAATGGTACCACGGGACCAATTGACCCATAAACCTTTAAATACGTTAGCTACGCCGTTTTGCGACATTTTTTTTGCTCTTTCCTCGAGGAAGGTTCGCAACAGCTCGAGAAGGCGAGAAAAAGGGCATTGGCCATGTTACATACTTGATAATATCTGAACAAGGCTGCGCTCGACCAGAGGAAGCGTGGTCTAGAGCAGCCTTACGAAAAAGCCCCCATACAAGTACGTGTCTGGAGGGGCCGTCAAGGTAGGCGTCAAGACTCAAGAGCGAATGACTCGGCGGGCACTCTGTAGTAGCCGAGTAGGTAGGTAGGTAGGTACGAGGTACCTTAACGTTCTAGGCCGCACACAAGTCGTTTGTAATTGGTGGTTCAGGCTTGGATACAGCTGGCGTCTAAACCATATCGGGGCTCAGCAAGCGATGGCGCATATTCGCGCATCCATCAATTTCTTACCTTAGGGAGATGGGGGTCTCATCGTTGTCTGGGGGCTACGGTAGTAACGATGTTTGATTTCGCGAAAGGAAACACATACGCTTCTTCCAGGGGTGAGGATGACGATGGTCTGCTGGCATATTCATTTCATCTTGTCAAGCAAAGACCCCAACTGCTGCGGTGTCTTCGAAGGTGACCTAATCGCTCATGTGAGGCTTGCAACTTTCCTACCACTCAACTCACGTTTTCTACAAGGCTACCGCGCTCTCTCCTGTCAGCCAATCGCGTTTGGTCAGCATAATAATGAGAACATTAAGCTGTTTGTTCGAGGTACTTAGCAGAGTTGGCTGATTCCAGCCGTCAGTTGTGGAGAAAGAAGCTTTTCTTTTGCATTGCGTACTGTACGCCTAGAATATGTGCATCATTGATATAAGCCCGGCATCAAAATCTTCTTTTGAGAAATCAGAACAATGCGAAGTGCCTTCGATACTGCCTCTAGTTCAACGTAACCTTCTGTGCTTTTGCGCCTCCATGGTCCATGACAACCAAGAAGCTGTTTTGGTCCAGGGCGAGCACTCCGGCCCATATACTCTGCACTTGTCCCACGGTAATCTTGTTTCCCCACGTCGCACCCCCATCCCCACTTGTCACCAATTTCACGCCGACGTTATTCGTGTACCCTGGCGACGGGGAAGTTACCCCCGAATCCTCATTTGTAATGAAGGTTACTGCGAGTATGCCGCCAACATTGATAACCTGTGGAGCCCCAGCGCTGGTGTTTGGGTTGCTTGTAGTATAAACAGTCTGTCGGTTGCCCCAGGTTTTGCCGTCATCTTCAGAGGTGATGCTGTGGATGCTGAAAACGCCAGTGGTTTCGCTTTCAAATACACATATCAATCTGTTTCCGGCAATCGTAGTAACGCCGGTCATGCCGTCACGGGAAGTAATACCGGCGCCAGAGATTGTGCTAGCAGCTGACCAAGTTGCGCCACCGTCAGTGGAGAACCGTTCGAGGGAGTCCTGGTCGTTGGCAGCATTCTCGCGCGAGTAGTAGATCTGCAGCGAACCGTCATTGGCGTTCCGCAAAAACGGCTCCCAGCTGCCTGTCATAGGGCCTGGGTCTGACGCTGGCTGGCTAAGGTATTTCCAGGTTGCGCCGTTATCGTTTGAAGCGGAAACAGTGATTCGGAAATATGTATAGGCACCACTGCTTGGGTCTTTGGAGTGATTTCTGTATGCGCAAAGCACGCGGCCTGAGGGTAGTTGGAGGACATAAGGGTTGTCAATATCATTGGCGTTCGTTGGACCCTGAGATACAGAGCCGAGAGCTGTCCATGAAGCGCCGTTGTCTGTACTCTTGACTGTCCTTATGACGGTGTTGCCGTTGTCGAAGGCGGTATAGACGCCTAGAATACTACCATCCTTGAGAAAATTGGCGCGAGGATAGGTGCCAGCACCCATGACAACTTCTCCACCGGTTAAAACAGGCGTGACAGCAATGTCCCCCGGCTTGCTTTGCTGAGCTGGAGCTGCTAGGCCGTTCGTTAACAACGTTAGGGAAAGGCATTTCGCCAAAAAGCTGGCCCTCATGATTAGAAATCCGATTGTAGCGGGTTCAACAGTGAGCGAAAGATCTAAGGATCCGGCCTCAGAAGAAGCCCCTGAAGAAGTGAAAACTAGATTCAACTGAAGCTGCGATGGTACTATTGTCTGAGGTCCGGCCTGAAAAATCTTGAAGGTTTTTGAACGTAGCTTAGGTTTCCCTTTTTGAGAGAGATAAAGCAAGATTATATCACCCTTCTAGACATGTTGCATTCCGAGCCTTCGGGTTCACGAGGTCCTTCGACCGTTTCATTTTCATCCATCCCGTATGTGCACCTACTTAAAAGAGATAATGTTCAAGGACTGTCAATAGAAACTTTGAAAGTTAGGGAAAGGATGTCTCGCTTTGATAGGATGCTTGGAAAGATCATCCTGGTCAAACAAGGTTCCGCTGAGACCCGCCGATTGGCATAACCCGGGGGATGATTAGGGAACGATGGTGGAGGACGTGTTTTGGCTGGATGATTTCTAGAAAGCATGTGTTAGTTGTGCTGGTGATAGAGAAGCCGGGGTAGAATTGAGTCTTCCTACGGTAGTTACTAAGACGGCAGTCTTTCAGTTGCCTTCATTGGAAACATCCACCGCACTTAAGCTTGATCCTTACATCCCATGTATGAGCAATGGCGACTTTCCCCATCCTTCCCCGCTTTCTCTACTGAAGGAGATCTCATTGGATTATCCTTCGGCGTTGCACCGAACCTTCGTTGCTCGCACGATGTCTGCCCCCTCCAGAGCATCTTCTCCTGATGATTCTTTCGTGGTCGAATCAAGTTAAAGACCGGAGGATCTCCCTTCGGACAGGCTAATTAATATCTTAGCCTTCCACTGGCTTGGATCCTATTCAGATATTCGACGATTCCTTGCCAAAGCACGCGATTAGCGTGTTGCACCAAAGAGATGTGAACACACTTTGAGACGTCTCTCAGTAGTGTACCCAAAGAAAAGAGGATCGTGGTAAAAGAGCAGTGCAGTACCCCTGAAACATCCAATGGCCAATGCTACCTTCTTGTTCTAGTTGGATCTTAGGGTAAAGACGTGGAACACCGTAACACGTCAGTTATCTACAACGCTACGTTAAAAGTTCTCCGCACCATAAGCGCACAAACGAGGAAGTTCGCCAGTGATCAGCTCTCGCTGGCGTTCAACGAGTGGGGGTTGGCGTCGACGGCTCGGCTCGCCATGAGCGATTGTCCTTCTCATCACCGTAAAACAGCGGCTTCCCTCGTTCCTTCGACATTCGTACCTTAGAAATTAGGTAGGTAGCTATTGGTGAAACTGCCATGAACTCGTCCTGGGATCTGCGTTCTGGAACATTCTTGGTCTGGACGCATCAGTAAAGTACTGCCCTTTATTCGATTAGTCGGTATTTGTGGAGTGAGGGTTGCGTGCGTGGATGCAATCTTATGTCCAGCCTGATCTATCGGTACATCGATGTATTGAAAGCTAGGGAGGGACACTTCAAAGATCGAGTCTCCACAAATGAACAACCGAGACCGCTTATAACAAGCTGGACAGTCACATTACATTTTATGTTTGGCTTTTTAGTAAATGGCCCGTGCTATCGTCATCGCTGATGGACGCAAGGGGTATGTAATCTATCTGGAAGGAACTGCTATCGCTTTTGAGGGCCCTGCCACATACACCTATGGGTCCACCTGGTTGACCGCGACCCTATCCTGACATGCCACCATATGCACCCAACGCAGCGACGCTGTGCTCAACTACTCATGTATGATTGCAAGACTGCCCGTACCTCTGGCGATAGCCTCGCTCCGGCATACGTGCTCATCTTCCTATTTTTCCTCCTCTCCGCAGCTCTCAGGTACTCTCCAACCCATTTCTTAACATCGTTAATTTCCGGCCACTGGTCCTTCATAGGTTGTCTAATAGTGGTAAGCTGTGTGAAGCCAACACCGAAGGCCATGTCGTCAACATCTTGTTCTACGATTACGTCGTCTGCAGCCGCCAAGATGGGCGGATTCTCGAGGAGCTTGAGTAGGGCTTCGCAGGTGTAGCCCCATCCTTTGTTGACGTATCTGGTTTCGAAAGCGACAGAGTCGGTTAGGGTTTTTGCTAATGAGATCACCGCGGTTTTCCTATCTAAAGGTCGTAGCAGCTTCTGGGTGTCTGGCAGAATAATGCTGAGATAGAGTTGCACGTATACACTTTATCGATAGGTCAGCGTGAAGGTCAGATAGCAGGTCCAAAAATACATACCCTGCTTGCACTTGTTCTACAGTATTGATGAAAAAATCCGCTCCGAAACCCTCTTTGGCTGATATGTAATGGTAGAGGCGGACAAACCTTAGGGTAAATGTTTCTGTTTTTGAATTCTGTAACCTGGTGAGAAGCACTTGTAATATATCTACGAAGTAGATCTGGAGTGTAGACCTGTTGGGTCTATCAGAGAGAACTCATCATGTCAGAGGTGGGGAAGCCAGTTACGGAGAAAAGTTCGAGATGATACACTCCAGAAGCTCAAATCCATACATCTCGTTACTCTTAGTGGACACCAACTGGGAGAATATGGCTAGCATTGTTTCAACCTGGTTGCTCTTCGCTATTTCCGAAGAACCACGGATAATGATCGAAGACAGCAGACGGACCAGAGCAGGCACATTTCCTTTAGTGCTCCAAAGCCCGGGATTCAGGATTGGGGGTATCAAGGATTGGTAATATTCGGATAGGGACCCGGAGGGGTTAGCTTCGAGTAAAGCAGCAAAGAGCTGAAAGACATAGGGTACAAATTCTGTCAAGTGATCAGGCATGGTCCACTAAGTTGGTGTAAACGCTATTTACCTAGAACGTCATTTTGGAGTACGCCTGCAAACGATGGATAAAATCCGTTTTCGAGCTTCTCGGGCTGAGAAGGAGCTGCGAATCTAAGCACGTCAGTAGTGAGGATTGCCAGGAGTTCGCAGGAACGTACCGAATAAATGCCCCTATGGCTTCAAAATGGTAGTAGTAAAATCTTGGATTGCTCGGATTTTGGCTGATTGATTGTGTGATTTTTACGAAATGTGCAAGAACGTTATCAGTGATTGGTACCACACCCTCTCTTATCACGATGAGAACTCGCATAATGCACCGCATGAGAAACTCATTCTCCTGTATTCTTTCCGGCGCTAAGTGCTTTTCTACCAGTCCAAATAAATGCTCAAGTAATTGAGCCGACAATGACTGTACATCCGCTTGACTGATAATTGGCTGGTTGGTATCATCTGTCAAGGCCATGATGCGTTCCAGGGCTATTGCAGCATAGGTGTACACGACGTAGTCTGAAGAGCCTAAATGCTTCACTAGCAACGGAAAAGCGTCATGCCACTGGTCTCGGGTTATTTGACCCCTGAAAGTATACAGATATTTGATAGCATCAACTTTGAGAATAGGTTCGACACCAACGTCTGATACTAGATCCTTTGCTATGTTTGTCTGAAAGAATTCAATGACATTAGCAAATTCGTTGGTACTTTTGACACCCTGACTAGCTGTCACTGTTCCTTTGGCAGCGACGGAGGAGTAGAGGTAGACAGCGGTATCTTTGGACTTCCAATTGGCTTTTTGATCCTTGGAATAATCAGATAGATAGTGCTCTAGGTATTTGAACACGACTTCTGGGACCATCTTCTCAAATTGTGTCATTAGCTGCCGAAGAAAATCAGTTGCAGCCCTCCGCCGGGTGTCATTGTCTGATCCTTCAAGGTCTCGTCTAATGAACTCAATTGGTTCGTCCTCGAACAGTTCAATATCGGATTCTCGCAACGTTAGATTCGGCAGAACAACCCTCTCTATAACCTGGCTCATCGTGCTCTCACTGTTGAATGTCTGAGCATGTTGCGAAATTCGGGTCACGGCTGTCAGAAATTGTAAAGCTTTGCTGACAAGGATATCGTACTTTGTCTCCGGTCCTACAGTAGTCAGAAGGTTCCACGAACTTCCAATGAATTGTTCCACATGCTGCCCAAATGCGTCTTCGTATTTTTGTATATACAGAACCAAAACCTCTAATACTCCAGACTTTACGAGCTCTAGTGGTCCAGCTTGGTTGTCATCCTGAGTTTGAAGCAACGTGTTGTCGTACCTCAGATATTTGTGGAGCAGCGCCGCCACTGCCGGGAGATTATCCTCAAATATTGGTGGTAGGTCCTGGACAGAGAGGTCGTAGAAGAGCTTGACGATTAGGCTAAGAGTGGAGAAAAGTTGATGTAATGTCTGCTTGTTGCTTTCGTTTTGTTGGATCATAGCATCAGTAGTCTACAATGAGATAAGATTAGTTCGAAACCCATGACAAGGTTGTTGTAGATGGACGGGCCAGCTCACCTCAAGTAGAGCTAAGAAAGGTGTGCCGAACTTCCCCAAGACATGGTTGATCTCAGTAAAAAGCTCGTCTGAGCGGTAAAGCGGTCGCCATCGCTTAAATATTGAATGAGCAACCTGGAGCACTCCGTTGTTTGTCGTAGGATTGTCAGGCGTCAGGCGAGAGACAAGATCCTACAAAAACGTAAGCTACACTCTTTCAGTCGGCTCCGTGGTGGACACGTACATCCACGAGGGTGTCCCATCTTTCCCAGAAGTCGCTGTCCGCTATGACCCCAATGGCGTCGCCGAGTTGGTATTGGATATTTGGGGGTACAGAGATCATGAGCCCAATGAGCTCTTGTTTAATTGCCGCAACTTCTTTTTGAGGGAGCTTGTAATTTCCATCCTCATCCTGCGTACCTGGATTAGCATATATGGTGGGGTTTAGCTTGTGTCTAGCTGGGAGCTCACTGTCCAGTTCCTCTTTATGAAATTCTTGAAATACAGGGCACTGGCAAGTCGCGCAGTCACTCCATAAGCCTCTGTGTCCACAACTTGGAGTAATGACACGGAAAACCCAGGCTTCTTCTCCTCTTCCAAAATTGCGAGCTCCGCTACTTGAGTCAGTTGCTTTGGACCAAGAGTTCTGAGCTTGAATTCTGACCTTGCTTGTTCTTCGAAGGATCTAAGCTCGCCTCCAAGATCTGGGCTAGCCCTTGCAGGTCTGTAGCCATAGCTTGGATGGTACTGCCAAGCTGGGAGTGCCGGGCGCAAGCTCGAAATCAATGGCGACCCGTAGACAGAATTTCACAACAGAGAAATTGGCGTCAATGAGTAATGTTGGCGGCTGTATCAAGCGATACATTAGCCGCCGATCCGCCGCCATGCGTGTGCGTAGTATTCATAGAAGGCCTCTGTAAGAAATTCACCTACG
>JAABUP010009928.1_pt1 | contig 11444 bp, 16 predicted proteins | sample 5559201 | NCBI WGS metagenome assembly JAABUP01 (sample SAMN10711887, study PRJNA513373) | rock metagenome | isolation source: Antarctica rocks | place: Antarctica | reverse complement strand
CGACTGAGTGGGAGTGTTAAAGATGGCTGGTTCAGGGTACAGGCGTTTCGCGCGTTCGCGTTTATATGAATACATCTTAGTAGTCATGCGTTTTTACTATTGCATATGAACCTGGTTATTCAACAGAGAAGCTGGGTACTAGATGGAGGGTAGTAGCAGAAGCAAAGGTTGGTCTCTTGCCTGCATACTGGTTCCATTTTACGCGTCTTTTAAAACCCTTGAACTTTACATCCCCCATTTCTCAGCTTGTAGGGCTTCTATAAGCTTGAAAGTTTGTACAGGATGCCTACACTATCCCATCGACAAGCAGCAGCGCTGAAAGGAAATGACCGTGAATTTGCACATTTAGCCTCAGCCCCACGCACAAAATCCATCCGCAGGCTCGTCTACTTCCACCTCTGCCTTCGACACGAAATCGTGCTCCGTACGGTACTGGGCGCGTCCCAAGACCTACAAGCATGCTCGCTACGCGTTTCACATTGATCCTCTGCTCTCCGCACCCCCTCGCGAGATCAAATTCCTCTTCCGTATGTCCCACCCCGAATACCTGCGACTTGTACTTCGCTTTGGACAAGGCGTCGTCTTTCAAGCTCGTTCCAAGCGACAACCAGCCGATCCAAAGTACCAGCTAGCTCTATTCATCTACAGACTCGCCCATGGGATTTCAGTGTCAGCTAGAGGATCAAAAAGGCGGCATACACATGACGTCTGCTTCAGCATCATCTCTGGCGCTCTGGGGAGCATCATCAATGATCCTCTGCCCCTGACCATTGCCGGTACCCTATTTCCAATCTAGTGCTACCTTCCACCCATCCCAGAGGTAGTTACTCAGGAGCAAATCATCATCAGACGAGCGAGGAAGGGAGGAGACGTACCTTCCTCTGTATTTGCAGCCCTCTCCTGAAGCTCGCTCAATCCGAGCATTTCTTCTCCGGCGCGCAGGAATCCCCGTGGATGATCTGGTCCCTTTCTTGCCTTCAATGACTCGTTGTTCCTTCATATACGTCCCCGGGATCCTATCACGCACGGAGCCGTCACAACAGCTGCTCACCTTGCTACTCCTTCACTCCTTGCCTTCCCAAGCCGACAATCCCATCCCTCCCGCTTCGTCATCCCCACAAACATGGCGGTATTCGATTTTCCCATGGCGATCACACACAGCATCGTGGCGAGGGCAAGGGCCAAGGCACAAACGCTGGACACCTTCTCCGCTACGCTGTGCATCAAACCTCACCCGTCCTCGATTCCCTCTTCTTCTCAATCCCTCGGCGCTCCCTTGTCCCCTCCCGAGGAGCGGACTGACATACGATGGGAGTTGCGCCTGCGAGGATGGTGGGTGAGAATCGTCATTGCCGGCATACTCCTCATCGTTTGCACGAATGAGCATAAGCAATTTCAATTGCTCTGGGTAGGTGAATGTGCTCTTGTTATGTTTGACTAGTCCATCCAGCCCCCCAACTTTCCAACCCTGTGCTCTTCATCTCCATAGCTAATTCAAAGCTATGCCGGATCAGTATTACGACCGTTTGGGTCCCGCAGGCGTAGCCGAATTGATCCTCGGGAATGAATCTCGGAAAGGCGAGGGCAAATACGTTCCTCCTGTGGATCCTTCAAGCAAGAACTTCCCTCGCGCCTCCTGTTTCGACATCATTCTTCACGGCCCCGATATCGTCAAACACTGCGTCGTAGAGCCTCCTCCACACAACCTCGACCTCGATCAAGCTTCCAGCCTCGACGAATACCTCAATAGCTTTCGCATCCCTGTATATTCGAAGCAATGGGCTGATGTCAGTGAATCGCTAAACTATGAGGATCCCGACAATGCTCTCTCCCTGCTTGCGAGCGATCTTCAAGGGACCGACAACGTCATTCAGGAGAGACCCGACAAGTATACACCCCGAGATCTATCCATCCCCAAGCAGAAAAAGCGCCCATCTCGGTCGATACCCAACTTGACACCCGCACAAACTTTTTCAAAAAGTCGCAAACGGTCGGAAACCATGATCGCGTCAAAGAAGAGTGAGATTGTCTGGACGGTCAGGATCTGGGCTTTCAATAATCTCGAGGATTGGAGTCAGGGCTCAGCCAAGCTGTGGTTCGGTAAGTCCATCATCGTCGCTCCCCTTCCCATCCCTTCCACTCTCACCTTCATAGCACTCTGCTTCGTCTCACCTGTTGCCCGGTAATCGCGTTGAAGACCCTGATGGCTGTACAGGCTTCCCGACTTGCTGGCCGGGGCCGAGCATGAACGAGCATGACCTTCATACCTTCGTGTACATGATGCTCCAGTACGATCCGAGAAGGGAGAGTTCTAAGGATTGGGCGCTGTTCAGCTTTGAAGCACCAATAAATGGGGACGGGGAGGTTCAAGGTGTGTGGGAGCATTCCTAAACGGGGATCGGCGTCATCTCCGTTACCTCTCAGGCAACCAGATCCGGGGCCTTACCTGGGAATGTTCTCCCCCACCCTTCCCCTTTGACTCGAAAATCAATATCGTTGGGTGCATTTGGTCTAAGCGCGACGAGCGATGATTCCGTGATCCGGCGATGCTGTCTGTTGTCGCCAGCATCCACCCTGGACCTAATCTTCAGGATTCATCCAGCACATCCCCGTCCGTCCGGATCCTCCCATCTCTTGGCCAAACAAGATAAATGACATCAACTTGTCGATCTGGGCACTTCTCCTCCAGCCAATTGATCTGAGCACTCCTTCTCCAATCGTCAAGTTCCAGCACGCTTTGGAAGTCCGTGGAGAATGTCACGATCGTGAATTGAAGCTCGGATAACATCGACGAACATCGCCGACAATAAGCAACCAGTGCTTATCTCCGGCATTGTACTCTGAAACGGGGTGCAACCTTGTTCATTGTACTACGAAACGATGCTATCACTGTCAGTATTCCAACGCCTATTGTCCCTGCTCGCCTCTATTGTCCTCGCTACGCTTCCCCTCGCCGACGACGAAACACCATTGAACTCGAAACGAGAAGGACCGAAGATAGGCCTGGAAGACGATGTATAAAAGTGATGGACTTGAGAGTCGAGGAGAACCAGCGATTCGAGATTAAAATAAAAAGTCACTATAGTTACCTAGCTACTCATAGCCTCTGCATCTCTAGCCCACGCTACTCGACCGGCACTTAACTCGGCTACACCCACGCGTGTCCTCGAGTTATTCCAGCTAAGTTCGACCTCGGTAGTCCAACTTTGCCGAAGCTCAGACGACCGTCGCCGATTCTAGGAGCTGAGCGTCGGGCCTATTTGCTGGTCGACGTAGCACCGTGACAGAGAAGGACAACCACGCTCCCGCAGCCATGCTTCACACTCCTTAGCAACCTGCGCTTGCCTCTTGCCCTTTACACCGAACTTGAAGGCTTCAAAGTTCTTCCCAGAGCCCAACCAATCAATCAGAAGGGAGAGAGACGAAGGTCTCCTAAAATTAGCGTCATTGCCCCAGTCCCGCGGACCCGTAGTTGCGTCGATCGAGTCTTCAGCAGCTACTCGAGCCATCCGGCGCCGCTTGATAGGTCTTGATGAAGCTGGAGGCGCAGGAGGTGGAGGTATATGGAGACGGATGACCGAGGGAGAAGGGGTAGGTTGGACGACGGCAGGGAGGGGATCAGTGGTCTCGAGGGGAGATGTCATGTTGTAACCTAGGGAAACAAGCCTCTACACATCTAATGGTGGTACTTTCAAGGCGCAGGATCATGAGGCCTCGGGCTTGGAATGGCAAACGAGCGGAAGAGACCAAAGTACGCAAGGTATAATCGAGCAATCAAATTGACTGATATCCGCTAGAGATCTAGTATCGAGGTTCTTGTAGCTAGTCTATGTAGCGACTTGTAACCAGCGGACATACCCTACCGAGGACCAGCCTGCCCTTGGAGGTCTTCCCCCCTCAGGTTGAGTGATCTCTCGTGCTGTGTAAGGTTTAGACTGGTAGGTCTGCGTCTTACCCGCATTTGTCGTCCATTGTGCTCGACAGTTGTTGACTGAGTCGACCTGTCTTTAAGTTTTTCTACTGTAGTCCAAACCCGCGATGGTGTTCAACAACAATATCCATTCATTGATTGTGATTGTCCACGGGGCATGAGGGTTGCTTGGGCATGAGACCGATCCAAATCAGAATTGGTTGGGTACGGTCAACCACGTAAACTCGACTGGAAGAGCACAAGGGAAGTAACCGATGGGTCATATGTAATCCTGACACGTGATGGTAAGTTCCATTGGAGGACTTCGTCTCATGAGCGTCCGGTATGGGTTTGCCGCTGAGCAGTCGCAGGTTCCGGCTATTATCATGTTGTCCTAGACGATAGATGTCTTATTGATCGGGTAGACGACCAGGATCAGAGAGACGGCAGCAAATTCGTGGCTTCAGAGAAGGTGCGGAATCACTGCATAACCCGTTGTCGGGGAAAGCTTATCCTCTGCGGGACTCGAAGGGTTGTCTCAGTGCTGGCGGAGAAAGCTCCGTCAAGGGCTCAGGTCTGTCTCGCCCTTCGTCGGCTTGTGAAGCAGTCGCTGACGATGAAACAGGTTCTATCGGAGATCAAAAGCGGAGATGCGTATGTATTTCCCTCTTCTCCGATCAAACAACAACGCCCAATCTTCCTAGGTCGGACTCGCGTCGCGAATCTTACAATCAAGAGACATGGTAGACAAGAGTCTCAGGTGTCGCGTGACCCTGGCGCAATATTTGCAGCAGTCGACCAGGAAGCCAGTCGGGGCGCACATCATTCCCCGCTCCACTGATGCGATTGTGAGCCGAATAACCACTTCCTAACATCTTATACGTCTTGTTGTTCAGGTCGGTTGGCTGCGATACGCCTTCGATCCGTATGCGTATTTCAAGCAGTCCATCCTAGAAGGATACGACATTACGAAGCCAGCGGACGACAGGCGACCTTCACTCGCCAAAGACAAGTGGCAATCAAACGCTGTTACTGCCCTGCGCGACCATCCTGCCAACATTTTCGCCATGAATAGTCTGGACGAAACGCTATTCGACAGCTTCTGCTTCACCATCAGTCCGTTTGACTTTCGCAAATGGATCTTCACGCATCGATTCCCCGATCAGGACTCTTTCCTCCAACAGCGTGAGGATGCATCGCCCATAATCAACCTTCATCCCCGGGCCTATCTGAATTCCGACGGCAACCCATATCCCGCTGTATATCCGTCTCGACTGAGCCTTCTCGTCCATTTCAGGAGCGTCTTGCGGTATTGGTGCGCGTGGGGCGAAATGAACGGGGATGATCAACCCACTAAAAGCGGCATACTGCATGAACAAAAGGCGGCATGGAACGCATGCGGTCTTGGTCCGCAATCAGGCAAAGGGAACAGCTTCGACGCACATCCAACGGGCGATTGGCGGAGCACAGGCGAGGGCAACGGGGAAGGCGGCGGCGGTACTGGCGGAGGTCGGGCGGAGGGTCACGACGAGAACAGCGGTGCTGGAGCGGATAGGAGGGCCGCTCATGGGGGTTCGACCGTTGTTGACTCCACCAATATCGGCAGCCCAGATTTCGGACACGACGCGGAATGTCTCCGGACCCGTCGCAACATGAAGAACCAATTTTCCGCTACTTTCCGCTCAACGGTTACGAAGCACTACAGTCACGACATGTTCGACCACCACAGCCAGCCTTCCAGCGACAGCGCCAACACCGACGACCGGATAGACCTTTATCAGTCCATCGATAACATGCATCGTGCTTGGGAGGCAGATGTCGAGGCTGTGCGCGAGCGATACAGACAGAAAGACTTCGACGGCAGCCTTTCCACGCAGGCCTGGTCTGCTGACGATCCCCTATCCCCCTCTTCCTTCAATCAGGCCATAGACAACGAACAGTATCTGTTCAATGGACGACACCGCGAAGAGGTACTCGAAGATGTCAGACGTTGGAGGGACTTCGATTGTAGGAGGGAGTTCCAGAGTGTGAGGCGGGTACCAGCTCCGCAAGCCAGCCTCTACGGTATTGTGACCGGCACCTGTCTGCACCTTGGATAGCCACGCTTCGTTCTGCCATTACACTCGACCAGCTCATTCCGTCCATGTAACCCGCTTGCTCTCTCTCTCACGTACTCTTGGTGCTCTCATACATCGACCTCCGCACAGCTTCGGTATACGACAGAGCTCTCAACTCGTGTCCCTTGGCTTGGAGGATGTCAGCGGCAGGTTTGGCTCTCCTCATGAGGGGTTCTATTCCCGCCGATCGCCACGACTTGCTCCTCTCATGCGTGAGACTATCCCTATCTTGGTCGGGGGGTTGCCCAAACACCGTGCCTCTCACATTTAGATTCCCTTCGAGCCAGGGGAAAATGGTTGAGCGCGATCGTGGTTCATGATACCTCATTCCTCTATCATAAACAGCATGCTAATCGGGACACAGCGTCATGTCCTCTGCCCGCGTCAAATCACTAACGCGTTCGACTTGGGGCGGTACCTCTACGTCACTCTCCTCGTTGTGTCACTACCTCCTCGGCTCCTTTGTTGCGACTGGGAATAATGGTCAGCGGCAGGGTCCGAGAAGTGGTTTTCACTGATGCTCAGCTGGAAGGCGGGGGAGATACAAGACACTAGATCGCATTCACTAGATCGCATTCTTGGTGGTTGGTGGTTGATGAAAGGACCTGGGCGATGTGCTGTCGGCAGAGAATGTCTTGGTCAAACGGAAGGCTCGATGGATCGTGTTTCAGCCGGCTACAATGATGGCTCCGTTTCGCCAAACCTGTCGGTACGCCCAGCGTTCAGCATTCGAAGGATGTCTAGGCAAACGAGCTGTGCTCTCGCTCACCACCTTTGCCTAATGGCGGGGAAGGTTGAGACTCGGCTTACATTCGGAGGACTAGTATCATAAGTAAGGCCCTAGGTGAATCTTCACGATGTTATATACAAGTCCGATGTATCGACTTTACTTCGACTCGGTTGCCCGTCCGGATTTCTGAAAAGCTTCGCTCGATCTTTGTGATTCTCTTTCTTTCAGGTCAGCGAAGACAGAGCAAGCCCCCGTTTTCTCCGGTCACGATCATTGAAACCACACCATGTCAGGTCTCGGCCTCGAGCTCCTTCAATGCCTAGGCTTCTGACTTGAAATCTCCAGTATCGAGGCCGACAAGGGTATGTTTTCGGAATCCTCGTCATCTGAGGTGGGTGGAGCTCACGAGGACATAGCTTGTGGGAAAAGTTCTACATAGAGTCCTTCCCAAACCGCAGTCATCCAGTGCGATCTACCAGAGCTGACAGACGAGAATGCAGACCCTGGACACGGAACAAGAGGGTGGTGAGTGGTAGCAAAGGATGTGTCGGATGCTGCCAGTGCTCATCGTCAAACCTTTCCTCCCCGAATCCTCGGCCTCGACATCATCCCTGCCTTTGCTCATTTCTCTCACGATCACCACCATGATCATGCTCTCCTCTTTGCGCTATCGGCGGGTGAGATTGGAACTACCGTCAACGTTCGAGCCCTTCCAGCAGAAGGCCTGGACGCGCCCTACCAGTACTTCTCGTTTCTATTCAGAACAATTTGCCTTTGAGCATTGGCTGGGATACGCATAAATGTATCACTCCGGACATAACACCTTCACACATGCCCTCCAAGCCATCCATTCCCAAGCCATCCATCCCACCCAGCGACCCCGACCCTCCCGTCCCTCCCCTACGCCGCTCTAGGACCCCTGTCATATACCTCCCCAAGGGTGTCTACACCGGTGCTTGGGGGCCAACTATGCTCAGATCCGCAAATAGAGGGCATTTGCGAGGCTTGGACGGATGGTGGCAGCGATTCAGCCCGTAGGGAGGGTGGCAGGCTTGGGAGGCTTGATGGCTATCTGACAGGCGGGGACCAAGGGAGACACCGTAAGCATCCCCTGGGTTGTCCTCGTCATCGGCATCATTGTCGCGGACGTCATTCTCATCCATCCACTCCGCCAGAGTAACATCGATGATGCCTATGCTTGAAGACGTTCTCAGTGATGTGATCGCCGCCATCCCTCTCGTTGAAGGTTGGATCGATAAAGTTCCACTCCGTGCATAACCTGCGGGTACCCTCTAGAAAGCACTGCTTTGGTCTGGAGATGCAGCATGAAACACGTACCCTCCAATTCCACTTTCACATTCAGCATCGATAGTTTGTCGCCCTCGTGCTCGGCAGCCCTTATGATGGTTGTGCCCCCATGGGTTCCATCAACGCCATTGCCTGTCTGGTTACGCCAGTCTCGGGCCTTCCGCCATGAAGCTTCGAGATCGCGGACCTGCAAGCGTTAGGAAAGGGCGAGCCAAAGGGAGGGCAGGGTACTACTGATGCGAGGGCTTGCTGGTGATACTGGAAGGACGCGTCTAGGTGGCATAATTAAGTAGCTACAAGGTAAGGCGCAGAAGGAGGTTTGCAAGTCGCCTTTGATCCCACTCCCGTACTCGTATGGGATACTCCCTGTCTTAGCCCCGATTCCAGTGGATTGATCAAGAGAGCGGCTCAGCCCACTCGCTCTCCACGCTTTCCATCCCGTCGTTCAGACAGGTACGCTTGAAAAGACTACTCGTCACATTCCATGCCGAGTATTGCATCCTATTCATCCCCCAGCCTGTTCATTCTCTACCGATTTGATACTCAACTCCACATGTCTCACCTGTCATCGTCATCCTTGTCAGGCTCACTCGACGCGTCCACCAAGTGAAGCTGCCCCATCAGTGATCCCTCAGACACTTCTTCCTCCATACACATTTGTCGCATATCCATCTCCTTCAGGCCTCTAAATCCAATCCTCTCGCCGGTCCCACCAAAACTCGATCCTACCCTCCACCTCCCCCCATGCCCGAGACCTCGGGCGTGCTCACCTTGGCGGAATCGATCCGTTGACCCATGGCGATGGCATAAATGATCCGATCCATCGCCTCCGGGCTGACCAGCTTGATCCTCGGGTTGCTCGCGCCCGCGTATTCCCGATACGTCTCGAGGGACGACGCGGTGGAGTCGGTCTGTACCGATGACAAGCGGGTATTGAACGAGAGGTCGGGCGTGGGTGGGGTAGGGGCGAAATACTGCCCATCGGGTGAATCCTCATCGTACTGTTGTTGGTTAGCGAGGGTGAGGGTGAAGGGAGCGTGAAGGTGGTCGTGATCGTGATAGTGAGGATGGTCACTTTGCTTGCGTCTCGATGGGTCGTCCGCTCGAGAACCAATACCCTGGTCGTATCCTCCATGACCATAGCTAGCGTACGAACCCTCGTGAGGTCCGGAGGCGTCACTCGGCCGTCCAGCGTTGCGATCGCCATCCTGCCTGTCGCGCTCATCCTCGTCGGGAGCATGGCTATCGTCCCCGAGGGCATCCCCTCCGTACCCGTAAGGATTCCCTTCGTCCCCAGAAGCATCTTCTCCGTCCTCAGGAGCACCCCCTCCATCTCCAGGAGCATCACCCCCATCTCCAGCATCGTCATCTCGGTCACCGTCATGGTGTCTCCCATCACCAGCGACTTTCCCATCCCCCTCGCCCTCCTTCCTCTTCCCGTTCCCCTTCCCTTTCTTCTCCCTAAAGGCCTTTCCCCTCTCCCTCGCCACGGAACGGAGCACCCCGTATTCATGTTTCTTCACCACCACTCCTGCCAACTCTCCGTATCGGCCCCCACGTTGGCCCACGACCCGCCGGGACGTGTCTGACTCTGAGCCTGGGTCTGGGTCGGCTCCGATGGAGCTGAGTCGTTCCCCGTATCCCGATCTTCGGGGTGGGGAGGCAGACCGAGGAAGGTGGGAGACCCCGAACCGTAGGTGAGGACGTGCCTGAGGTCCCTCGCCGGGAGATCAGGTGGTACGCTCTGGAGTGAACGGGGAAGGAGGTAGGCTCGTACGTTCGGTCGCACTTGGAATCTCAGCGTAGGCGCTGATATGATAGACCGATTGCCAGAATCGGACGTAGCGTTTACGCGCAGATTCGAGGTACCTCAACGCCTCGGGCTCGGGCGAGTAACCGATCCGTCCTTGGTCGGGAATTAATAGCGTGTTGGGGATGCTCTCCCAAAACTCGTCGTACAACTCGAGTTGATCGAGGCTCAACTCGTTCCCCGCCATCAATCTCGGGTTCGAGTTCAAGTTCGGGTTCGAGTTCGAGTTCGGGTTCGAGTTCGAGTTCGGGTTCGAGAGCTCGACGTGGCCGCCATCTCGATCGTCATCACCCGATCATCCAACAAGGCGAGCCTCTGAAACGAAGAGTTGACGACCAACATGCCAAGTCGAGCGCCACACAGCTTTCCCAACGTATCGACATAGAAGATCTCCTGATATATCCCCTCTCGATGAGCCCAGACGAGGCCACCCCCCTGCTCGGCCGTAAAGACGTGTAGCTTGTCCTCACGCGAGCCAAAGATCCAGGGAGGCTGGGTAAAATCCGTACCGACCACGCCATCGGGCTTGCACGGCCCCAACATCCGCGAGCGGCGCGAGGTGGAGGAGAGTCCAGAGGTTGGGCGAGAGGACGGTGGCAGCGCAGGACGGGGCTCACGAGGGACAAGCGTGGGGAAAGGAACGTCGGCCCCAGCCTCGTTGACGAAGTCATACGTCTGAGCTAGATGGCTGTTGGGGTTGAAGATGGGGTCGAACGTGGACGTGCACGGGAACGGGGACGGTGACGATGAAGGAGGGGCGGGAGCGGATCGATGAGGAGTCAAGCCTGCGAGATATGAAACCCAAAGATACAGTAAGCGCAGGTTTTGCCATCGGGCCCACTCTCAAAAGAACTCTCCTCAATTCACCTTGTTCCCGCCTGACCTTCTTCCCAGACCCACCCAGATCCACACCTCCCCCTCCCCCTCCCCCTCCCCCTCCCTCCTCAGCCCGAACTTTCCTCTTCCTGTCCCTAATCTCTTCAAACCTGTCTCTCACCGCGCTCACCGCAGGCAAACTCGTCCATCCGCCCGGTACGAGTCCCTCGTGACTGAGATCGATTACGTCGAGGTGAGTGACGGCGTGCAGATCCTGACCGACGACGATGAATCTCGATCCCAAAGCTTGTAGTCGTCGCGTCAATTGATCCTCCGTCTTGAAGGTACCTTTCTCGAAACCGGATCGGAGCGCGTCCCAGGCGAGCCCGCCGAGGCAATCGTTCAACGACCTGATGGTGAGACGGGGGTGGATCAACTCGCCCGTCTCGGACTCGAGCACATTCTGGCTCGAGCTCGATCCGACATTCATAGCGGGGTGGAGGCAGAGGGCGGGGAGAGTGGAGCTTTGAAAGTGGCAAAGGGGAGTCGTTGATGGCGGGGGAGAGCAGAAAGCAAACGAGTATGCAAGGCGACAGAAAGCGGGAATATCAGAAAGCAAACGAGTAGCGTCGTCCATTTCCCGCAGTTTCTCTCTTCTTCACTTTCTCTCTCTTTCACATCATAACTCATCATGCAACAACCCCAGACGCCTCTCGAGCTAGCTCTAGCTAGCTACGGACAACAGCAACACAT
>JAABUP010009927.1_pt1 | contig 11444 bp, 10 predicted proteins | sample 5559201 | NCBI WGS metagenome assembly JAABUP01 (sample SAMN10711887, study PRJNA513373) | rock metagenome | isolation source: Antarctica rocks | place: Antarctica | reverse complement strand
GGTGTGAGAGATCGCCATTGTGCTCGGCACGTAAGCGCTCGCCCATCGCACGGCCCTATTGATCCTGCCCGAAGGCCAGGTAAGGGTCTAGCGCAGCATGCGGGCTGAAACCTTTTGTAATCCTGAGCGCGGGTCTTGCGCGCCTTCTGCGGGATACCTTCGGCTGACGCTGGCCAGACGGCAAGCGCGGTTGGGGGTCACGCATCAAATGGTACGGCCGTGCCTGGCCCCGCAATTGTCCGTTCCTATCACTGAGGGAGCAATGATGGTCACACGCTCGAGTTGGATGCGAAAGATGTCCGGAGTCGCAGTAATCGGCGCCGTTTGGCTCATCGGCCCACCTGGGCTGTCGCAGGCGGCCACGGCCGACGCGGGAGCGGCCGGAAACACGTCACAGCAGTTGCAGGGCCAGTCGCTTCCGACCAGCAAGTTCACACTGGCGAGTGCCAAGCGTGTCGACCTGACCTTTAACTATGCGACGCTGCCCCTGCATCGGGGTGTCGCGAACGGCAAGACCGTCTGGTTCGTGGTCACCGACGCCTCGGACGCGGGCATCGCTCGTCAGCTCGGGCTCAACTTCGCCCCTCGACTGGCCAACATCACGGTCGGTTGCCCCGGCTGCGCACAGAACCTCGCCGCGGACAACGGTTCAAGCCTTCCCCAAATGATGAACGGCAACACGGCGGTGAAGTTCCTCGACGCTCCGGACTTCAGCCCCAACCGGATGGTCGTGGCCGGTTCGCCGAAGCCGTTCCCGCCCAGCGTCTTCCACGAGGGAGCACGCGCCGGGGCGAAGTACAGCCCATTTGTGATGGACGCCAACAAGGTGGTGTACGACGCCCCGATCGTGGCCGTCGGTGACGGCCCGTTCGACGTGACGACGCACACCGACACCGGCGACCGAGTGCTGCGGATCGACACCACCAAGATGGAAGTCGATCTGCTGTTCATTCGTGGGTTCGCCAACGGCAAGCCGATCTTGTATCTGAGTTTCGACTCCTCCGACCCACTGGTCGCGACGCTGGAGCGCGCGACGTTCACCCCGGTGCTCAACCTGTCTCCCGCCGCGGACGGCGGGCGGTTGCCCAGCTCGGCCCGGGCGGCGATCTTTTCCGCGATCAACGGCAAGTTCGGCACGCTGGCCAGTCCCCCGTCGCAGGGCCCGCCCCACTTGCTGACCGACGGCATGAACGAGAAGGAGGCGAACTTCGCCAACGTGTCCGTGCTGAAGGCACTGGCCGCCGGCGGCGACCTCCACAACGTGCTCGACGTCTTCCCGACCGGGAGCACGACGGACCGGGCGCTGTACAGCCCGTTGTGGGATCTGCAGAACTTCATGTACTCATCGAAGGCGGTGGCAAGCGGCGAGAACACCGCGCAGACCGACTCCAACCTCATCCGCCAGCTCGCCGCAACAGGCGTGGTCACCTCTGCCGGGGGCACGCCGCTGCGGTCCTCGGGCGTCATCATCAACTGCCCGGTGTTGGCGTTCACCGACAGCGCACCAGGCGGGCCGCAGACCGCACTTTCGGCCCGGATGCCCGTGGGTGGCGCCCAGACCGGTGCCGGCGGCACGGCGACCGACAGCAAGGACCTCGCCGGAGAGCTGGCAGCTTTTGCGCTGGCCGTGAGCGCGGGACTGACCGCCATCGGTGCGATCTCTCTGCGCCGGCGCCGCTCAGGAAGCTAATGGGGCCGGGTTCGGCGGCTGGGTACGCCACAGTTTCCAGACGTACCCAGCCTCCGGGCCGCCGCGGGTGTGTGGAGCACCAGGTCACCCGGCTCCTCCTCGACGTTCAGGTCCCCCGCGCACCATGGCGGATTGCCCCTGTGCCCACCAACGAAGTGAGTTGTTCATGCATGCCGTCGTTCTGAGGCGGACCGCCATGGTCGTCGTCGCCGCTGTCCTCCTGGTCGTGGGGTATGCGGTGTTCCAGTACGCCAGCCTGTCCAGGGGCATCCAGAAGTCGGACGTGCTCTCCGGACCCGGTCCGCAGCCGCCTCCCGTCGCGCACGCCGACACGAACATCCTCATCATGGGCCTCGACAGCCGGCTGGACGAGAACGGCAAACCGCTGCCGAAGGAGATGTACGACGCGCTCCACTCCGGCAACCAGTCGGACGGAGGCCTGAACGCCAACGTCCTCATGCTCCTGCACATCCCGGGGGACGGAAGCAGGGCCACGGAGATCTCCATCCCGCGTGATGACGAGGTGGCCCTCGCCGGCTGCCCCGACAAGGAGTGCACGGGCAAGATCAAGGGAGCCTACGGGCTCGCCTTCGACCAGGAGTCGAAGGCCATCGCGGGGGACACCTCTCTCGATGCTACCCAGCGCCAGCAGAAGGCCAGGGACGCGGGACGCAAGGCCCAGATCGAGACCGTCCAGACCTTCCTGGGCGACGTCCACATCGACCACTTCGTCGAGGTGACGATGGCTGCCTTCTACCAGCTGGCGCAGGTGGTGCAGCCGATCACCGTGTGCGTGACGCAGGACACCGAGGACCGCTTCTCGGGGGCGAACTTCCACCAGGGTCAGCAGCAGATCGACGCGGCGCAGGCGGTCGCCTTCGTGCGGCAGCGTCGGGACGAGCACCACCCCGAGCTCAACTTCACCGACCTCGACCGCGAGCGCCGCCAGCAGGCCTTCATCGCCTCGCTGGCCACCCAGCTCAAGCAGGCCGGCACGCTGGCCAACCCGGTGAAGCTGTCCGGGATCATTGACGTCACCAAGCAGAACACGGCCATCGACAGCGGTCTGAACCTGATCAGCTTCGCCCAGCAGGCGTCCAGCATGGCCGGGGGCAACGTCACCTTCTACACCCTGCCCATCGACCACTTCGGCAAGAACGCGCGCGGGGAGGACGTCAACGTCGTCAACCTCGAGCAGATCCGGGCCACCGTGAAGCAGCTGCTCAGTCCGCCGTCGGCGACACCCGCCCCGACCGCGTCCGGGCCGGGCACGTCTGGCCCGGCCGCGTCAGGTCCGGCTACGTCCGGGGCCCCGGGAGCAGCGACCCCGGTGCCGGCAACCGGCACCGCCGCTCCGCCCCCCACCGAGCTCTCGGCGATCTCGGGCGGCGGCATCCCCTGCGTCAAATGACTGCAGGAGCGGGCTGACGAGGTCAGGCAGATCCGACGTTCGACGGTTCAGCGACAGGCTCTCTCCAATCACGCTGCAACGAGGTGGCGATCCGGTTGGAAGTCCAGGTCGACGCTCCAACGAGCGTTGGCAGACCGCGGCACGCTCCAAGTGGTTGGCCATCAAGTTGGATGTTCCCGTCGACGCTCCAAATCAACGTTGCCGTTCAGCCGTTCGGCTCAACTGTCTTCATAGCTCATTGGCGCCTCGATGACGCTATAGACGTCGTCCGCCAGCCAGTACTCTCGGCCACCACGCCCATGGGTGCCCGTGGAACGCACCCACTTGCGCTCTTCTGCTTTGCGAATCAGGTTTCTTGCGCCCTGATTGGATAGACCCGTTGACCGTGATGACGCTTTGGTGTTGGAGCGGGCGACGAGAATCGAACTCGCGTGTTCAGCTTGGGAAGCGAGCCTGCTTACGCGCGACGTGTTCATGCGAACTGCCTGGGAGTAGCCGTCGATGCCCTTCCTCGACCGTTGGTTGGGCACGGATTGGGCACGGCCGCTCTGCTCTCTGCGGTGGCAGTCGGCCTCTTCGTCCCGAAGCACGCTTGCGCGCGTGAGTGAACGTCATTCGAGCACGAGGCGAGTCCTGGGGGGTCCGTGAACGTCCGTGCATTTCCTGGCCGACTGTCACGCAGTTAGTCACGCAGTCCAACGTGCTGGGGCGTGGATGGTCCGAGGTCACGCCGCGCAGTCGGGTGCGTTACTCCTTGGTGAAGATGAGCGCGTCCTCGTGCCTCGGGTGGTGGCACTCGGTCGGCGACGCCTTCGAAGGCGGGGTGCAATCTGCGTCCGCCAAGTCTCGCCCTTCTTGGCGACTTCGACCCACTTTGGAGGTGCCTATGCCTTCCTCGACTGGACGGCCCTCGGGCGTCAGGAGGACTGGGAGGAGCCCAAGGGCCGCGCCGCGATCGTGCGTGGACCCAACCCGGACTTCGCGGTGTGACGGCATCACGGGCGCCAGCGGAGCCGAATGTGATGATGTCGGCATGACGTGGACTGCACCTGAGGTGTCGTTGCCGGAGTTCCTGCCCACGGGCAACGAGCGGCCGCTGCTCGAAGCCTTCCTGGCCTGGCATCGGGCTGTGCTGCTGGGCAAGTGCGCTGGCCTCACCGGCGATCAGCTCGCGGAGTGCGCTGTCCCGCCCTCCAACTTGTCTTTGCTTGGGCTGATCAGGCACCTGGCCAAGGTCGAGCGCGGGTGGTTCCGCGAGCGGATCGGCGGTCAAGACCTCGAGCCGATGTACGACCCCGCTCTCGGGGAGGACGCTGACTTTGAGGACCTCGATCCCACGCGTGCCCAGGCCGAGTACGAGCGGCTGCTCGAAGAGTGCAGGTTGGCCGATGTGGCATTGGCCACGGGGTGGTTCGACGACGTCATCATGACGCGCGCCGGAGAGATGTCCGTGCGTTCCGTGGTCGTCCACATGATCGAGGAGTACGCCCAGCACACCGGACACGCAGACCTGATCCGCGAGTGCATCGACGGCGCGACCGACCGATAGGGACCCAGGGATATGGAGTTCCGCCGTCTGGAAGTGCCGCGACCGCGTCGTCATTGGGCACGGATTGGGCACGAGCGGGCATGGGTCGGGGGAGACAGGAAGGTTGTAGGTCGGGGGGTGGGTCCCGACCTGCGGCTTTCGGTTGGAGCGGGCGACGAGAATCGAACTCGCGTGTCCAGCTTGGGAAGCTGGCGCTCTACCATTGAGCTACGCCCGCGAAGCTGCCGCACCGGCAGCGCGACACGCAGCATAACCGATGGCGGGGCAGGGACCCTGACTCCCCGGCATACGCCAGGGGAACCGCTCCGAGCACGCGCTAGCCTTCCCCTCGTGCTGCTCTCCGACAAGGACATCCGCGCCGAGGTCGACGGTGGACGGGTCGGTCTCGAACCCTGGGACCCCGAGATGGTCCAGCCCTCCAGCGTCGACGTGCGGCTCGACAAGTACTTCAGGCTGTTCGACAACCACAAGTACCCCTACATCGACCCGGCCGAGGACCAGCCCGACCTCACCCGGCTCGTCGAGGTCGCCCATGGAGAGCCGTTCATCCTCCACCCCGGAGAGTTCGTCCTCGGCTCCATCCTCGAGACGGTGACCCTGCCCGACGACATCGCGGCACGGGTGGAGGGCAAGTCCTCCCTCGGCCGGCTCGGTCTCCTGACGCACGCGACGGCCGGGTTCGTCGACCCGGGCTTCAGCGGCCACGTGACGCTCGAGCTGTCCAACGTCGCAACCCTCCCGATCAAGCTGTGGCCGGGCATGAAGGTCGGCCAGCTGTGCTTCTTCCGGCTGTCGAGCCCGGTCGAGAACGTCTACGGCAGTGCGAGGTACGGCTCCCACTACCAGGGTCAGCGCGGTCCTACCGCGAGCCGCTCGTTCAGCAACTTCCACCGCACCAACGTCTGACCCAATCCGGGCGGCGCCCGGGCGACGAACATCCCCTTGTGAGCCCCTCGTGATGACTGGACCGGCCGCCGCCCTATGGTGAACGCCGTGCCCACGCCCGACCTGTACTGGGACAGGACCCCAGACGCGCCCGAGGCCGTCGTCCTCGTGCTCCACGGTGGCCAGGAGCAGAGTGAGCGCAGGGCCGGTTGGGGCAACTTCGCGGTCCTGCGGATGCTCCCGATCGCGCGCTCGATGGCCCGGAGCGGCCACGGCCGCCTCGCCGTCGTCCGGCTCCGGTATGCCGTGCGGGGCTGGAACGGGGCAGCTGCCCGCCCGCTCGGGGATGCCAGAAGGGCCATGGACGACATCGCGGCCCGCTTTCCCGGGGCGCCCATCGCCCTGGTCGGGCACTCGATGGGCGGCCGGGTGGCGTTCGCGCTCGCCGCAGACCCGCGGGTCAGCGCCGTGGTCGGACTCGCCCCGTGGATCGGCGGCGGCGACGCACTCGCTCCGCACGCCGACCTGCGCCTCCTCGTTCTGCACGGGCTGGACGACCGGATCACGTCACCGACGGCCAGTCGCGACCTCGTCGAGAAGCTGCAGGCCCAGCGGCGCCAGGCGTCCTTCGTCGGCCTCAGGGACGAGAAGCACGCCATGCTCCATCGGTGGCGTACCTGGGACCGGCTCACCGCGGGATTCCTGCGAGCAGCCTTTGCCGCCGGGACGAACGCGCAGGTGGATGGCAGCATGGAGCAGCTGGGGGCCCGAGCCGCGTCACAGCAGGTGATGACGGTTACCTGACGGTGACATCGCGGCAGGTTTGGGCGTCGCACACCTCGGTTAGGTTAACCACATGATTCGCTTCGAAGCCGTGTCGAAGCAGTACCCCGGCGGCACGACGGCAGTGAACCAGCTCACTCTCGAGGCGCCGTCGGGCAAGATCACCGTCCTCGTCGGGCCGTCAGGCTGCGGCAAGACGACGACCCTGCGGATGGTCAACCGGATGATCGAGCCGACGTCCGGCACGATCTGGCTGGACGACCAGGACACCTCCCGGCTCAACGAGGCGCAGCTGCGGCGCGGCATCGGCTACGTCATCCAGCACGCGGGCCTGTTTCCGCACCGGACCGTGGTCGACAACGTCGGCACCGTCCCGCGGCTGCTCGGCTGGGACCGCCGCAAGACCGAGCAGCGCTCGATGGAGCTCCTGGAGCGGGTCGGTCTCGACCTGGCCTTCGCCAAGCGCTACCCCAGCCAGCTCTCCGGCGGTCAGCAGCAGCGCGTCGGTGTCGCCCGGGCGCTCGCCGCCGACCCGCCGGTGATGCTCATGGACGAGCCCTTCTCGGCGGTCGACCCCATCGTCCGTGAGCAGCTGCAGGAGGAGTTCCTGCGGCTGCAGTCCGACCTCGACAAGACGATCCTCTTCGTCACCCACGACATCGACGAGGCGATCAAGCTCGGCGACCAGGTCGCCGTCCTGCGCGTCGGCGGCGTCCTCGCCCAGGTCGCCGACCCCGCCTACCTGCTCGCCCACCCGGTCGACGACTTCGTGGCCGACTTCGTGGGGCGCGACCGGGGCTACCGGGCCCTGGGCTTCCACGAGACACCAGCCCTTCCGCTCAGCCCCGAGCCGACCGTCGGCATCGGCGCGAGCGTCGACGAGGCCCGCGCTGCGTCCCGGGACGGCTGGCTGCTCGTCGTCAACGACGACAACCATCCCCTCGGCTGGGTGGAGCCGGCGCGGCTGACCCAGCCCGTCGACCGCAAGACCCTCCACCGTGGCGGCACCGTCGCCCCGGTCACCGGGCCGCTGCGGGGCGTCCTCGACGCGGCGCTCTCGGCGCCCTCCCGCCGCGGTGTGCTCGTCGACGGCGACGGCGTCTTCGTCGGCACGATCCGGGCCCACCAGGTGCTCACCGCCATCGAGCAGACCGAGCGCCCGGACGCCGGGGACCACGAGCTCGCGCACCAGGACGCCACATGACGTGGGTCGCCGACCACCTCGGCGACATCGTCGGGTATGCCGGGCGGCACACCCTGCTGGCCGGCATACCGCTCATCGTCGGGCTGGTCCTCGCGCTGCCGCTCGGGTGGCTGGCCCGCCGCAGCTCGCGCCTCTACGGAGTGCTCATCGCCGGTAGCGGCCTGCTCTACACGATCCCCAGCCTCGCGCTCTTCATCCTCATGCCCCTTCTCCTTGGCACCCGCATCCTCGACACGGCCAACGTCTACGTCGCCATGACCCTCTACACGCTGGCGCTGCTCGTGCGCACCGTGGCCGACGGGCTGGGCGCGGTCTCGGAGTCCACCCGCCAGTCCGCCACGGCCATGGGCTTCACCAGCCTGAGCCGGCTCGCCAAGGTCGAGCTGCCGCTCGCCGTGCCGGTCATCTCCTCGGGTCTGCGGGTCGCGGCCGTCAGCAACGTCAGCATCGTCAGCGTCGCCTCGCTGGTCGGCTTCCCCCAGCTGGGCTACTACCTCACCGACGGCTACCAGCGCAGCTTTCCGACCGAGATCATCGTCGGCATCGTCGGCTGCGTCGTGCTGGCCCTGATCTTCGACACGGTGATCCGCGCTGGTGCCTGGGCGCTGACTCCGTGGGAGCGGGCCGGAGGGTGACCCGATGATCAACGGCATCCTGCAGTGGCTGACCGACCCCGCGCACTGGCAGGGCAGCCAAGGCATCCTCAACCGCCTCGTCGAGCACCTCGAGTACTCCGTGGTCAGCCTCCTCCTGTCCGCCCTGGTGGCCGTCCCCCTGGGGATCTACGTGGGACACACCGGTCGCGGCAAGTGGGCGGTCGCGGTGGCGAACTCCCTACGGGCGGTCCCGAGCCTCGGACTGCTGTTCGCCGTGGCGATGTGGGTCGGCCCGAAGATCTCCAGCGACCTCGCCTACGTCATCCCCAGCGTCGTCGTCCTCGTCCTGCTCGCCGTCCCGCCGATCCTGTCCGGCACCTACTCGGGGATCACCGAGGTCGAGCCGGCAGCAAGGGACGCCGCACGCGGCATGGGGATGACCGGCCGGGAGGTGCTCACCGAGGTGGAGCTGCCCTGCGCCCTGCCGCTCCTGCTCTCCGGCGTCCGCAGCGCGACGCTGCAGGTGATCGCCACGGCCACCATCGCCGCGTCGATCAGCCTCGGCGGCCTCGGACGGTTCCTCATCGACGGGCTCGCCGTGAGCGACTACGCCCGGATGGCCAGTGGTGCCATCGTCGTCGCGCTGCTCGCGCTCCTCGTCGACGGGCTCCTCGCGCTCGTGCAGCGCGGCGTCGTCTCTCCCGGCCTGACCGGGAAGTTTCGGGACAACCGCATGGTTGTCCACACCAGGGCTGGCAGCCGCGATGCTGCTGCGCCGTCCGAGAGTGCTGTCCAGAAGAAGAGAGAACTCGTATGAAGCGCACGATGCTCCTCGCTGCCGCCTCCGCGGTCGCAGCGCTCGCCCTCACGGCCTGCGGTGGTGGCTCGGACCCCACCAAGCCGGCCGACAACCCCGGCGGTGCCGGGGCGACCAGCGCCGCCGGCTCCTCGGCGATCACGGTCGGCTCGGCCGACTTCTCGGAGTCGCAGCTCCTCGGCGAGATCTATGCCGGGGCCCTCAAGGCCAAGGGCGTCAACGTCCAGACCCGGCCCAACATCGGCAGCCGCGAGGTCTACATCAAGGCGCTGCAGGACAAGTCGATCGACGTCGTGCCGGAGTACACCGGGTCGCTGCTCAACTACCTCAAGGGCACGGCTCCCAAGAAGGACGCCGACAGCATCTACACCGCGGTCAAGTCGGCCCTTCCGGCAGACCTGGTCGCCCTGGACAAGTCGGCGGCCGAGGACAAGAACTCGATCGTCGTGACTAAGGAGACCGCTGCCAAGTGGTCGCTCAAGTCCATCGCGGACCTCGTCCCCCACCAGGGCGAGGTCGTCGTCGCGGCGCCGCCGGAGTTCGGGACCCGCGCCCAGGGACTCGCTGGGCTGAAGACCGAGTACAACCTCGTGCCAAAGGACTTCCGTCCGCTAAAGGGCAAGGCGATCGTCGACGCCCTCGTGGGAGGCCAGGCGCAGGCGGGCAACGTCTTCAGCACCGACCCGTCCATCGCGTCGAACGGCTTCGTCACGCTCGAGGACCCGAAGCTGCTCTTCGGTTCCGACAACGTCGTCCCCCTGGTGCGCAAGGACAAGGTCAACGACACGCTCACCGCTGCCCTCAACGCGGTGTCGGCCAAGCTCGACACCTCGACGCTCGCCGACCTGGTCAAGCAGGTCGACGTCGACAAGAAGGACGCCTCGGCGGTCGCCAAGGACTTCCTCACCAAGAACGCTCTCGGCTGAGCGTCCGCCCGGCCCCTCGGGTGAGCACCCGGCATACCTCGGAAACCGCGAGCGTATGCCGGGTCCCGCCTTCCAGCGCGTGCTTCAATCGCGCATGCGCTGGGTGTTGCACGTCGACCTCGACCAGTTTGTGGCCGCCGTCGAGGTTCTCCGCGACCCGGGCCTCGCGGGTCGGCCGGTGGTCGTGGGCGGTCGGGGCGACCCGACGGAGCGGGCGGTGGTGTCGACCGCCTCCTACGAGGCGCGAGCGTTCGGCGTCGGGTCGGGGATGCCGCTGCGCGTTGCCGCCCGCAAGCTGACCGGCGCCGTGTTCCTGCCGGTGGATGCGCGGCTCTATGACGCGGCCTCGGCCGAGGTGATGGAGACGCTGCGCAGGTTCGACGCGGTCGTCCAGGTGCTCGGCTGGGACGAGGCCTTCATGGGCGTCGAGACCGACGACCCGCAGTCCCTGGCGGCTCGGGTGCAGGCTGCCGTGCTCGAAGCCACGGGACTGCACTGCTCCATCGGGATCGGGGACAACAAGCTGCGGGCCAAGATCGCGACCGAGTTCGGCAAGCCGCGAGGGACGTTCCGGCTGACCGTCGACAACTGGGTCGAGGTGATGGCCGACCGACCGACCTCCGCGCTCTGGGGCGTCGGCAGCAAGACGGCGAAGAAGCTTGCGGCACTGGGGATCCAGACGGTGCGCCAGCTCACCGTGGCCGACCCCGCAGTCCTCGGGGCGCGGCTTGGGCCGACGATGGGACCGTACTTCCGCCGGCTCGGCAACGGAGTCGACCTGTCGCCGGTGGACGCAGCTCCGTGGGTCGCCCGGGGGCACGGCCGGGAGACGACCTTCCAGCAGGACCTGAGCGACTGGGTCGAGGTCGAGTCGGAAGTCCGGCTCCTGGCGGCGCGGGTGTTGGACGACATCGTGCGCGAGCAGCGGCGGGCGGTGCGGGTCGGGCTCAAGGTGCGTTACGTGCCGTTCGACACCCACACGGCGAGCGCCCCGCTCGGCGAGGCCACCTACGACGCCGGAGCCATCGCGGACGCGGCAGCGGCTCTGCTCAGCCGGTTCGACCACGGCCGGAAGCTGCGCCTCCTCGGCGTCCGCCTCGAGATGGAGCCACCCGGCCTGAGCGGCCCCCGGCCGGCATCCGGCATCCACCAAGTCGTTGATGGCCGCCGCCCTGGGGAACCCGTACCACGTCCTGGCGTGGTCGGGTTTCCCCACGGGACCACGGCCCCCTCCATCCGGCCCGGTGGTCGCGCCTGAGCTCAGGCCGTCGGAGCCGGCTCGGTCTCGACGGCCGTCGTCTCTGCGCCACCGTCGCCACGACGCACCGCGGCGAGCAGCATCTGGGCCACGTCCACGACCTCGACCTCCGCGCGGGCCGACCCGTCCGACTGCTTGCCGGTCAGGCCGTCACTGATCATCACTTTGCAGAACGGGCAGCCGACGGCGATCCGATCGGCTCCCGTGGCGAGGGCCTCCTCGGTCCGGCCCACGTTGATCCGGGTGCCGAGCTTCTCCTCCATCCACATCCGGGCGCCACCGGCACCGCAGCAGAACGAGTTCTCGCCGTGCCGTGGCATCTCCG
>JAABUP010009924.1_pt1 | contig 11447 bp, 15 predicted proteins | sample 5559201 | NCBI WGS metagenome assembly JAABUP01 (sample SAMN10711887, study PRJNA513373) | rock metagenome | isolation source: Antarctica rocks | place: Antarctica | reverse complement strand
TGCTGACGTCAGTGTCATCAGTGACATCAGTGTCAGCATGGATAACGGCGTGCCCCTTGCGCAACACCAAGGTATGCCCTTTCAGTTCTGGTGCCTCAGCATTGACTCTTGTGTCAGGACTACAACTTGCCTACGCTCCCTCATGTGTTAGCACTGAATAGCTGCTTTGCTGAAGTGTGTTACCTGACACCAAGCATGTAATCTGGCTGTGGCCATGTGCTTCAAGGTAGCTAGTGCATAAGTATGATGACTTTATACATTGCATTTACATTTGGACATTCATAACATGACTTTGCACTTGAGGACTTTTGATGTTTCTTGTTTTTTCGTACCAAACAGTGTGGGTAATGAATCATGTGTCTGCAGGATGCCAAGGCCCATGTCATTGGAGGCAAGAGGGGCAACCATGCTGCAGCTGGCCCAGGCCCAATGGAAACAGCTGACCAAGCTGACACCGCTACTCACCCGGGCATGGCCAACTCCCTTCTGCAGCGTGGTGCTCCTGAAAACCTTGCTGTCCATTCTGGCGCTTTAGACAAGCCAGAGACAGCTCAGGTACATTGCTTACCTGCAAATCTGCTGCAATGTTTGCCACCTTAAAATTTATATGTGAGTGATGGCATGATAGAGATGACCGTAAAGGTAATACGCCAGCAACACATGCTACACTTGGGTTTGCATTTAGTAGGTCTTGTATCAATAGCTGACTCACATGCCTGATAGCTAGCTGTTTGTCCGAGCGTTAGCCACATGGCTGGGTGGCAAATGTGATGCTGTTTCTGCAGGGTACTTCTGATTCACATTCACAGCAGCAGGAGAAGAAGGAGCACGGTTCTGTTCCCACAGCCCAACAGGATTCTGTTGCATCCATACCTGTGCCGGGACCTCCACCACCAACCCCTCCCCACACCCCACCCACCCCACTGTCACCGCCCCCCTCACCACCACCTACACAGCACACCTCTACCCATGTGTTCAACCAGTCTACTCATTCTGTCCACCTGTCCACGCCACCTCAGTCAGCAGACATGTCCCAGTCCAGCGACCATCCCCATGCACCCACCCCTGAGAAGTCCCCTTCAACCATTCAGAAGGGTCCTTCCTCAAAGCTGCCTTTGCCCTCGTTGCAGCCTGATGGCTCAGCTCAGAAACTGGCTGCTGCTGCCAGTGTCTCTAAGCGGTCATCTTCTTCGTCATCTTCTTCTTCTTCTTCATCATCAGTTTCTCCCGCATCCATTCCCTCACCGAGCCCACCAAAGCGCTCGGCATCTTCTTCTGCCCCCAGGGCGCACCGCTCTCAGCAGTCTAACCCCCGTCCCTCTGGGGTGCCTGTCCTGGAGCCACCTGCTCTCCAGCCTTCTCTTTCCTCCAAGACAAGGCAGTCACCTGCTTCGCTTCCGCTCAAGCCTCACTCAACTGCCCCAAAGTCCACCACAAGGGGCCCCCACACTCCCCCAGAGCAGTCACCCTCCCGCCCGGGGGGTTCACCAACAACTTTGCTGTATGTGCCTACCAAGCATCACCCGACCAAGCCAGCCAACAGTAAGAACAACACTGATCTGCCCAAGCATGGGCAGCAGCAGCAGCAATATGAAGAGGTCCACACTGGTGAGTGGACCCGCCAAACAGCACGAAAGAGGAAGGCGCAGCATGGAAAAAGAGTGAAGCCAGCAAACACCCAAGCCACCAAGCCCGCACAGATACGAAATGCCACGCAAGCACCCAGGGCAAAGCCCTCTTTGAGCAGTAAGACAAGCCAGTATCAAGCACGTGACAATCAGAGGCAGGCTGCAAGCAACATTGCAGACCTGCCTCCTAAAGCAGCATCTCCAACAGAGGCTGCAGACACACATTCAAATGAGATCAAGACAGCAATCCACCCCGTATCATACAGTGCTGCTGTGGGGCCCGCCCCCTTCTGGGCTGATGTGGTCACGCCTCTGGTGGGTGACAAGGTGCCCATAGCAGTTCTGCTAAACAAGTACCGTGGAAGTCCCAAATACAAGCAGCTGGTCAAGCTGACGAAGGGCAGCAGGCCCTTCACACAGTATCGCAGCATCCGAGGTGTGTCTGCTCACTGCATTGCCATGTGCTGTGTTGTCTCTGTGCTGTCTGGCTTACTCATGCTGTTTATTGCATGTTGCCAGTTTGCATTGCCAAACTTTGAGCGCCTTCTACGCTCAGCAACATCCTGAAGTCCCATGGTACAGACAGTTCATTTGCAATTCTGCTCAAGTTTGAGGCTGCTGCATGTGCTTGCCATGCTCACTGTCTGTTTTTGGCTCTTGTGCTCTTGTCGCTTCACAAACTCTGTGCTTGTGTTACCTTGCACAGGTGTTAATGTGCTCTTAAACACCTTCATTCCTGGTGCCAACTCTGGGTTAGTTCTATCTGCTGGTGTTCAGGGCTGAGGTGTTTCATGCTCATCGTGTTGCAAGTGTGCAAATGCATGCTCAGGCACATTCATGCGTACACTCATGCTCAAGCAGCTGTTTACACACTGACAGCCATGACTCATCATGCTTGGCTGGTCCAGGTGATGGAGACTGCGGCTTCCGAGCCCTTCTGGTGGCAATCCTGCTGCAAGTGTGCTGCTATGGCCCTGCAATGGGCGCATCCATGGCAGCTCGCATGAAGGTCCTCTTTGACGCTCTCCCTGAGTGGACTCGGACCCCTGCAGTCGTTGCTGGCTACAGCACTTTGAAGGTAACACTCCTTGACACATGTGCACCCCTTGGCTGTGAATGTGAGTACCTCATGACAGCATAGTGTGTGTGTGTGCCAACTGAAGCTTTTGCATCAGTCTGCATCATCTCATGCCAGAATGAAAGTGACCACAGCCTTGGGAGCATGCTCTTCAGACGCACATCTTTGTATGCAGTCTTGCCCTCACAGGAAGAAGTGCTGCTGGATACACATGCATGCCAACAACGTTCACCTAGCCTTTGTCTGTATTTTTTCTGTGATCAACATGCCAATCACCACCTAGCCTTTGTTTGTATCTCATCTGTATTGGTTACACATATGGCCATGTGTTACACAAGCTGGGTCCGCATCACCTCACTGGCCTGATTGGCCCAGCATGGCGTGTTTTGCATGATTGATGTTTGGCATTGCTTCTCAGCATTGCTTACTTGCCTTGCTTGCACCACAACAACCAATGGCAGATCATGCATTGACCAAAGCAAGTAGCGATATGCTGAAGTCACACCTGTCCAGGGTCTGTTGGACAACTCGCGTGGTCCGCCAAAGATCTGCTGTCAAAGTGCAAGCAGCAGGTTCCCTCAGACGACATGGTGGTCTTCTTGAGGGCCATCACAGCGAAAGGCTTCATGGATAAGGGTGAACAGTACCTGGCCTGGGTCCAAGACCACACAGGATGCACAGGGTGAGCATATGCAAGTTTCAAAACTGCTGACTCGCACAACATCCATCTGTCGTTGTGGAGGCCTTTTGTTTGACAGCCAGACAGGCTAATGCACAATGTCATGTGCTTGGCATGTTGTGTTTGATTGTCATGGGGCGCCTGACAATACATCAGCAGAGACTCTTTGTTCTCAAGAGGACTCCTTGCGGAAGCTATCTTGTATTTCACAACACTTTGTAATATGCTGCAGGACGCCAATGGAATACATTTGCCTTGATTTTGTGGCACCCTCGGCAATGAGCTCTTCTCATGTGCTGCAGGATCCCCATGGACTATCTGTGCAGTGAATTTGTCTTGCCTTTGGCAAGCAAGTCAACAGATGGGCAGGGTCCCAGACGCTGGGCCCACCAGGCTCACATGAATGTCCTTGCTGACTTGCTGCACCTAAAGTTCATGGTGCACAGTGTCAGGACCAAGCTGTGGTCCACCACAGTAGGCGACCATGCTTCTAGTCAAGGCTCGCTCTTTCATTTGGTATATGATGGCAGCCATTATGAATTGCTGCACATGTAGTGGGTCATTGTAAAATGTAAATCTTTTCAGTGTGAAGTTTGAAAAGGCAGCAACAGCCACTAAATATGTGGTCTATAATGTAGAAATATTGGTGCTTGCACATTACATTTCGCAGCATTTTGGCCGGCAGATCCAACACAGGAAATGTGTCAACCTGTGATTGTCAAACAGACCACTTTGTCGGTCATTGTCTGTTTTGCACTTTGCTGAGCTGCTCATCAAGCCCACGTTTGGGCTCGATCAAACAGACTGAATGCCAAAAGCAGCACACGTGTCAGCGCGAAAGGACCTTATTTGCCTTTGCAGAGTAGAGACCGTAAGTCCTGGACATAGCTGGCCCTGTCAAGGGCTGCTACATGGTTTGGCATCGGGCTTTTCCTGAGTCCGTCAGCCAAAGATAGTCTACACCACGAATCATAGCTAACGTGCACATGCCCAAGCCCATGTGTATGTGCTGCCGCAAGGCAGAGGAGATCACTAGGTCTGCACGTTTACTCTTCGAGAGTCTCGATTCGAGACCTGACACAAATTCTGTAATTAGCCTGTAGCGCGACGTTTCATATCCCATTTGCACAAGACAAACATAGGTTGCCATCGAATCCTTGCCGTTGTCACCATCGGCTGTACCACGTCTGCAACAAACACCAACGCGCTTTGATGTCCTTTACCACCTTTTTGCCCTGGTCGCTCGTGTTGTTAAAATGTTTGCAACCTTGCGATCATACGGTCGAAGCTTCAGGTAAACAGGCTCCAAGCACGCTGTCAAAATGTCTGCGGATAGCTCAGCATCGTGTCATCGACCAGCGGCTGTCTGACAGGATATGCCTGCAGATTGCTCTCGCCGACAGACCCGCAACTATTACCGTACAAGTCCACCGTTGCAGTCGAGCTGGGCGACAGTCACGCCTTGCGGACCTGTCTGCAAACTCTGAGCTTTGTGCCTTATTCCCAAGGTAATACTTGTGCGATTTTCAGCAATACCTTGTTTGTTCCCAAGCTAAGCCTTACCTAACGCTTACCCTGACGTTGCTGCAGGACCTCATAGTCTCATTTTTCAAGCTGCTGTTACTGAGCAAAGCCAAAGTGTCAGTCAGCAAGGCAGACAGCAGCAGGGTCCAGACATCAGCCTGCTCAGCCCCAAACTGCAGCAGCAGTGGGACCATGCCAAGAACGCTCACCTGGGCAACATGCTCATCACCCCACACAGCTCACAGAAGGTTCAGTGGACATGCCCTGATTGTCCGGATGGCCGTGCCTACACATGGGAGGCTTCAGTAAAAGACAGAACAAAGCATGAGGGCTGCCCTTTCTGCTCAGGCAGAAGAGTCTGTCAGCACAACTCTGTTGCTACCAAAGCCCCCAATGTGGCTGCCAGCTGGGACAGCACAGCCAATGATGGCACACCGCATGACTTCACAGCAAATAGCAATCACAAGAAGCAGTGGCATTGCCATGTCTTTGGCCACAGATGGGTGGCACAAATCGTGTCTCGAGTTGCGCGGCAGCATGGTTGCCCTGAGTGCTATAATGTGAAGCGTACAAGGCCAACAGTGCGTCGGCCCACTTTGGCGGAATGCAATCATCTACTCCTCAAGGATTGGGACACTGAATCCAATGCCAAGGAGGGGTTGCTCCCTGACAAGCTCACGCTGGGCAGTCACAAGCGTGTTCATTGGGTGTGCCACAAGTGTCCTTTGGGGTTGACACACAAGTACACCTCGTCAGTGAACTCACGCGCTCTGGCTGGAAGTGGATGCTCAATCTGCCATGGGTTTTCTAAGTGCAAATGCAACTCCTTGCCAAGCTTGTTTCCTGATCTTGCTCAAGAGTGGGATAATGACAAAAATGACCAGAAAATTGGTGACTATACAGCCAAATCTCATGCTATGGTTTGGTGGAAGTCAGAGGATCGACAGAGTTGGCAACAGTCTATCAATTCCCGTACAGACAGGCGCCTCAAAGCAACAAAGAATCCGAGCAGCTTGACTGTAGTCTAAGAAGCATGATTGGCATGTTGATGTCATGCTGCATCAGCATGCTGTTGCATAGACTTTGCACTGAAATGTGTAGACATTTCTTTCACCACCAACTTCCAAGCTGCTGGTTCAACAGCCTGTGTTTGACATTGCCGCCAGAGTGACACTTTACATCTTGTGTTCCAGCAATGACTATGTGTTTCAGATCCCAGCTGTTTGTTGAGCTGGTGTGTACAGTCTGTGTGTTGTGTGATGTTCCAGAAGTTGTACATCAAATTTCAGTGCTCATGCTGCAAAATCTTCATGTTTTTTTCACCAGTGAACACTGTTTTCCACTCGTGAACTTTCATGCCTGCTGTGCAGTCTCGCGCCAGCATGCTCAACAGCTTGGAAAATGCAGCAGGTGCAGTGTAGAAAGGTGTACAGTACTGTGACATTGGGGTTAATGACTGCAAGTACTAGTGTGCATGAGGTTATATGTTCTTTGAGCTGGCAGCTGTGCACATGTGTCATGGCGCATGCTGCACATTGTGCTATCAAAAGGGTTGCATCGTGCCAGCGTCCAGCACTGAAGTAAAACAAGAAGAGCTGGAGAATGCATAGGTAAGCACCCTAAAAATTCATTCAGATTGATTAACAGTTGATTCTACTGGACGTGTGGCATTGTACATGTGTGAAATGATCAACCCATACTGCCCGGCCATATCTACAGCTGAAACATCTATTGCAGGGGTCAGTCCAGGGAGATGGAGTCACAGGAGGTAAGAAGAAGATGAAGGGCAAGAGGAGCATCAACAGAAGGCTAGGTAGCGATGCATTGGTTGAGGACCATCAGCAAAACCTGACAAGAGAGACCGGCTGCAGAACAGCCGTGCCCGCCACCGGGGAACTCTGCCAGATTTCAGCTTGTCACTGTATCGCTCCCGCCTTGTTTGTTTGACACTGCTCAGGGTCCTGTTGGACCTTTTGCAACATCAATTTTCCCAGGCCTCACAATTATGGTAGCTGGTACAACAGGCATGGGTACATGCATGTGAAGGAACTGTTTGATGGTCTATTGGTTTTACTCGCAGGGGTTACTCTGAGGTTGCAACTGTGTCATGTTCGTCATCCCATCAACAACATATCAACACTGTTAACACAATGTCATGTAAAGGGCACATCGTCATCTGGTGTGATCCGTGTCTATGGTGTAGCAAAAGGCACTAAGCACTAAAGGCACCAAGCTACTAGCTAGTTTGCACATAGCGATCACTCCTGTAGTCATGTCTGTTGCTGCAAGGTCTAAGTCATCTAGCCCTCTGTCTGTATTTACAAATGCCCACCGACCCCCTAGTGCCTCCCGCCTTAGTGATGCCTCTTGGTTGGCGGTGCAGAGAAAAGTGGTGAAGGTGAGAGACAGATCTGCATACAAGAATGTGTGAGCCTTCTGCACAAGCATGCCATCTGCTTGTCTTGAGATTTTCATACACGGGCTTTTGTGCTGGCGCAGCAGACATTCTGTTCCCAAGTGCAAGCCAGTGTGTAAGATTTCTTGTACTGCACCAGATGATGCTGCATTTGGTACAATCTGGCCCAGCAAGGCAGCTGTCAGGGTTAAGCACTCAACACACAGGTGGAGGCAGCAGAGCACATACCGTTTGCTGCGCCAGAGGATGACGTCGGGTCATGATAGAGTTTTGGTTGACATGGAAGGACACAGCGCAGCGTATGCTGGGATCTGACCTGCAGCAGTGCAAGGCCACATAGAAGCGAATGTCTACTGAAGGCATGCTGTGAAACAATCTCAGACTGACCCACTCGATATGTGCTATGCCGATCATGCTTAGGATTTGTCAGCAACAGCAAAAAGACCTCTGCTGTTTGCAGACTTTGATGCAAGGCAATGCATTTGCAAGGCAATGTAACAATCACTTACAGCTATCACCCCAGCATGGCCAACAGTGATAGTGGCAAGGATAGCTTGTACCTGACTGATGCTCTGGCTATTGTTGAGGTGTTGAGATGTTGATCCTCTGGAAACAAGGCTAGTAAGAAGGTGGCTCTGCCAGAGCCACGACGTCGCCTGCGGAAGACAGACAGCACTTGTTGGATACAAGAAGCCAGCCAGGAACAGGCCAGAGGTGCAGCCAGTCAAAACATTCAGTCACGCGGTCGTCCAGCAAATTGACGATTGCTGGGTGTAGGTTGTCTGATCTGTCAAGCTCCGGCCTGCAAGCAAGCTTACCATACAGGGTGCCACTTTGCAACTTGCGCCAGCCCCTTGCCAGGTCCGAGGTGTCCTCCTTCCGGCGAAAGTTGACCAAGCTGCAGGCCACAAGCATTCCGTTGTGAGGTACGAACGACACTTACCTGACGGTCACCTGTCAGGCAGAAGCGGGCGCGTGCGCGAGGTCTTGGCACGCAGCGAAACGGTCGGCATGTCTGGTCAGTTGACAAACACCAATGTCCAGACCGCACGCGGCGTGATCTCTGTCGAAGATCCTCGGGTCATGTTGGTCCGCTCCCTTCATGGACCCCCGTCCCCCGATTCTCTCCCTGGTGACATTGCTCAGAGGTGAGCTGTACTTTTGTTTGCTGGTTTGGCCCAGAATCCAGAATCTGCGTTTCTATTCCCCCAGAACATTTTTGTAAATTTGCAGGCTAAAATCCCCAGCAGCAGTCCCAGGCGCAGATGTTGGCGTTCAGTTTATTGCTATCAAATTGGTATCACAGCTGCGCTGGCGCTTGCTCAGTGATATCGCTTGATTACTGAAAGGCCATTTGGACTACAGGTTCCCTTTTGAGCATCATACATTGTAGCGTTAGCTCCGGGATGTGATACTCAAGGATGAAGGTGATGGTGCTTTCACACGCCGCTTGTTTAGCCTTCCATGCCCCTTTGGCATCATCTCACGTTTGATCTGCTATGTCAGGGTCAAAAGACGAAGTGTAAAGGCAAGCGACGGCACACCAAGATAGAAGTTGTCCCAGAAACAACATCTCCACTGCAGAAGCACTCTTCGAAACTGCGATCGAGCCGGAAAATCGCTTACTTGCAGCATGTGAGTTTCGTGAGGCCGCGGGAAACCGCACATGCGCAACCAACGCATGCCTCGAGGGCTTCCTCAAGCACATACTGATTTCTTCTGTGGCAAGACCCTAAAAATATAGCCCTCATACACTTCTCTGAACTTGGCTGTACCAGCGCAGCTAAAACGGACATCACAGCTATCTTCTATGTGCATGATCAGGCGTGGGAGACTGTGGGCTCAACTGCTGCTTTGAATCGTAGGTGTTGCTATATGGTGTGGTGGGCGTCCTGCTGCTCACTTTGGCAGTCGCTGTTGCAGCCCACTTTGCCACAGAAATCTTCTGGGCAGCTTCCAAAGCCCTGGATGCCTTCACCAATGCGCCTTTGACAACTGCAGCGGTGGTCCTGTCCCTATCGGTGTCTACTTGCTTTGAGAGGACCAATAGGCTTCTGGGCAATACCCGGGTAAGAATGCACCTCTGGCACCGACTACAGCACCTCTTGACAGCACTCAAACAGCAAGCGACAATTTACGTCAGTTAATTGCAGGCAAACGTGCTTACTGTGTATGCTGCTATGCCATGTCCCAGCGCATACACAGTCCTCATGTTTGCCTGCAATCAAATGACGTAAATTGTCACTTTCTATCTGACTGCGTAGTTGGCACACTCTGCAAGATTGGGTTGAGGCAGCCAACAGGCTGCATCAAAGTTCTCTTTGTAAGTCTGCTTGACTTGCACCAGCCCTTTTGTGCCTTTCCCGCTGCACTCAGCTAGAAAGTTGTGCTCTCACTGTCAAGAATCAGCGCTGCCCGTCTTGACAGCCACGCCAATGCGACCTGTGTTAGCCTGTGTCCTGACGTGCCTGCATTGATTGGTATGGTTCCTGGTGGTCACATTGCTTGCTATGCTGCTGGCTAGATGTCTGCTAATTCCCTTTGGAGAGCAAACAAAGTAACATATGACCTTCTCCATAGAGCAGACCACCAATTTCTGGGTACTGCGCTCTGGCTTGCAAAGCAGGCACCCACAGCCAGCACAACCAAGGCACAGGTGGGTGCAATGTTGACTGTGGTAACACCACATGGGAACAAAGTTTGTTCACTTGTGGTGTCACCATGGTTGACATTGCACCCACCTGTGCTTTGGTTGTGCTGGCTGTGGGCGCATGCTTTGCAAGCCAGAGCACCATGTCCAAAAATTAGTGGTGTGCTCTGCAGATAAGCTCATCCCCAGACATGGTCTATTTATCTGTTTCCAAGAGGCTTTGTTCTGCTAGCAAACCTTGCCCTCCTGGTAGTGTCCCCTATGCCCTGGTTGCAGCAGCCCTGGCCCCATGTGATCGCGCCCCAGTGAGCAATATTCTGTGCGTTGAGGTCAGACGAGCAGGTTCTTGAGGGCATGCATGGCAGTTGACTGATGATCATGGCATGTTTTGCAGACCCTCCTGACATGGCCAGGGCGCATGGCTGTGAACTGCGCTGGTGGATGTGCACAGGGGCTGTGCAAGTGGCTCACAAATATGACATGCCCTGCTGTACCGTCCTTTGAAACATTCCTACAGGTGAGCATTGACCCTGAATCTGTGATTGGCTTGTCACTTGAGATGCTATATTTTCAAAGGCTGCCTGGTGAGAGCAGTCTGTGTGCGGCTAAGCAGTAGAGTCTCTATTTTCATTGGCCTTGCATCCTGTCACCTGATGCCCATAGATGTCTAGACAATCATCAGAAGACTTGTGACAGTGTTTTGGTCACCGCAAAGAGAGACATTTAACACTGTCCCAAGTCCTTTGGTCAGTGTCTTAGATGTCACGGTCACTGAAGGAATGCGCTGTAAGACAAATGTTTGCACTAGTGCATCGCTTGCTGGCTGTGCACCAACCTTCCCTTCAGCGCTGACTTCAGGCATCTCTACAGATGTTCTGTAGTGCCTGGCCAAGTGGGGCATGACAGCTGCACTGGTACCCAAAATGGAACTGACCTGTATATACTTCAGAATCTCACAAGCCATCTTTATTGACACAATGTTGTTGAGCAGCCTGCTCGCATAGGCCGTCCACAGCTAGTCTATGGCTACAACTTGCCCAAAGTCATGATGTCTGGTCAGTCTATGGTCCGAGGTGTGTGAGTTGACTCAGAAAGATCTGGAATGTTGTTGTAGTGTGTGAGCTTCAATGTTTGATGTCAGCAGAAGAAGTCTGCACCCTGCCAAGCAGTTGCTCAGGCAGGGTGAGGACTTCTTCTGCTGATTGTGAACCAGTTGCTTCCCAGCACGTGCCATACCTTGAGAAAAGAAAAGAAAAGAAAAGAAAAGAAAAGAAAAGAAAAGAAAAGAAAAGAAAAGAAAAGAAAAGAAAACAAAAGACAAGAAAAGAAAAGAAAAGCAAAGAAAGGAAAGGAAAGGAAAGGAAAGGAAAGGAAAGGAAAGAAAAGAAAAGAACAGAACAGAACAGCAAAGAAAAGAGAAGAACAGAAAAGAACAGACAAGAAAAGGAAAGGAATAGGAAAGAAAAGAAAAG
>JAABUP010009923.1_pt1 | contig 11448 bp, 12 predicted proteins | sample 5559201 | NCBI WGS metagenome assembly JAABUP01 (sample SAMN10711887, study PRJNA513373) | rock metagenome | isolation source: Antarctica rocks | place: Antarctica | reverse complement strand
GAGTGGAAAGCGCTAAACCATTTTCAAAACTCGAATGTCGTGCGTACCTTTTTCAAATAAAATCTCGCGAGCAATCCCCGTCATAATAATTTGACGACAGAGGTATGTCCCAGTTCTTATTCAAACATGTTGCACCTGGTATGCAAGCTGACTCCGCTCCCAAAGGGCTCTGCGGCTTCGAAGATGTCACCAGCTTCGTTTCTAACTTCCGAAGAAACAATATCACCTTTAAAAAGAAAGGCACACTTTAGACATCTTAGCACTGGAATGGCCAGAAGGCTTCGCCTTGATCCATCAGCTGTGAAAGAAGACCTGACCATTACGATGTATCATGAACGCACACAAGCTTTGATGCCAGATGACCGCGAGCAAATTCATGTTCTCATTCCATTCGAGGACGAGATAGAGCGCATTCAAAACAGGTTGCAGGTATTTCATAGGTATATTGCTGTAAGTAGTCGAACATGCTAAATATTACCCTAGTTACTAGAAGGACGTACAGAAAGGCTCGAGATTATTCAAAAGCACAAGCTTAAGATGCTTGGTGCGAATGCCCTCATCGAGCTCGCACGTTTTGCCGCCAAAAGGTACAAATCCGAGCTAGTGGGTGATGCGTCAACAACAAGGCTTCAGCAATTCGCTGCAAATGTAACCGACGCACAACTACGAGACCTAAAGGTGCCAACAAAGTTCTGGACCTTACTTCGAAATATCGAGAAGGTATGTAAATTCTCTTCTTCCTCTGTAGCCTGTTAAATAGACTCTAGATCATCGGGGCACGGAATCAACAAGCACATGAAACGGCAGGAGAGTTTGCCCAACTGCTTCTTGACGAGCAGTTTAAGGAAGGACATGTAGTTGATCTGTGGAAAGATATCTTTCCACTGGTCTATGGGGCAACAGTCGAGGAAATAGCCGCCCAGGAAATGGAAGTGGATGATATGATGTCTGGCTTGGTATGATTAAACACAAATGGAAATGGTTTTGGTGTCGCAGTGGCTACATAATGCCGATGACTCGAAGGCGGCTCTTTAGCCATCTGTTTTCGGCCACCCGGGCACCAGAAAGTAGATACTTTCTGTTATCGGAACGCTAAGCGAGCCAGTGCCCACTTCTGATGGAATTCTGCAGCACCAGGGATACAATCAACCGATGGCACCTCGCGTAGGTGCTAGCTAATACGAGACGTCATCCATGCAAAGACCTTCATCGCGAAATGACCGGTTAAGCTCTAGGACAGTATTTCAGGTCACAATCGCGTGGAAAGGCCGTGCTTCTTCGCACTTGATCGTCCCAGACCGGTTGGTGGATGAAAGTCGAGAGAGAAGTTATGAACGAGACACGCGAAGTTTCTTATTAGAGCTTGAGTAGCACCATTAGGACAGTCTCTGCCGTTGTACACCGTCTCACGTCTGATAGCGTTGGGTATCAGCACAGCTCTCACAACAGAGGCGAAGAATTCTGCATCAGCAGCGTGGGGTCCATGACGGGCGTGGGGTCTCGACTTGGAACTTGAGAATAAGTACCTAGACGATTCTAGGCATGTAAAAAAAGATATTAGGAGAGCATCAATGGCACACAATTCGTGAAGCGTTCGAACATGGCGTTCTCATCAACTGCATTGAGGCTTGATCATGTCCACAGAAGCCTCACACATGCAAAGTTCGCGGTAGAGTGGAATCTCGCAGCGGGAAGAACGCATGAACCGAAGGCGTTGAGAATGTGGGCTCGATAGGTCAAGAAACCCGGTCTCCAAGACCGCTTCGTTTTTCGATTTCCCTAAACATTCCCCAACTTGTCTCATGTAGACCTCATCGATATTGCCCGGCGAATCCAACGCCTCTTCCAAGCAGTCCGACCATGGATACAAGTGACCTGTCACCCAAGGCAGGCCCGAGCAGCAGCCCGCCAGTCAGGACACGGAAAGCACATGGGAACCAAGCCTGAAGAGGAGAGAAGAAAGGTCTAAGAGGGAAGCACGTAGCACGATGAACATAGAGGAAGGAAGGAAGCGGTTTCGACGACCATTGTTGTAGAGTGCCACGTTGCAAAGTCAATCGCCTGCTAATGCACATGCACGGCCGCGGCTGCCTTTCCCCCCAGATTTAGCCTCGATGCCCGAAATCGGGCAGACACAGTTCAGAGTTGCAAATGCTCGCTGCATCTGAGCAATTCAGGAGAGCATTCGATGTTGTATGAGTTCATGAGCAATGAGTAGGGAGAAGCATTTGACTCGAGTTATACATCCTTGTTATACTCCTACTAATATTATACGAAAATTCCGCGGATTGTAAAAATTGATTAAAAAGGGATCAAGGTATTCAATCAATTCGCGCACCCAACACGGGAGGAGACGTGATGACCGACGGTTAGAGCCACACACGAGCGGTGTGAGCCTGTGAAGAGAGAGCTGGTGAATTGTGCATCAATTTTAAGCAATAATATTAGTAGTAGGATCAAGTATCATTGTGGTGGAATGAGATATGTCACATATCGCATAAAAGTACATTACTCGCGGAGAGAGGAAAGCCTCGGGCTACTCGTACGAGTAGAAAAGAACATTTTTGGATCGCCTCGGGTACCTTTGCCTTAGCGCTCGCAGCAACTTTTAGCCAAACAGCTTACCCCCATCAGCCTTGCTCGTCACCAAACGTATGCTCACCTATCAATCGCTCCAACCGAATCTCTCTCACGACGTCAGAGCATCGAATCAAGACTCGCTGCAATATCCCGACCAGAGCCCTACATTCGATTTGCATCTTTTATATCGCTCCATGTCGGCTCAATGATCTCTCAGAAGTCTTCCCTGCCATTGCCGAATAGACTTATGCCGAGCTCGCAGCTGTCCCAACCCCCGATGATTGGCGACCTCAACTCTAACAAACCCAAGTCCTCGGAATGCCAATGGCAGTATCGATGGCGGAGCTTCCACCAACGCCAGTATCCTTCGATATCGACAATGACGTCCAATTTGAGAAGACTGAGCAGAAGCGCCGGCTAAGAAATTGGCTCAACTTGAGCAGGTGGCGGGATAAAAAAGAAGAGTCGGCACCATCTCGAAACCCCTCAAAAACAGAAACACCACCTCAAACACCTGTACGGCCTGGCATAGGTCGACGTCTGTCACGCAAGGGGTGGGTTGGAATACCTCGTTCACAAACGTTCAAGAGACAGGAAGAAGAACATAGGAAGAATCTCACTCCCATTGAACCTTCGATCAAGGAACGTAGGGATCCCTCCAAGGTCCGCCAGCGAGCATTGAGTGCTGTCCCACCTCCACCACGTACAAAGTATCGAGATTCATCAGTACCGCCAGACCTCCAACATGCCTACCCTTCCATTGCCGGACGCATCACCCCAAACGCATTCCAAGAGCTGGCTGCTGCACAGGTGGACCGGGTCCCCCCTCCTCCTCCACCACCGCCTCCTCCGCAACCGCCATCTCAAGATCCCAATCCGCAACGAGATCCGGACGCTCCTATGTCTGATTATGACGACGACGAAGCTGTAGATGAGGAGCTTATGGAGGAGCTGAAAAGGAAATGGATTCTCAACCTCAGCATGCACTTTCGGGATAAGTCGCCGAGAGAGAAATTTTTCCTTACCTACGCTGAGACACTGGATCGATGGCGGCGAGTGACGGTCTCTTGTGACTACCGAGATGCGCCGCTCGATTCACTAGAGTCGGATTTGCAACATCTACACTATCAGAAAGATAAGAGCGCGAGGATCTATGAGTCGATACGCATGTCACTACCAGATATCCAATTCTACGACACAGTCACCAATTTGAAGCTTGAAACCAAAGACGATCGATTACATGTCCATGTTACCGAAGACGTGAATGAGATTATCCCGTATCCTCCCGTACACCTGGTGAACCATCTGCTTCAAATACCCAGGTTTTCAGAAAGCGACCTACATTTTGACGAGCACATGTCAGGGTTCGTTTACAGAGTTAATGTTGGCGGAAACACATGGATCAAAAAGGAGATACCCGGGCCTGATAGCGTCGACGAGTTCCTTTACGAGGTAAATGCTCTCAGCAGGCTCGTTGGCTCGAAAAGCGTAATTCAGCTTAAAGGCCTTGTAATTGACAATCCAGGAAAGCTCATCAAGGGCCTCCTGCTGGGCTGCGCAGAGAAAGGCGCTCTTGTTGATACTATCTACGACAGCCGAGAGGGCCATTTACCCAGAGTTGATTGGTCAAGGCGAGAGCGATGGGCGAGGCAGATCGTTCAGGGGCTTTCTAACATCCACGAAGCTGGCTTCGTTCAAGGCGACTTCACTCTGTCAAACATCGTGATCGATGAGGATGATGATGCCCAAATCATTGACATCAACCGGAGGGGCTGTCCTGTGGGGTGGGAGTCTCCTGAAATGGTACCACTCGTTGAAAGCGGCCAAAGGCTGTCAATGTACATTGGTGTGAAGTCCGATCTGTATCAATTAGGTATGGTGCTGTGGGCTTTGGCCATGGAGAAAGATGAGCCCGAGCGAGCACCTCGACCGTTGAAGCTACCAGACAAATTTCCAGAGACCAGTGACTACATTCCGCAGTACTATCGAGATCTGACTGCCATCTGTCTCAGCGAAGATCCAAATCATAGGTATGCAGCCAAGGACCTTCTTGCCGTGTTCAATGACCCTCCCTTGTTCTCAAAGCTACGCCAGCAGGAGTTGGCCGGTCGTGCAAGTGAGTCCAATGGTGCAAATATAACTCTCATTCGGCATGGCAGCGCATTTGCTGAGGTCGACGGCATCTCAGAGCCAAATCATCAATCTCAAGAACGTCGTGCCAATGGTGCTAACGGACCAAACCACGCTTATCCGTCAGGACCCTTTGCCAGGAACGGACGTCACACGGAAGACGATGATGCCGACGAGAAAGACTTCCGAGGCAGGCGCCCCCCAGTCCATCTAGCGACGATGGGCATTCCTCACGATGGATCGCCGGCTTTGAGCATCAGTCGTCAAGGTACTCAGACCTATCCTGCATCTCCGGGACAATTCTTGTTCAACACGGATCGCGTAGAGCATATATCTCCGGGTCGAAGCGAAGACGATGATGCGCAAATTGTTCCTATCTCGCCGACTGGCGACGGTGATTGGCAGCAAATTACGATGGGTGGCAATCCTTACCTAGTACATAGGGGTACATTGGAAGATCTAGACGAAGAAGAGTATGAGCCACCTAGAGCAGCCGTTGCGGGTCCTCGGAGGCGCAATCTTGGTAAAATTGAGCACGTGGATTCCGGACTTGCCGATATGGATTCTGATGATTTGATACCTCGTCAGCGTCCATTCACGGAATTAGCAGGCATCGGTGAGCATGTGAACTCGGATCTTCAGCATCATTCAGGCACAAATGCCCCGCCTCAGCTTATAACAGAAGACTTGGACATCGGGCAGAAGGCCGAAGATGTTTCGCAACCTACAAAAGAAGCCATAGGGATCGAGCCCAAAGCGGAGGGAGAATATCAGGGTAAAACAGATAACCTGAAGATTGAGCCCCAGCGCGAAGACATACCCCCTCAGGGTAACACAGTACCTGGGGGCATTCAACACAGTAATAAGAATGGAGAAATGGCTCCATGACATTGATGATCTTACACTCGGTGCGGACTACACAGTCCTTTCCAGCATTTTAGCGTTAGCATTGGTGGATTCGCTTTTATCCCGGAAACAGTGATTCTAGTCTTACGTGTTCTCGTTCAGCATTGCGTAGCAGCGAGGTCTCGTGAAGACCAGTCGATGGATATACGATACAAATAGTGCTATGACCTGTGCAAGGAATCTCCTAGCGAATTGTGCAGTGCACCTCTATGCTTGTGATCAGGGGGTTTGTCTATTTACCCACTTTTCTCTGGCAACGGGCGTTGTGGAGCTTCAGTCAAACTAAGTGGTGGCCATTCAATTTCCGATGTGAGATGGTATCAATGACTTTCTATATTCCTCATGGCTTGACTTTTGGAGGTTTTGGTATGTACGATATCAGGTATCTTTCCCGTCTCACGGGCCAATCCAGTTTCATCGTGACGTATAAAAGCCCAGCTTCTCAATACACTCATTCCTGGACGGTCTGTGAATCATGCTAGAATAGAGAAATCCAATCTGATTAAGGTACTCGGTATCCAGATCGTTTCTCAGCACACTTCCTCTATCCCGCAGTCGCTGTCGTCATAGCCATGACCGCACAGCTACCCAACTCCAAATACTCCCACAGAGCCCGCCAAACATAGATGTACAAATTTGGCAATACCAATACCCACAATCACCATGAAGCTCCTCACAGTTGACCCCAGCGCATCCCGGGCCCCAACTCGAGATCTCCCAAGCGGAAAAGAGCTACCAAAGTCCTTACCCGAAGCCAAAGAGACGAAACTCCACCCTAGCAATGCGGGTGAGGAGAATGCGAGTTTGTTGTTCGTAGGGACTGCGACGACCATTTTGTATGTTAGAAGCTTTGTAGGCTCTCACAAGGAGGCTGGTGGTTAATAGCTTCGAACAGAGAATGGGAAGGCGTTCGTCTCATGACTGATCCGGTAATTGCAAGCGTACCTGCTACGACAAAAGGTTGGAAGCTGATTTCGAGATCAGAACTTTCTGCACTCGGGAGACCATGTGCATCTTGGACCCGGGGTAAATAGAGCTAGCTTCCCATGTTGTTTATAAGATACTGACAAAAAGCAAGGTAACCGGCACCCGCCAAACCAACCCAGCATTAGACCTCCAGGACCTACCACGCATAGACCTAATCTGTCTATCCCATTATCACGCGTAGGCCTCTTCTTCTCCTGTTCGCTCGCTGGGCGCGTTCTGGCCCACCCACTCCTTCACTATCACCCTTTCCGTCCTCTTCCTCCAACGAACATCACAATCCTAAAACCCCCTCTTCCCTAGCGACCACTTCGATCAACAAGTCGAAGCCTCCCTTCGGCGCGACCTTCCCATCATCACAACCCCACACGCCAAATCCCACCTCGCCTCCGCCAAGGAAAACCCCGACGAAGCCTTCACCGCCGTCTACGATCTCGACTTCTTCGACGACGCACTCGTAGACATCAAAGGCGCTACCAAGGGCGGGAAGCAGGCGGCGATCAAGGTGACAGGGATGCCGGGGAAGCATGTACCGCCGGGACCTGGGGGTGTGATCGGGAAGATGAATGATTTGCTTGCTGCAGTAAGTCGATTGATGTTGTTTGTCACTTGTAGAGAGGGTGCTGATACTGGCCAGGTCCCGCCTACAAACGGGTGGATGTTGGAGCTTGGATATTATGAGGGTGCGGTTGAGCAATTTGAGTGTGGATATCGGTGCGTGCTTTCCTTCCCTCGTCCATCGTCTGATCTCTTCTGTTGCTCGACTTATCTAAAAGTCAGCAGCATCTACATCAGCGGCGATACTCTCCTTATTCCCGAGCTTCAAGAGATACCCAAACGCTATCCGCATGTCGATCTCATGCTCGTGCATCTCGGTGGCACGACAATCCCGAGCCCTAGCGTACCACTGCTGATGGTGACGATGGATGCCGAGCAAGGACTCAAACTTGTGCAGATGATTGGTCCCGATCTGACTATCCCTATCCACTACGAGTAGGTGCTTCCCTCTTGCTGTTAGCTTAATAAGGAGAGTGGGTGTTGACCATGCTGACATCTGTATTAGCGATTACGATGTTTTCCTCTCGCCACTTTCGGACTTCAAGAAGGCGATGGAAGAGGCCGGGCTGGGTGACAAGGTGGTGTATCTGGATCGAAAGGACTCCTATGGCTTCAAGGTCAAGGACGCAGCTTAATCGGTGAATCTGCACCAGTCCATGGTAGCAGTATGTCAAAGTCAGGTGTATGCTGTCCATTCAAGGGCGGGCAAACATGTTTGGTCGCTCAACAGATAGAAGCTAGCGGCGGAATAGCCGGCGTTCTTTTCCTGTAAGTCTAATGATAAGCCGAAGCAACTAGAACCTCTTCCCACGCAAAGCAAATCTTGCCCTGGATAGCAAGCATGAGAAAACGCCCAGGAACACCTTCGCTAGACGTTCAAGCGCCATTTGGGCGTGACGAGGTGGGCGCCAACTCCTTGTAATGGAGGTCAAAACCAGACACCTTCCTTCAAATTAGCACGCATTTCAAAACGAAAAGTCAAGATTTCTTCACCCTTATTTTCTCCCACTTCGTGTGGACGAAGACGATGTAGCTACCCTGCTCCTTCTCAGGGCCCATCGATACCGGTTCATCCAAGCTCGGATCTTTCGTAAGCCACATGTGATGTCCTGTGTGATATCGCCAATTTCGATTAGTCCTTTTCCCTAGCGTCAGCAAAAAGCAGAAAACAAGAGGGACTTTGAGAACTACAATTCAGATGCAGCGAGCTCCTGTAGAATGTCTCGCGGTTGCGTGTAGAAGATCCAGAAAAGTGTCTCGTCTGAGAAGCTGGGAACCTTCTCGCGTACTGGAGGGACGTTGTCAACAGTATAGCATTCGGGTAGCTTGAAATCTGGCTGAATTGGCCTCGACCCTGTTTCAGCGAAGGGTCCTGCAAAGGTGGGATAAAGAGCCCTGAACGCTGCTTTAGCATTTCTGTTAGAAGATAGCGGACCAAGGCAAAACCAACTCGGAAGAATTGAGGTTGAGACCTAGAGAAGTCAAGTCATGACCCCTTGCTAAGCCTGAAACATCTGGGTTCTCATGTGTAATCGTCGCCAAAAACCCTACAAGTCCAAACTCGTCCATCGCACTCATCTGGGAGTGGGTTGTCTGATCTGGCGTATGTGTTGCCCCTATAGGGTCGCGCGGTCTATTCGCATAATCTTGTCGCACTTCGGACGATTGATTTCGCGGCTGCTGGCTGGGGTACTGCGAATCGTTGGGATTTGTGAGTAGGGAATTCATGTTATTCTCGCTCCGTTGGTTCCCCAGGATGCCGGGGACGTTCTTGCCAAGTGGTCAGTGACATCAGCTTACTTGATTATCAGATCATGCTACTTACGTTTCTGTCGTGGTCATGGATTGCAGCATTGCCTTGGCGATTTGAATCAACGGGAGAGCGTCCACTTGACATTGCTGGAAGAAGCATTAGTAGAACTTTGTGAGTTTTCAAGCATTTCGCAAGACATACCATCGAATCCATTTCCATTGGGCGAAGTGAGTCTATCCACCACAGAAGGGGATCGAGTATTGTTTGCCTGACTATCCGAAGCACTTGCTAATGAATTACGAAGTTGTGCCTGGTCCGGCGGTAAAGAGAATGCATTTGAATTCGAGAACCCGCCGTATCCCGAAGCATGCATCATGTTTACTCTTCTGTCATCGTTCTCATCGGTACCGTGCCTGCCTAAAGGTGGAAAATCGTCGACACTAGTCGTTTGAGGCTGTCGGGTCGCTGGCATATGGCCAAGGGCGCTTTGGTAGCGACTGTCGTCCATTGCACTTTGCAAATGAGAAGTTGAGGAGTAGATGTCATCATTGACTCGTTGAGGCTGATCTTGTGGATGCTGGCTTTGCTGGTGTTGTTGAGGGGCTTGTGGGCTTATGGCATGCTGCTGTTGTTGTTGCTGCTGAGGACGCTGAACAGGCGTTTGTTGAATTGCTCGCTGATTCGCCCAAACAGCCTGACTTGCGTTCTGGTATTGTGGTTGAGATGTGCCGGATAATGATGGGAATTCACTTTAGAATAGAATTAAGTTCATCAGTATTGGTCTGGTTGAGCTCCTGATTTGCGACATTAAGTGATAAATAGGGAAGTACGCCGTGAATAAAGTATCTGAGAGATAGGCTTACGATAAGTCCAGGTTCGCAGACGGCTGGGATCCCCCGATTGTCTGTGCAAAACTAGTCGCTCCTGGCTGCCTTGATGGCCCATTTGCTAGATTTCCATTCGGTGCACCAAATCCCCAGCTGGCTCCATTACCTGCGGCACCCATACATAGTTAGAACGGCTATCATAGAGTTCAGTTGACAAATGGCTCTACGCACCTAGTTTGTTGATGTTCTGCAACCTCCCAGACCCTAAGGGCGTACTTCGGTGTTGAGGTGCTTGCGGGGCTGGAAATCCTCCATATCGTAGGGCCTGCGTAGCTGGACGCACGTTTTCTGGAGAGTGACCGTCAGTATGTTCCTGCGCATTGCTATCATTCTTCTCAGAAATGGCTCCGTTGTACGCGGAGCTGGGATCTCTAAGCTGTCTCCTGTGCTCTGAATTAATTGCCTGGGGCAATGCCGCAATCGGCCGTAACTGTACTGGCCGTGGTACTGTGGGTGTTTCAGATCGTTGCAGAAGTACGGCGTGGGAAGCTAGAGGCAGTGCGGGAGCCACGGCAATGTTAACAGATTTCGCGACGTTGCCTATAGTCGTAATGTACCCTACATGGTCGAAGTCTATACTGCTCAGGCTTTTGTTTGCTTGTTGGCTCCTATGCGTATCTCCGACAAGCCCATTGGTCACAGTAGCAGGCGTTACTTGGGAGGGTTCAGGAAGCATGGTAGGATTGTTGTGCCCAGCAGTCGAAGACTGAGTGGAAGAAGTGTTGACGATTCGATAGTCAGACCCCAAATGGTTTCCAATCCCACTCTTGGTGCTATCGAGCTTCTCGAGCTGAGACACCTCACGATCGCCGTGCATATTTCCAGCTGGATTGACTGGGTCTGGTAATACATATTCATCTTCTAGACACTCGGGACTAGCTCTTCTGCTGTCAATCCCCTGCGCCTTTACCCCAACCAAGTCAATATCGTCCGAGAGAGGAGCGTAATACGCTTGGTCATCCTGCCGGGTTGCGTACTGCATTCTCCTTGCCTTCTTTGGGGTTCGCACGGCTCCTTCTCCGGGTGGTCTCGACGTCGAGTTTCCGTCCATGGTGATCGTTGGGCACACGCTACCTGCTGGCCATCGTATGGGGAAAAGGCTGTTGTTGCAGGCTTCCTGGTGTCTGCTAAGAATACGTAAAAGAGACATAATGGCTTACCTTGTCTGTTCATGTTTGCTAGCAAAATACCCAATTCTCCCGGTGGTTCTTGCCTCGCGGGTTACACGTTCATTTTATGCACGTGGATTTGCTGGAGTGATCCAAAAAGTTTCCCCACCAAGTTCGCGTTTATCGCGCCTCCAAGAGTTGATATGCCCACACCCTAATGATGATCATTTCACATCAATCTTTAGGGCTTGTGCGAAACATCAACTTTGACTAGCTCACATTTTCTCATTTACTGTTCGAGTGATGCTGAGCAGATGCGTTTTGAATCTGTCGTCGTCGCGGCCTCTTCTCACAGAGCTCCCTCCTGTATTACTCGCCGCCCTTCTAGCATCGGCTCCTCAAGCTCTACACCAACCATGTACCTTTTCAACAACTAGCCCCGTCTCTGCACGGATAAAAAAGCGGCGCGATGGCAATCCTGACCGAGGTGTGTCAGCGTTGCGAAGGACCGGGCTACGGTACCCTGTTGGCATGTCTACTC
>JAABUP010009921.1_pt1 | contig 11448 bp, 12 predicted proteins | sample 5559201 | NCBI WGS metagenome assembly JAABUP01 (sample SAMN10711887, study PRJNA513373) | rock metagenome | isolation source: Antarctica rocks | place: Antarctica | reverse complement strand
CGTCAAGATACAGAGACGCAACCCAAAGTGCAAACCCAAAAGGATGTTTACTCCGAATTGTGACAGTGCAGCTGTTGACTCCACCATATGCAGTCTTCTTTAGTACTAAATACAAAGCAACACAAGGAATGAAAGGCAACATGAAGGACAGGCTTTCCTATTTCTGTCACCAAACAGGCTCCACAACAGCCCCAGCTGCTATCAGCAGAAGGCAGGAATGGAAAGGGCACAAAGAGCCCTTTCCCATCAGAGATCTGACTCCACCACATCCGGTTGCCTTTTGTGCAAAAGCCAAGTGCAATCTATGTTGAAAGGCAAGTCACAGTGCATCCAAGGCAAGACGAAGGGCAAACCTACCCTGAGCTGCTCCCATCGAAGGGCAGGATCCACCACCTCCAGCTGGCTCTCTGGCAGAGGCAAGCCGTGGTTCCACATCAGCCGCATGGTCAAGGGCTGCTTGCACCGGGCAAATCGGTACAGGACCTCATCCTGCATCACAATAGCATCTCATTGATATCACTCACTAGTCTTCAAGCTCTGGAGAGACAAGACTTGTCCTGAATGTGCTTAGCTCCTCATGAGCTGGAATTGTTAAATTGTTATCATTATTAGTCTTCATGTGAGACATACCAGTACGTGTGGTACCTCTCACATGATGCATCGTGACAGCATCAAGTCACAGCAGCTTGGCAACCCTTTGGTCCTAATTCGTAGCACTGGAAAGCAATTTGGTAAGTTATGCCGGAAATAGTGTTACACGGAGCTGCATCACAGATTGTGGAGCAACCCAGCTGAGTTACAAGGGACCACCTTGAGGTTGTGCCAATGAGATGCAATGCAAGAACTGATGTACACCACAAGTATGTGAAAAGACAGATGCAAGTAGAAATGCATGTTGCAACGTCTCCACAAACACAGCGTGAGTAGAAACAGAACACGGAAGCAAAATGCATGTATCGGCACATGACATACAGACAAGCTCATGGGCGCGCACATGTGCAGCTGAGGGAGTAGACGAAATTCACAGATAGTGTCAAGAAAGAACTCACGTGTGCATCTCCATTCTCTGCCTCACCATCAGATGCAATGGACAGCTCAAACCTCTCCCTGCATGCACAATTCCTGCTCTATCATCATACATATATCACACAAAGGCCCATGCAGTGACCCACTCAAGACTGTACATACCTGAGTTTGGGGGAGGGCATGCGTTTTAATGAATGCAATGAATGACTGTACATATATCAGGCCCCAATAGCTCACATGGACAAGCACATGACTGAGCTCCTTCAGCCCAGTCATGGAGCAGTGACCTACTGATGACCCCTACTGATGACCCCTACTGATGACCTCTACTGATGACCCCTACTGATGTTCAGTGTACACACAGCGGGCAATGATAATGTTTTTACATGATACCTCAGCATTTGAGCAGCACCTCTCAAGGTGATCAAGCCTGTCAGGCTACCAAGGTCCCGCTCAGGCAACTGGTGATATGTAACAATGTGTGATGCGTAATGCATGTGCAATTTGTGAAGCTGGAGAGCATCAAGACGTTACATCAAGCCGGCGATAGTGAGGTCAGTGCACATGCCAACAATCAGAAGATCAGAAGAAGAAGGGGAGGCGGAAGCAGATGCAATGGTAGAAGAAGAAGAAGATCAGATACTACTGAGGGCAGATCCTCCCTGTGGGACTAGGGCATTGGACTGACCCCTAAGGGGTTGTCGACGTGCACTGTCATGCCCTCAGGAGAGAACAATCAACACCATCAAGCATAAGAAGAAGAGCAGATGTACCTGGCACTTGCCATGACCACAAGAAGAAGAGGAGATGTACCGGCAGTCGCCACAAGCACAAGAAGAAGAGCAGATGTACCTGGCAGTCTCCACAAGCACAAGAAGAAGAGCAGGTGTACCTGGCAGTCTCCACGAGGACAAGAAGAAGAGCAGGTGTACCTGGCAGTCTCCACAAGCAAGACCTGGGTCTGGAAGCGTGCAGAGGTCCACTGGGACGGCTTCAGCCCTCTGTCAGCGATAGCGGCCATGTTGTATTTGGGCCATGGCTCATTGGTGATGTTGTACACCACCGTCATTTCCTGCACACCAAGATTGTGACTAGAAAAAAGGAAAAGAGAAGCAAAGACTACGCCTTCCGTGTTGATTGGAGAAAAGCCTGAGGCTGAAGTACATTGGTCGTCCCTGTGCGGACAACCACAACTGAATGAAGAACAGCAGGCAGAGTTGCTGAGGCTCTGCCCCACGCTATTAGATTTGTTGGCTGGCCAAAATCAGGCATCTTCTTCCTCTTCTTCTTCTTGATCTTCTTCACGATTCCCTTCCTCTTCTTCTACTACTGACCGCCATGCACAGATGATGGGCTCTCACATGTGTGACCAAGGACATGGCACCACGAAGCGACTGTCAGACTACAAGGCATGAAGGGTACCTTGACTTGGCGCTGGCGCCGCTCTGAGGAGGCTTCCCTACCGCGCGTGTTCATCACCCTCTCCATGCTTGCCGGCGTGAAGGTTGGTATCAACTGCAGACATAGTCACAACTTCACTTGCAGGTGTGGGTGTTGGTATCAAATGCAGACGTAGTTGGAAGTGTATTTGCTGGTGTGAAGGTCGGTATCAACTGCAGTAATAGTGACAAGTGCATTGGTGTGAATCTCAGTATGAATTGCAGTCATAGTGATCAGTGTGTATTGTCAGCATCCTCTCCATCATTCCGACACTGTTTGGCATGGGGTAGTAACTCGACAGGAAAATACAAGGAGCAGCAGCAGCTTGAACCGGAATACCACATTCAAGCATGATTGCGTGTTACGTCTGTAGGATCACAGGATGCAGCAAAGCATGAGTGTGAAGCTCCCTATCCTGTCAGCCTGCCTGGAGGCCTTTCTGGAGGGAGCTGACTTGCCTTGCATGCAGCTGATGCTGGTTGGCTAAGCCCGCGTTTCAACCAGCACTATTCTCATCCTGTCCAGCAGGTTGCAAATGCATTGCATGCAGCATGCACTGCACTTACAGACATGCAGCTTTGGTAGCAATGTGTTGGGAGACATACCTCCTGTGTGCGGTCAGAGCGTGGTGGCAGTTCCAGCGTGACATTGTTCTTTGACACCAGGCAGCACCGTTCAACCTGCACCAGTCAAGGCATTTCACTTTCCTTTTCTTTTCTTGCACCAGCCAAGGCACCCTGAGTAGCAGCCCTAGCAGTCCCTATGCTGCTTTCATTACACCTTATTGCTTGGCTGGAAAAGCAAAGAAAATCTGCTGAGGCCTGTACCTAATGCCTTGATGAATCAAGTAAAAGCCTGAGGGATATTAGCATGCAAAGATGAGGCCTGACGCACCTTGTGGGAGCAGCTAGTGCTGCCAGCCCAACAGGCCTGAGAGCTGATTCAACAAGGAGAGGAGGACAGCACAGCGTGCATAGACAAGAGGTATGGGTGTCGACATCATGCGAAGAAGATGAAGGGTGTACCTTGTAAGAGCAGCTGGTACCGCCCGCCCACCAAGCCCTAGACCTGATGCCGTTGCGCACAAACACAGGGTACTCAATCTGGGGAGGAAGAAGCTGTATGACCACTCTCATCTCTGACACCATTGCCACAGGTTTCTTTAGGGATGCATTGTAGTAGCCGCAGTGCATGACAGCGCACACAATGTCTGAATCGTCTGTGTACACGTCTGTGCCCCACACATGGCGTCCTTTTACCTCGGAGAAGGTTGCTTGCAAGTTTTGTGTTGGAATGCGGATCTGCACACAGACCAGGTTGTGTCGATGCTATAGCGAGTGCCAGCACAGCGTGTCTGAGGCTGTCAGTCTAAACACCTGCAATCCTGCACATGACATGCTTTGAACTCTGGAAAGCTTGCTTGCAAGTTCTCGGTTTCAAAAAGCAGGTCTGCATCGTGAGGGTTTGATTGTCAATGCAGTATGTGGCAGTGTATAAGTTGGCTGAGCCAGATGTTTGCGCCACTGCCATCAGCCTACAGTCTCAGCTTTAAGTCATGATCTCCATCTGCAGGACAAGCCATTGCATTCCCACAATATTGTGTGGGACAATAGTAAGCAGCTGAGAGATGCACCGCATCGGCTGTTTGTCTGATACAGTGGCTGCTGCGTGCTGAGCAGGCTGCGCTTTCATATATCAAAACTGTATCTGCCAAACTTCCTATGTGCAATGTGTCAAGCAGCGCAGTCATGGCAACACCACCAGCTGTAGTACCTGGACCAATGTGCCGCTTCCTGTCTGTTGGTACATCTTCCCAAGCTCCTTGAGGGCTCCAGCGTCTTTATAATACAGTGTTGGCAGCTTGTCATCTGCACTCAGAGCTGACTGAGTTAGGCCTGATCTGCCAGTGGCTAGGGTGCAGAATGACTACGATGACTAGGCAGATACAACAGGAAGGCATCAACCATACCTTGACTTTTCCTCACTGCTCGCCTGGGTGCTCCCTTCACTCTGGTGCGCTTTGCTGCTCTGCTCTCACCCTATGTGCAGCATGAAAGCAGGTCAAGCGTGGTCTGGAGGCTATACAAGGTTGATGCAGGCGTCAAACTGATGCAATATCCATCATGTTGCCTATGCTGCTCTGCCTGCCCAGTTGAGGGCACCCAGCACAGCTGCCTGATGTGGCCTACTGGAATTTTAGTATTATTTGCTCAGAAACTGCTAGCAACCTGGTGGGCTACTCTAGTCAGCCCATCGGGATCCGACAAGGACTGGTGACGCTGCGGGAAAGGCCATGTCGCACAAGCAACAATTCACGGAATGCTAGGCACGGACACATGCTGATTAGCTTGACGGCGTTGCGTTGATTTGATGTGCTGACGACAAGGTTCCGGGTTTAAAGCATTGTAGAGGTAGGTTGACCCTCACGACAGCATCAAGATGCGCTGCACTGATCTCAGCATGGCATGTTCTCATGCCAAGTGATCACCTCATCACTGTCATCTGCGCCGGGGTCGCCGACGTGGGCTGCCTGTTGTTTCCAGGCAGCAATCTCTGCTGAGTTTGAGTCAGGCTGCTGTCTTTTAGACATAGCCACACCCGTTGCCGGAAGCTAGATCTCCTGTTGACAATAAAAGCCTGCTTCTTGACAGCCAATTCTATCTAGAGGGGCCCCTTTGATGGTGGGCGCTGCTATTCGTGCTGGACTTGATATGAGACAAAACGCTCTAATCGAGTTCACGAAGCTACTCGTCGCTGGGGAGTGATCGCACGACTACACATGAAGTTGCCGCCGGACTCTGCTCACAATTCGGAACGTTGCTTGCGCTGGCAGCGCTTGTAATCGGTGTTTGCAGCGCCAACACCAGGAGTTGACTCAGGCTCAGGCAGAAAGCGTTTGAGCTTTCTCGACGGAATCGCAGTCGATATTCTGCAATCCCGAAAATGCTACTTTAAGCCCGAAGATAGTTACGGGCTTGCGGTACAAATGCTTTTTGTTACAGGTCCAACATTTGGTTTCGGAGCTCGGACTTCGTTAGCTCAGTTACCGATCACTGACACCGGAAGCTCCACGTTAGCGTCACATCGTCCCCATCAGCATGGTTTCTGCTGCGCGTCGGGCATTGCTGCGTTCTTTTCAACGCTTTGCCGCTTCCCATTTCCTCGAGGCTGAAAGATCCTGCACACTATGTCAAAATGCTAATTTCACTGTGGTGCCTGCTCAGCTGCAGAGCAAGCAGCGTCTTACGCGTGAAGATACTGTTTGGTATAGATGGATCGCTGCAGGTGTGTCAGGTTTCAGCAATGCTTTGGATGTGACATCGAACTGTGCACTCAAGCTCCACACACTTGCAGGGGCCACTTTGGTTGCAGTACAAATGACCACTCCAGCACAGGCCAAAGCAGAGGTGAATTATCTCGAGCAACTCACGGCTTTCCCTGGGATGTGCACCAACAAGGCACACTGTTGGCTTGCAGGATCCACCCAAAAATGTTGCCTCATCTGGACAACCTGCTGCCACTGAGACAGGTAACAGGGGAGGTGAAGCTAGCACAAGCACGTCAGGACCATCACTGGCTGAGCCAACTGGCAATGACCACACAGCAAAATGGAAGATCTACACAAGCCTAGCAAAGAAATTAGTGGCTCAGGTACCGTCGCACCTCTCTCGTTGTTCTGCCTGTTGAACCTGTGCTATCACTCTGTAACTGCACTGACAGCAGCAACTCTGGTGTTAATTGAGCCCAAGAGCCTGTGCACATGCACATCCAGTCACAGCATGGAAAATGGTCCACCACATAGTAGGCCTCTCAAGTCTATGCACCTGGGGCAGGTTAGGCTGACTTTGCCAGACAGCTGACATCAATGCACGCCCCAGCATGCATGCAGCAATACATGCATACAAGGACCGTTGAGCTTTGTCAAAAACATGGGCAGTCTCCATGCGTGCTCCCGACAGTATCAGTCACTCTGCAAAACACTGCATGAAGACAATAACACAGGTTACAGATCTCTGTACATCCGTGTCAAAGCGTAGGGACGTTCCAGTGTAAGGATGCACACCAAGGTTCCTGCCTGCTTGTAGAGGAAGCTGGTGGAAGCTGAGAAGTATTTGAAGCAAGCCCTAGCAGAGGCCAAGCAGGGTTTTGGTGAGGATGACCCCCATGTGGCAGGTGCCTGCAATAACCTGGCAGAACTCCACAGGCTGAAGAAAGACTTTCATGCCGCAGAAGTTCTGTATCAGGAGGTCTGTACTGCTAGCGCTGCTGCTACTGCCCTCATAGCAAATGCTACCCATGCTGCCATGCCAGCTATTGCTGATGCTGATGCTGCTGCAAATGTGGTTGCAAATGCTGCTACTGATGCTGCTGCTGCTGCTGCTGCTGCTGCCAGCAAGTCTCAATATGAGATTCTCAGGTTTACGTGTGCTTCAGTCACATTGTGACTGCTGTCTTTTCTGGATTTGCTTCGCGTTCACAGTGTATTGCCAGGACGGGCGTCGGGGTTGGGCTTATGACAGGGCTGCATGTGTATGGCTCTCAGCTGACACCCTCACTGCTCTGGGCCTGAAATGTGAAATCTGCGATCTGGGTGCAGTGCATGAAGAAGATGCGGCGATGCTTTTGAGACGAGGATATCAGGGTCAGGGTTGCAACAGCCCTGGCATAACCTGGCAGGCCCATACGTGGCCAAGCTAACCTCTGCTGCTGTCCTGCGTCTAACCTGCAATCTTGGTGCAGTGCGTGGACAAGATGCAACGGTGCTTTGGAGATGGGGACATCAGGGTCGGAGCAGCCCTACATAACATGGCAGGCCTGTATATGTCTATGGACCCGCCAGACCTTAACAAAGCAGAGGGCGTTTTCAGGCAAGCCCTAGATGTAAGCCTCCAGACCTCCTTCTGTGTCAACTCACCTGAGTCAAACAAGCAGCAACAACTCACCTGAGTCAAACAAGCAGCAGCTCTTTTGAAAATGTGGCACCTTGGTAAAACCAGAGGCTGTTGTCAAAAGGCCTAGATGTGAGCTGTGTCATTTGCTCAGGGTGATCTGCAAAAGCATTGTATCAAGTACGCGCATGGGCAGGAGCCCATTGTGTGGCCTCTCACACACGCTTTAGCAGGCAAGGAAATGCACCATTATGCATGCTCTCAGACAAGAACCGATTAAAGTGGAGTCACCGGCAAGGAGAGGATATACCACGGCAAAGGCAATGCCAGCTTTCCATCTGTCCTCCTTGGATGCAGTGTAGCACTGCTTTTGCTCATCTACATTGTTGCTGATTTGTCTTGACTTGAGCTGTGGCAGGTGGGCAGACATGCTGGTCATGCTGAATGCTACAGGCTTGCTAGGTCCAACACGCCACAGCACCCACAATACTGCACCCTTGTGTCAGACAATGCTGTCACAATTCTGTATGAAAGGTGGCAAGACTCTAAATGCATCTGTAGGTCAAGAGGCGTGCAGTGGGCGAGAAGCATGCAGAGTATGTGCAAACCCTGGTAGCCTTGGCCGAGCTGAAGAGGAGGCAAGGCAGCACAGCAGATGCATTGCTGCTGTTCAAGGAATCTGCAGACGTATTGCAGCATCAAGATGCCACCTTTTCAGCAAGTGATGACTCCTCTCACTTGGTCATGTCTGTGCTCAAAGAGTCTCATGCTCTGGTGTACTTACACATCATGGTGGTGAAATACCAACCATGAGTAGTTCACACACATGTTTATGTCACTGTTCTTGCTTGCAAGCTGCAGCAGAAGGAGGGAAGGTGCCCAATTTCGCTGCAATCGCAACCGGAGTAACATGTAGCTACTGATCGACAAGTCCAAACACTGCATGTGAGAGATGCTGATAGAATAGTTGGTAGCTAGTCGGCCCACAAGTTCTTCCCAAGCTGGCTCACACCAGGCATATATGGCTGAAAGTTAATTCGTTCGTTCGTTCGTTCGTTCGTTTGTTCGTTCGTTCGTTCGTTCGTTCGTTCGTTTGTTCTTTCGTTCGTTCGTTCGATTATTCTTTCATTCATTCAACATGTGTCCTCCTGAAGGCTCGCGTATGCAGCCCTGAGTAGCCAAAATCCATCGAGGTCCTGACAGCACATTGGTCAGTTCATTGAACATGTGTCTTCCCCCAGAGCCGGGTGTGTACAGTCATTGCTGACAGCGACTCATGGCATGCAGGCAATGTACTGCAGTACACCCAGCTGGCGTCGGTCCTCATGGGGGCAGGGCAGTTTGGCGAGGCAGAAGCCCTCCTGAACCAGCTGCTGCTTCATGTGGAGACTGTCAAGGTGAGAGCTCTGTTGATGCTGCTTGATGTTGCACAAGAGTAATGAGTGTTGTGAGGGCCAACAGGGGCAGGGCAGAAGCGCTGCTGGACCAGCCACTGCTTTCTGTTGATCATGTTGGGGTAAGAGTGCATGTATGGTGTTTGATGTCTCACAAAGGTAATGAGTGTTGTCGGTAACATAACAACTTGTTACAGCTGACGGGGCCAGAGCACTTTGACAAGGCAGAAGCCCTGCTGGACCAGCTGCTCTCTGTGGAGGCTGTCAACAACATGATGACTCCCTCTTGTGACTGTAACTATCTTAACACAACCGTGATGACGCAACATGACCATCACCAGAACCACCATCACAATCACCATCTAATCACAATCATAACCACCACCGTAACCACCATGGTAACCACCACCATCACCACCATCATGACTGGGTTTGTCTGGTGCAGGGGGCTGATACCTCTCACGTCGAGTGCAATCACCACCACCATAACCACCGTCAATCATTGTTATAACCACTGTGGCAATTGGGTCTGTCTGGTGCAGGGGGTTGATATATACTCATGATTCCTGCAATCACCATCATCACCACCATCATAACCACTGACATGACCACCACCATAACCACTATGATAAGCACCATGGTAACCACCATCATGACTGGGTTTGTCTGGTGCAGGGGGCTGATACCTCTCGTTATGACTGCAGTCACCACCATCATAATCACCATCATAACCACCATCATCACCACTATCGCAATTGGTTTTGTCTGGTGCAGGGGGCTGCTTTCATTCATGATCACTGCAATCACCATCATCACCACCATCATAACCACCATCATCACCACCATCATAACCACCATCGTAACCACCATCATCACCACCATCACCACCACCATCATAACCACCATCGTAACCACCATCGTAACCACCATCATCACCACCATCGTCACCACCATCGTCACCACCATCATAACCACCATCGTAACCACCATCATCACCACCATCATCACCACCATCATAACCACCACCATAACCACCAACATGGCTGGGCTTGCCTGCTGCAAGCAGCTAATACATATCACAGTAACTGCAATCACCATCTTCACCACCATCATCACAAGACCCAGAAGTGATTCAAACAGTGTCTGCGTCATAATTGGGTTTGCCTGATGCAGGGGGCTGATCACACCGATGTGGGCCTGGTGTGTCAAGAAACAGCTCTGCTGATGGAGCGCACCAAGAGGCTGCCACAAGCCAGGGACCTCTTGCAAAGGGCCCTGGACATACGCGCTGTAAGTGTGTCTTACCTACTCAACGCATGTTGAGCTGTCAAGAAAGGATCTTGTTTTTGGTAAATGCAGCATGCCAAAGTCCTGTGGACAGTGGGGACGTTTGTTGCCTCTGTGACAGATCTGTGCTGCGTTATCAGCTCAACACGTGTTAACCCTCACAGGGCACTATTCAGGGGTGTACTTAGGTGACCCTTAGGGGAGGACACGTGATGATTGAGCGACTGCAGTGCTGAGCTAGCTCGTTGACCAGAGTGGAAATACAATCTGTGTCGCCCTGTGATGCCCTCCATGACCATCTCATTGTTTTGCAGGCCAAGTATAAGGACTCGCTGCACCCTGCCTTGGTGGACCCCCTCTTGGCCCTTGCTGCTGTTGAGCTCAGACAGTCAGACACCGCCAGCTGGCAAAGGTACCTGCCCCTACTTCGTACAGCTGCGTCCAGTCATTTCATGTATCATCAAACATGTGATGGCTCCTAGAATCAGGCGTGTACAGTCCTGAGTAGCTCCCTGTAGGTGGTGCTGTTTAGGCACCTGCTTCATACTGCAGCAGATCATGCACCTGTATGCATATGCACGCATGCATGCACACATGCATGTACGCTTGTATGAAAGCACAGATGAAGAGCTGGATGGCCAAAATCAGAGTTCCAGGTCATGATCAACTGTAAGATGGAGCCTCCTTGTCAGTTAGCAACCTCTTGTCCTGAGTGGTGAGTGGGGACACTGGCGAAAGACACTTGTAAAGGTCTCTGTGTGTGGTCAAATGCAAGTCTAACAGGATAAATGAACACACATGGCTGTTAAGAGGCATTGCTCTGTGGCACCTGATACGGTTACAGCAGTACTTTTAGGGATGCCTGAAAGGCAATCTGCTCCCGGCTGAAAGGCAACCTGCTCCCATGCAAAAGGTAACTTGCTCCTGTCTGAAAGGTAAATCTGCTCCCATCTGAAAGGCAATCTGCTCCCATCTGAGCTGCTATACACGACCCATGTTGAGGCCTTCATCATTCCGTGTCTGCTGCGTCTGCTCTTCAGTGGCCATCTGCAAGATTTGAAGCAGGCAGAGTGACATGCGCTGTCGACTTGGTTGCAGGGCATTCAACATAGCTGGCAGGGCACGTGACATCATCCAGGGCAATGTGAAGTCGCTGGAGTCTAGGTTTGCCACAGCAAGGCCAGGATGGTTCACCTCCCTGCCAAGCCTTTTCTCCTTGTCCCCAGCAAAAGCACTGGATCCCAAAGATGAGGCCAAGGTCAGTGAGCCCAGACTGCCAAAATCTATATGCATGCACACATTTGTTTGTTTGTTTGCTTGTTCATGTGCGTGCGTGTGTGTGTGTGTGTGTGTGTGTGTGTGTGTGTGTGTGTGTGTGAGAGAGAGAGAGAGAGAGAGAGAGAGAGAGAGAG
>JAABUP010009920.1_pt1 | contig 11452 bp, 18 predicted proteins | sample 5559201 | NCBI WGS metagenome assembly JAABUP01 (sample SAMN10711887, study PRJNA513373) | rock metagenome | isolation source: Antarctica rocks | place: Antarctica | reverse complement strand
TCGCGTCAGCATGGCAGTCTAGACAGCACCACGTCTAGCTCAGGCACCAATGCGCACAGTCAACGCAGCAGCTTTGCAATGGAGAGAGGTAGTCTAGATGCAAATCGCAGCAGCCTGGAAATGTTTGCAACTCTGCCGCAGCAACAAACAGCGCCAGTTGAGGCTGGCAATCAGAACTTAGAAGCCGTGGGCCGCCAGATGGGTCTACCCAAGGAAATGCTTGACAGGTGACTCTCGTTGTGGTGGTATTGCCTCCTGCATTTGATCAATGGCGTGGTGTTCTCCATCAATTTGTTCTGGCTTACTGCAAGAGAGCAGGTCTTGCTGCTGAGCGAGGAGGTGACCCTCACGCTGTACGCATATGGCTTACTTTGCCAGGTGGTGCTTTGCAGCTGCAATCACTGCAAGCCTGATGCATTGTGGCATGCATACAGGTATCTCAGGCTGGCTGTAGTGCCTGACAACACGCCCCTGCCCATGACCATGCTCAGTAAGCTATGGCGGCTGTCAGGCGAGCGTGAAGCAGAGGGGTGTGCCAACTTGTTGCAGCAGCTGGGCATCATGCGGGTCGCCTTTTTGTACGATGGCTCTGCCTGGGCCCTTGTAGATGGAGCCCATCTCAAGCATCTGCAGGTCTCTTGTGCTGTGCAGCTGTGCAAGCATTTGTGCAAAGGATGTTTGGCCTTATGAATGAACGCATGCAACAGACTGCAGAATTGTGTACATGAATTGGCCGAACCCGAACAGTCAGATGCTTACTGCTACCTGCACATCCTGCTGGCTGCCAACATAGCTGCTGGGTGAAAGCGTTGATGAAAGATACTGCATGCGGACAAGAGCACAATGTGTTCAGTAGCAGTGCTTGCAAATGCACATACAGTGAGACCTTTTGCAAGGTGTGTGTTGTGTTGTGAGCTGTTTTCTTATCCTTATTGTGTTGGCCCCTGTTGGCAGCTTTTTGGTGTAGCCTCTACTTTGCAGGAACTCATGCACGTTTGCCAAGCTTAGCATCATTTTGATGAGAGCTGTGTTGCATGGTTGCAGAGTCTTGCATGGAGTGGGGCCACAGGTGTACATGATGAGCTGCTGCGGAGCTACCTTGCAGAGCAGCAAGAGCTGGCCTGTGTGCAAGACGACGGCTACTTCATGCAGAATGCTGGTCACCATCTGGTGGCTGCCAAGCATATGCGAGACCTGAAGAAGCTGCTCACCAATGCTGCCTGGCTTGAAAGCAAGCTGCATAGCTATGGCGTTGCCAGTGTTGTCGCTGACTACAGAAGGTGCAAACTCACGCCAGTCTGACTAACATTGCTGCTTGGGGGCGATGAGCTTGCTTTTCGTGTTGATGTATTGTTCTGAAGCACCATGCAAATTTTGCATGTGTTTGTGCTCTATCAACTTTTGCTTGCAGATTGTGCAAGCAGTGCAAGCAGACGGTGAAGACAACCTTTTGCTTCAGCTGATTTAAGTCTGCAGGCTGTGTTGCATCTGTGGGCAATCTCTGCCATTACAAAGCCTGCACAAGACATTGTTCAGAGATGTGTATCCCTTGTTATAAGACTCACCCATTAGCCCCAGAGCGTTGTGCTTGCTGCAGGTATTTGATGTGTGTGAATGATGACCAAGTGAAGTTACTGCTAGAAACAGTGCAGATGTCTGTGAGCAGCTGCATGCAGCACCCAGAGTTGCCTACCCTGCGTCCACAGATGGTGGGCAGGCTCATGGCTGCTCACCACTCCTCCAGAGTTGCGGTAGGTCCCTCCAGATCCAAGCTGGCAGAGTTCACTGTCAGAGAGATTGTATGCTGTCCTGATTGTCTGGATCATGATATGGCTCAAAATTGCACAGCCTTTGCTTGTGTTTGGTCTGCTGACTTCTGCAAGCTGACCAGGCTAAAAGTAAAGTTCAGCAAAAGCTTGAGATGCTTCATTGTAGCATACTTCAATGTAGGCAATTGGGCTCACTCATGCTGGAAAAGAATGAGCTGTTTTGTGTTACATTGCCTGGCAAGAATTGGGAATTTACCAACACTCTGTGCCTGGACCACAAATAATATGTACTTGTCCCTTTCTCTTCTGCCTGAGATTCACATGACCTCGTATACCATCCAGGCTTGGCTGGCACAGCAACAGCAGCAGATGCGTGCAAGCAGCAACATCACAAAAGCGCTGATGCCCAAAACAGCTTCTCTGGAGCAGGCAGGTGGCCTCCACCGCATGGTGCTCAGGGGTCACTCTGGCCCCATCCAGAAAGTCCTCCTTGCTCCCGGAGGCACTGACGTCATCACAGGTATACCTTTCTCTTCCAAGCTCACTTAGCAAACCTACTGACTGCTGTTGCATATTGGCAACTTGGTCTCCACTTCCGACACCCTTGCAGTTGACAATGTCATCAGTGCCCTGCCTACTGCAGGCATATATCAGCACTTCTGTGTGTACATTGTCCACAGGCTGGAGCAAACTTGATTGGAACTTGTTGTCAAAAGGCTGTTTGTCTTTGCAAATGTCTCTCAGCACACATGAGAGAAATAGTCAAATCCAATCTGTATGCAGCAGCTCTTTCTATAGCAGCTGGGCCAAGGCAGTTCCTAGCTGAATGCCATCTGCTGTCTGCAGCTTCGGCTGATGGTAGTGCCCGAGTGTGGGACATGGAGATCGGGGACTGCGTGCTGCTAATGGAGGGTCACACAGCTGGTGTGACTGACCTAGCAGTAGCCAACAAGGGCAGCGTGCTGGTGACCAGCAGTGCTGACCACACAGCACGGGTGTGGACACTGGATAAGGGGCAGTGCCGGGCTGTGCTTCAAGGCCACACAGCAGCCGTGAATGCTGTTGCGGTAGATGTACAGGGTCGCTTTGCGGTGACTGCTTCTGGTGATGCCACTGGAAGAGTGTGGGATCTGCACAGTGGGCAGTGTGCTCATGTTTTGAGAGGACATGGGGCTGGCGCAGCTGGTGCTGGTAAGATCTGCACTGTATAGCATTTGATTTGTCTCTTCGTGATGCTTCACACAACTTCATCAACACTGTGTTGCACAGGACACGGAGGCACAGAGGCAAATGTCCTCAGACATGTGCATCAGGCAACACATGTTTGCAGACGCTTTCAATAGAAATGTCAATGATGAGCAAATGTCAATTGCTCACGTGACCTCAGACTGCACTGATACATCTGCTCAACCAGCTATCTTGTGTGATACATATAGACCAGTTATCTTGCGTGATACATATAGACCAGTTATCTTGCGTGATACATATAGACCAGTTATCTTGCGTGATACATATAGACCAGTTATCTTGCGTGATACCCATAGCTTGGTTGTGCTGCACGTGTAGTTGGTTGTGCTGCATGTGTGACTGCAGGTACTTTTTGCCCTATACAGCTTGTTTGCGCTGTGCTCTGCTAGTATTGCATTGTCTTATGGCGCTAACACAGCAACCTTTTGTTGAAATGTCTGCAGTTATGAGTGTGTCAGCTTATTGCTGCAGGATCCTTAGTTGCAGGAGCTGTGTGGTCAGTAGCGCTCACGCCTGATGGCAGGCGAGTCGTGACAGGTTCTGAGGACTTCACTGCTCGCGTGTGGGACGTGGTCAGTGGCAACTGTGCCCATGTGCTGGACGGTCACACAGGCTGGGTGGTGCATGTCTGTACCACAGCTGATGGTCTACGCTGCGCTACAGCTTCCCATGATGGCACAGCAAGGTCAGCATGTTGCCGTGACTGATCTGACATGACCAAGCTGATGCAAACAAACACAGGGCCGACTGCACAATTCATCTTGGTGTTTTCTGTGCTCCTACACAAGCAAGCCATACCGTCAGAAAGGCCTCAAATTCCGTCGCAGTCAACCGCTGTTCAAGCTGGCTTCTCAGCCTGTCACACATACAACAGCACAGCATACCCAAGTAGCTTCACATGGAGGTCATTGAGCAACGCCTAAATGCCATTCGCCATACTGAGATATTGTAGGTAATGTCTCATTTTGTGTGTCTGTCCCACACCTGATTTTGGCTGCATGCAGGATCTGGAAGTTGGTGGAGGGAGAATGTGAGCAGGTCCTGCAAGGTCACGCCGGCAGGGTGAACTCAGTCAAGCTGTGTGACATGAAGCACACAGCAATGACAGTGTCAGATGACTTCACAGCCAGGGTGTGGGACTGGAGCACTGGTGAATGCCGGCATGTGCTGCAAGGTCATGGCGGCTGGCTGTCAGATATGGCTCTGCTGCCAAATGCCTCTAGGGCCGTCACTGTGTCAGGGGACGATCTGGCAGTGGTGTGGGACCTGCAAGAAGGGAAGTGCTGCAATGTGCTTGAAGGCCACAGCGCACAGGCAAACAGTGTGGTGCTGACAAGGCGTGGCAGGTATGCCTGCAGAGCGAGAAGCTTTCACTGCCTCTGCCTGCATGTTACCATCTTCAGTTCTGTTTTGGTACTTTGTGCACTTGTACTCACAATCAGCTGCTGATTGTTTAGCTTTCTTGATCAAGGTGTGGAAAGACTGCTGTTTTCAAGAAGCGCCCCGCATCTTCTCTGCCACTGTGTGTGTCCTTGTGGACTGTTTTGGACGTGGCAGCCCTTGCTGCAGCTGAACAATGTAATTCATGGCTTTCCGTACAACTTCTTCAGGTGTGACTTGCACTTGAAAGGTGAGTGACATGTCTGCAGGTTTGCCATCACAGGCTCGGAGGACAGCACAGCAAGAGTGTGGGATCTACATGCTCCTGCCCAACTGGATGATCAGAACCATGCAGGCAAGGTGCACACCATTAGTGTGACACCAGACGGCAGCACAGCTGTATCTGTTGCAGCAGACGGCTGTGCAATGGTGTGGGATGTGCAGTCGGGCAGGTGGCGCCATACACTGAAGGGCCATGCTGGGGCCCTGCACTGGGCTTGCCTGGCATCTGACAGCAGGACCCTGCTCACCGTTGGTGGGGACAGGATGGTCAAGATCTGGGACTGCATCACAAGCTCGTGTAGTGCCACCCTGCCAAGTAGGCGTGCCCACTCCTTTGCTTGCTGTGGAAATGAGTCTGCCTGGTGGTCTCACCTTGTGTTGGCTGGTGTGCTGGTGGCATCCTTCAAAATTAGTGTTGCTTTGCAGAAAGGGTAGAAGCTTTTCCTTCAAGTACTCCGTCAAGCATCTCAAGCGTTGGGTCGTTTGCTTGTTTTAGTGCGCGTCATCCTTGTACAATGTTTGTCTGCTACAAGCTGAGCGCACCGTTTTGCTTGTGTCAGCGTGAAAGCCTTGCCTGCTGTTCAATAGCCTGATAGCTCTATGTGCTCTGATGCAGACCATGCTGGGTATCGCGTCAAGTCTTTTGCAGCCAGTGCAGACTGCCGACTAGCAGTCATAGTTCTCTTTGACAGCACAGTAGCTGTGTGGGATATGGGCAGCATGGATTGCATCTGCATGCTGCAAAGCTGGGGTGACAGGGATGCATCCAGGGTGCACAGCGCTGGTGTCAATGCTGCCTATCTCACCCCCACTGGCTCCAGGGCTGTCACTGTGTCTGGTGACCATACTGCCCGGGTGTGGGACATTGCCACAGCTGAGTGTACATTTGTCCTGAGAGGTATGCTGCCTGCTTGTCGCTATGAGCATGTCAGATCTTGCATCAATTGTGCAGAAAATTGCAAGCAGGACCGTGAGCAAAACCAAGATACATCCCTGCTATACTCTGCTGCTTGGCTTAAAGTCAAACACACACAGGCTACAGCCAATCAGCGCAATTGCACCTGTGTGCCCTCATTTTGAGCAGCAGATTGTGACAGCGCGTCTGGTCTGTTCAGGTCATGATGACAGCATCAGTATGGGCTGCCTAGATGGCGCAGGACGGCGTCTGCTGACTGTGGCCTTTGACAAAACTGCACGAGTGTGGGATATCCGCACAGGCCGATCCTTAGCAGTGCTTCAGCATCAGCAGCAGCTGGTCAGAGGCTGCATGGCTCCTCATGGACAAACCGTTGTCACTGTCACTGCCGACCATGTAGCACACCTTTGGGATGTGCGCTCTGGACAAGTTCTGCATGCATTTGAGGTATGCAGTCCACGTTTTCAAGGCAAAAATGTGGCGCATCACTGGTGACTCTGATGTCTCTACTGCCCTGCCTTGTACAGGCAAATGCATGCTTCATTGGAACTTCTCTGCCATGCGTCTGTTTCCCGATTTGCTTAAGTCCTCACATTATGCTTTACCTGCAATTGCAGCCCTATGCAGGCTGTCATGATACAACAATCACCAGGAAGTTGAAGTATGTGTGTGCTCTTGAGACCAGCCTTGTGCTTCCAAAACATGCACAGAATATGTTTGATTATGCAGGGACACAAGGAGGAGGTGACCCATGTCACATTTTCTCGTGACTCTTTGTGGGTTGCAACATGTTCCACAGATTGCACTGCCCGCCTTTGGAGCGTACAGTCCAGTCAGCTTCAGGGCTTTTTCATGGCTGACTCGTCCTTGACTCACTGTGTCTTTGCGGGCCCCCCACAGCAGCAAGATACATTGCTGGTCAGTGGAGACAATGGTTCCATCCACTTTTTGCAGCTTTGAGCTTCGCTGCCTTCTGCTGTCCTTTCTTTTCTCTTATCTGGAAGTCCTCGGGCTGTTTTCTGTTGTAGCAGTACTCAGTACTGCTAGATATCCTCAACATTCAGGGAGTGTTCTGTTTCAAGCTGCTTAGCTGAGCTGTGTGCCCCACCTTGTTTTTGTGTCATGAAAAGATGTAGTCTTGCATGTTGTCTGAGTTATCAGTGAGTTCAAAGAAGTAGATGAGCAGTGAAAGCAGAACTAAATGCTGCTGTACATTGCTGCTCGCCTTGTATTTTATACCCAAAGCCTTCATCTTTTGCAAATGCTCTCCTCAGAACTGTTATTTGCTAGGATGTGGTGTAACAATTGATGTGATACAGCAATCTCCTCGAGCGCATGTACAACTAGTTGCACAGTACTGTGAGCTTCGGCATACATATGCTTACAAGAACATACGTGAGGATTGTGCTGCGTGAGCCAGCAGCGTGCATGTTGCATCGTCAAATTGGCAGCACGCTTTTGACAACTCACAAGCACAGTCACATGTGCCACATCATGTAGGGCTCCTTGAACGGTCCTCAGGGAAGTCTTCAAATTTGGCTGTGCCCAAGTAAAACTGCACAGAGCGAGCACAGCAAGAACAGACCCCTTCGAATAGAGCCGTGCCCTTATAGATAGCTGCGCGTTAAGATGCATACACAACGTATCCACACACAGTGTTCTGGCTTGTTCTCCAGCCGAGTACTCCCCCCATCAGTGTCTCGCTCTTTGGTGGGCCGGTCGACCGCACTTCAAGCCTTGCGTCCAGCTTGCAGACGTAGCACGCTCAAGACATATGCTGTCGTGGAAAAGCTGGCAAAGAAGTCAGGCAAGCGCGATCTGCCAACCAAGGGCCTGGATTACAAGCCCAAGGACAGCGACAATGCCGTCCAAACCGATATACTAAAGAAGTTGGCATATGTGGTTGGTGCGGACGCGCATGCTGTCAGCGATCGCCAGGCGTATCAAGGTGTTGCATTCAGCGTTAGGGAGCGCCTCATCGAAAGGTTCAACAAGACTCAGGAACACTGGAGGTGTGCTGCAAGCAATCGCTACCTCCTAACCTTGTTGCTTACACACATGTCCTTTACTATGTGCTGTATGATGCTTGACAGCTCTATTGGTTGTCACAGGCAGAAGGACCCTAAGTTCATATACTATCTGTCAGCAGAGTTCCTGATGGGTCGATCTCTGCTCAATACAGTTATGAACTTGGGGCTGGAGGAGGAGTATGGTCAGGCCGTCAAGCAGCTTGGCTACAGCCTTGAAGAGCTTGTGGATGCAGAGCAGAACGCTGCACTGGGAAATGGCGGCCTTGGTCGTCTTGCTGCTTGCTTCCTGGATTCCATTGCCACTCTAGACCTACCTGGGTGGGGTTATGGCATTCGTTACAAGTACGGAATGTTCCGTCAGGTAAGACACTCATCACCAAGCATTTGGACTCTAGGCTGCAAGGTTTTATTATGCTGAAACTCCTTTTACAGGGATATTCTGCATTTTGCCTGGCAAACAATTACTTGAATGGTAGCTGACATCATGCATTACTTGTAGGGGCTAGACAAAGGCTTTCAAAAGGAGATGCCAGACATCTGGCTCCAGAACGGCAACCCATGGGAGATTGCACGCCCAAATATTAGCTATAGGGTTGGCTTCTATGGAACTGTAGACAACTTCAAGTGGACTCCTGAGGAGGAGGTAGGCCATAGCAGTCTGATCGGTTTGACTTGACCACATTGCTACTTGATTCACGCATGGCATCTGCTAATGCTGATGTTTTCTTGCAGGTGATTGCTGCCTGCTATGACAACCCTATTCCAGGGTATGGCACCAACACTGTCGGCAACCTGCGTCTGTGGGAATCCAAGCCAGTCAACGAGTTCAAGCTGGATGAGTTCAATGAGGGACACTATGTAGAGGTAAAACACATCATATAGACAGGTTTTCAGCATACGACAGTCCTTTTGAAACAACTACATGCAACTGTGACTTTGCTTTGTATTCTGACTTCTGCTGAAGCTGTGATGCCATGTTACAGGCAGTTGATGAGAAGCGCAAAGCTGAAGATATCAGCTCTGTGTTGTATCCCAATGATGCCACAGAGTACGGCAAGGAGCTGCGTCTGAAGCAGCAATTCTTCTTTGTGTCTGCCTCCATCCAGGTCAGTTGTTGCTGCATTGCATTCAGACATATAGCCAGAGGCAGCAGGTGTGCAAATTATCTGGGGAATGCTGTATCGCACCCTGACTTGAGTGTATTGTGTTCTATTCAGGATGTGATGGCACGATACAAGGAGACTGGCCATAAGAATTGGAAGGACTTCCCCTCCAAGGCCTGCTTCCAGATGAACGACACCCACCCTACCATTGCTGTGGCGGAGCTCATGCGTCTTCTCATTGACCAGGAAGGCCTTGACTGGGAGGAGGCCTGGAGCATCACCACACAGGTATGCTTGCTTCGCCACCGCTGAGGACCCTTACACTTTGATGTACTGCACATTGATAACAGATGGTTGTTTGTACATGGTTTGTTGACATGTCAGAGGCTGCAGGCCATTAGCTGCGTTTCTTTGTGTTGCAATCCAATTTGAGTGCCGCAACACCCTGTCAAACAGCCAAGTGATGACTCAGCTGAAGCATGACCATGTTCAACCTGTGCTGTACCGCAAAGAGATAAATTTGCATCACTATCACGATGCATGCAATCATGCCCAGTAGGCTAATTATGTTTGAACTTGCGTTGCAGAGTTTGGCCTTCACCAACCACACAGTGATGCCTGAGGCTCTGGAGAAGTGGCCTGTCAAGGTCATGGGCAAGCTGCTGCCCCGCCACATGGAGATCATTGACAAGATTGACAGCATCTGGAAGGACTCCCTCAAGGTATGCCTTGTTTCACACCTTGCTATTGCTAGTCATGCACAGGTCTAGCATGTCCTCAGCGCACAGTGTCCACACAAGAGACACAAGATTTTCATGATGGCAATTGGCTGCACATGCATGCTGGTCGCATGTCTACTGTGCATTCCTCATCTGCCAATACCTTGCGAAGAGCCACTGCCCTGACATACAACAGCAACGTTTGCACCTGCAATAAATCTGGGTGTCTTACGCTGGACTCAATGAAGGGGCAGCAGAAGCATTGATCGCCAGTCCTGACAACTTTGTGCATGAGTGTAGGAGAAGGTGCTAGCCCAGGTGGAGAAGGAGGGCAAGAAGCCCAAGGCTGGTGCTGCCAAGCCCAAGGCTGTGGCTGCTGAAGCCACCAAGACAGCCGAGAAGGCTGAGACTGCTGACAAGGCCACTAAGGCCGAGGAGGAGGAAGAGGAGGAAGACCCAGTCACCAAGGCCCTCAACAAATACGGCATCATCTGTGAGAACCCATGGGCTAAGGGTGTCAAGTAAGCACCTTTCAGACTGGTTTACTTTGCACATTGGTGCAGTTACCAGTCACCTGAGCAGTACGCAAGCAGACCAGGCTGATTGATCAAAATCAAGCTGGACTGTGGTGCACGTGTGTCTTCAAGTTTTACATCAGTAGGGACAGTAGCCAGGCAGATGCTGCTGATGTGCAGGCTGGTGAACATGGCATACCTGGCTGTGGTTGGCAGCAAGGCTGTTAATGGTGTGGCATATATCCACTCTGAGATCATCAAGGAGACCATTTTCAAGGTAAGACAATCTTGGTCATGTCTGTTCTCGCCTGCCTGCATCCAGCAAGGACCATGTGCACATGGCTATGTGGTTGTACCTAAACAATCAGCTTACATCCATTGCATCTGACCGTACAACTGATCTCGTGCTTTTGCAAGTTGCTTGCTTTCACAAAAATCAGCATCTTGCTGCATTTGGGTAGCATCTTTGCTCACAATGTGCAGGACTTCTATGATCTGACACCAGAGAAGTTTCAGAACAAGACCAATGGCGTGACTCCCCGCCGGTGGTTGGCCTACTGCAACCCGGAGCTGGCAAGCCTCATCACTGAGACCCTTGGCAGCGACAAGTGGATCACAGAGGCTTACCTGCTGGAGGGCTTGCGCAAGCATGCTGATGACAAGAAGTTCCAAGCCAAGTGGAAGGATGTTAAGCTTGCCAAGAAGGAAAAGCTTGCTGGCAAGATCAAGGTGAGCAACAATCAGTCTGCTCGAATACCTGCTTAGCATTGGTCACAACACCTGCGCTGTGATCTGCATTGGTGCATCAGCATTGGGTGCATTACGAGTTCAAAGTATGTCTAGAAATGCAGCAGTCTTTGGTCCATGCACAGCAGTCAGCTGCGCTGGCGGGAGGGTTTTGCCTGAGAGGGTCCGGCAGGCCGCATTCACTTTTGTCATGATGTACACAGATTGTGTGATTCCTGCAGGAGATCACAGGGATCGAGGTGCCCACAAAGGCCCTGTATGACATCCAGATCAAGCGTATTCATGAGTACAAGCGACAGCACCTGAACATGTTCAGCGTCATCAGCAGATACCTTGACATCAAGAAGATGAGCAAGGATGAGAAGAAGGAGGTCAGTGTCAATGTGTTTGATCAACCCCCGGATCAGTTAGTATGCTTCCAGAATGCAGTGGTAGCAAATTGTTCCTCTGTGTGCTTTTTCATTTCAATTGTTCTCTGCCAGCTTGTTGTGACCAATGCTACTCCATTGCCAAGCTGCAGATTGTGGTGTGTGTGTCATGAGCAAGCACCTGTGTCGCCCTTGTTTGATGGTGACGCATTTTATAGCTGTGACTAAGTGCAGCTGGACATTGACAAGATGCCGTCAATGTACAGGTGGTGCCACGTGTGGTTGTCTTTGGTGGCAAGGCTGCCTCAGCCTACTACATGGCCAAGAAGATGATCAAGCTGATCACTGCAGTTGGAGCTGTTGTCAACAACGACC
>JAABUP010009919.1_pt1 | contig 11452 bp, 12 predicted proteins | sample 5559201 | NCBI WGS metagenome assembly JAABUP01 (sample SAMN10711887, study PRJNA513373) | rock metagenome | isolation source: Antarctica rocks | place: Antarctica | reverse complement strand
ACACTGGGCGCATAGCCGCGTGCCAGCAGGGCTGCTGCTGGCGCCGCCGCCCGCCGAGCGCGCGAGCAGGTCCGCCAGCGACGGCGGGTCGCCGTCGCCGGCATCCTTATCCCAAGCGGCCTCCTCCGCCCGCGCCGCGGGGCCCTTGCCGCGCCCGGCCTTCCTCTTGACCACTGCGCTGTCGGCAGGCGGCGACGGCGGTTCGGCAGGCGCGGTCGCGCCCTGCCCCAGGGCGCAAAAGTCACCCAGCAGGCATGCAGGCGCGCCCAAGCGGTACTGCCGCATCGCTCGGCTGGCCTGGCCAGCATGCGGCGTGGGCCGTGCGGGCGCCTGCGCATAGCGGTTGGGCTGGCAACAGGCGTGTGGCTTGGCTTGGCAGGCACGGCTGTGCTACACAGGCGCGAGCAGGCGTAGCCGCCTGTAGGACACTCAAGCAGAGCCGGACAGCAGGGCCGCTGCACGAGGTCGGCTGGGCGCGCCTGCACGCCTAACAGGGCGAGCATGGCGCCCACGTCCTGGCCCAGCGTGGCTGCCACGGGCGCGGGCATGCCGTAGGGCGCGGGCATCGCGTAGGGCGCTGGCATGCCGTAGGGCGTCGGCATGCCGTAGGGTGCCGGCATGCCATAGGGCGCTGGCGGCATGTAGGGCGCCGGCATGGCGTAGGGCGCCGGCACGGCGTAGGCCGCCGGCATGCCATAAGGGGCTGCAATGCCAAGCCCCGCCGGCATGCCAAAGGGCACCTGAGTCTCCCTGCGCGGCCGGCCCGGCTTCAGGTTCGCGGTGCACTAGACGAGGCAGCAAGGGTTGAGTACATGCCATCTTGCAGTGAGGCAGTGATGATGGAGTGTGCTGCGCTGAGTCAGGGCGATGAGTGTGGGAGGCCTCAGGGCACGTCGCTTCAACAGCGCGCATGCGCGCCAGCCAGGCCATTGCACCAACAAGTGCTAGGAAGCATTGTGAGGCACGCAGACCCAGCTGGGCGTGGGCGGCGCACGGCGGCGCGAGCGCGGCCAGAATCGCCGCGTCGGCCCCGCCGCCCTGCGCGCCCATGAGCGCCGCGAGCTGCGCGTCCAGGCCGCCCTCCGCGTCCACGTCGAACAGCTGCCCGGTCTTGGGCGCGAACTGCGCGCACTGATTGCGAGTTGATTTGAGTTGAGACTCGGGTGCCACTTTTGTCACTACGTTTGTCACATATTTTATCCCTTGAGCAAGCACTGCTAAAAGGATTGATCCAGAAGTCATTTGCAACCATTTGTGAGCAACCTGACGCTCGCTACCGCGCCTCTGCACGGCCATCTGGCTATCCCGACGCTGGGCGCTAATAGAGGGCATGAATGCATAAGCGAAAGCGCGTGGGAGCGATGAAGGGCGTGGGCATGCAGCAGCACTTGCGGGCGCTGAGCATGCAAGTGCCACCCTGCATGTACGGCGCTCCTGTCAATGGGTAACGGTGCCTGTCGCGGGCAGCGGAGCGTGCGGCGCATGCCTTGGCGCCCTTGCCGGCGCCGCGCCGCCGGCAGCAGGGCAGGCAGCGGCATGCGCGGCACAGCAGGCTGGGCAGGCAGCAGCAGCAGCAGCGCGCCAGGCCGCAGAAGCGCCGCAGCCCCAGGCAGCGCAGGCAGACGCCGAGCGCGGCAACCACGCCCGCCGCGCCCAGCGCTATGTACAGCCAGGTCTCCTGGGCAGGCGTGGCAGGTGTGCGTTGATTAGTGTTAGGGTCATGCCAGGGTCTGCACGCCGGGCTTGTTCGGCATGCACGGACGCAACAGCGCGGCGCTGGGTAGAGCGCCGCGGGCGCGCAGCAAGTGCGCACGTCACACAGGCATGCGATGAGGAGCAGAGCCTCCCTGCAGGAGGAACGCCGGCCTGTACTTGCTGCTCTCATGCGCGCGCGTGGGCCGGGGGTGGGGGGCAATCACCCATGACAGGTTCGCGAGCGTGCCAAGGATGGTAGATAGGAGGGATTGGTTGGCAGCCGCCTGCCCGGCAGCCTGGCTGCCGCTGCCTGCAACGCCCGGTTGCTGCTTTTGAGTTACACATTGCATGTTGCAGCGACACCCAGCTAGGCAGCACGTGCGGCATGCAACGCGTGCTGCAAAAGAACCTCAGGCAATCCTGGGGTTGTTGCCGTGCATGCCTTGCATGCCGTGCATGCCTGCAACCCTGGGCCGTGCATGCGCCATTGCCCTCACGGACCAAGAGGCGCGTTCTGCAACTCCAATGTATCCCAAGGTGGCATGTCCAGCTGTGCCGATGACAGCGCCAAAGGCGCGCCTGCTGCGATGACTGGCTGCGGGGCAACGTAGACATTGGCGGGGGCGGCGCAGAACGGCGGCCCTGTGCACGGTGGCGGCGGCGGCGGCGGCGGCACCGGCGGCGGCGGCGCCCGCGGCGGCGGCGGTCGCGGCAGCGGTGGCGGCGACGGCGGCGGCAGCGGCGGCGGCGGGCGCAGCGGCGGCGGCGGCGGCGGCGGCGGCGACTCCAGCGAGAACGCCTCGTACACATACGCGAAGGTGACCACACCCACGGCCGCCTGCGCGCTGGGGTGCCTGCAGCCTCGCCCTGACATGCGGGGTGCTGGGCGGCCGTGCTCCCTCGCAAGGTTCCATGGCCGGGGCGCTGCGTGCGCCAGCACTGCTGGCCACTGGCGCTGTCGCAGCGCAGCCCACAAGCCAGAGGAGAAGACATGCCTGGCGCATAAATGCGACCTGCTGCTGCAGACTACTGAGGTGTTCATGTGGAGAAGTTTGTGGAGCGTAGACAGCGAGTACTGCATGCATGCATGCAACACTCCCGTGCAGAATGTTGTCAGCCCAATGCAGGGCAGCGACACAGCGCGGCAAGAGGCAAGGCGCAAATGCCGCGCTGCAGCGCTTGTGAGACCCCCCCGATCCTGCTATCGGGGACCCCGCCCGCTCCAGCCAGCTCGCATTCGGTGACGCCCCTCAGCCCTGAGATGCACATGCGGCATCGTGCAGCGCGCAGCAGTGCGGCCGCCCGCACCGCAGCAATGCAGGCGCCCACCCGACCAAGCGGCGCACGGGGAGCGCGAGCAGCGACAGGGCCGCGGCTGGGGCGGCGCACCAGGAGCGGCGCGTCGGCGGCAAAAACCAGCGCGCTCGCGCTCGCGTTGGCGAGCACGCTCGTGCGGTAGGTGTCCGCCGGCGTCATCCAGAAGCCCTCCATAAAGTTCACCTGCCGGCCGCGGGCCCGCGCTCACCCTATGCTACCTTACAATATACCCTATACCCTGAGAATGCCTCCGGAACAGCGGACGGCCGCTCTGCACTGTGCCATGGGTGCTCTGCAGGCGGCGGGCCCGCGTTTGCCCGACAATGCCTCTGGAACAGCGGATGGCCGCTCCATGCTTTGTCAAGGGTGCACCTGCACTGCATGCCGCTGCCGGCGGCCGCCGGCGGCGCTGAGAGGCACCCCGCGCTCATGCGGCCAGGGGGCGTACGCCCGCATGGATAATGATGCGGCGCGCCTGCGTTAGCACTGCCATGCCGCTGAATTGCAGCAGGCGTCGGCGCCCGGCCACGACCGGCGTGGTGCCCTGGTTTTGGCCGGGCAGCCAGGACGTGACCATGCCCGGCAGCACGTGCGCCGACGCGGCCACCGTCGTCTGGTACCTGCCGCGCAGCGCGCCGGGCAGGCGCTCACGCCCTGCATGCAGCGCGGCGCCCATCGCGCAGTCGAGCCCTGCCTGCGGGGCAGTGCGCCGGGCCTGGCGATGCGGCCTGTCCGCATGCACTGAGGCAGCTTTGTGCAGCGCACTGAGACTCGCCAGGCAATGCTGCCGGGCCCGGCTGGGAAAGCCAGACTGTGGCTGTCCAGGAACTGCGAGCAAGCTGCGCATGTTGCGGGCGACTGCACCTGCTGGTGCCAAGCGGCGCCCCGAGGACCATCGGCGCATTGGTGTTGGGGGACCGGCGCGTCACATGGTGCGCCGCGCTATATCACTAGGTTAGTTTAGGGGACCTAAACCCACCTTCCTCGCTTGACATAGGGTTTGGAAACCCTATTAAGACCTTGTCGAGTTTGAGTGGGGCAAACACCTGGCCTGGAAGTTGGAGATGTTGGCGGATCCCGCGAGCGTGAGGTTCAGGAAGTTGGCCGTGAAGTTGAGCTGCGGCATGATGCCGACTGGCGGCGGCGGCGGCGCTAGCGGCGGCGGCGATGGCGGCGGCGGCGAGGGCGGCGGCGGCGGCGGGTTGGGCGTGAAGTAGATGTCCTGCGTGATCATGGCGCCGAACTGGCTGCCCACGTAGAAGTTCTGCGCGCGCGCGGGACCGGCGTCACCCACAGCGTCCCCAACGCCTGCATAAGCACTTTAAGTAGTACGCTGGCGGGCGCCGGGCAGGGGGCGTGCGTTATTTGCACCATGCACGCAACGGCCGCGGGCAACGCTGTCCCTGCATGGTAGCAGCGCCCGACCAGCGCACTGCTGGTTCAGGTTGGACACTGCTTGCCGCGGCGAATGGGCCTGGAGGATGCCGCCTGACAGGGCCGGCCCCCCGCAAGCCTTAAGCGTGTGCTGGAGGCGCCTGGGTGCTGTTGTGCCACAGGACAGCTCCTTGCTGCAGGGCTGGACGGCACTGTTGCTGCAGCATGCCGGACAGTGCGCGGCCAGGCTGTGCTATTGCAGGCGCTTCGCGCAAGGCGCACGCGTCGCCGGGCAGCCAAGGTGCGCGCTGACACGCAGGAGCCTGGTGCCCGGCATCCGCGCGGACAGACGGTCCCGCACGTATGACGTTGGGTACTCCACTGCGCTGCAGAAAACCGATTGCCACCTGGTCTGATGCGAGTATGCGTCGACGACGGGAAATTGACTTGGCTGCACAGCAGACCATGGGCCACACGGTGCAGGGGCGCACAAAGTTGCAGACGCCGACCTGGCCAGAGCTCGGGCCCGTCAGCTTCAGGTAGAAGCCGATGGTGCCATTGCCGCACGCGGGTACCGTGATGTAGCCGGCGCTATTCACGGCGTCGTCGCCGGTGATCGTCACAAGCGTGGAGTCGCACACCGAGCTGCTCGTCCACACGCAGCACGCGGTGCTGTACGGTATCGTCGGCGCGACGGCCACCTGCGTGGACTGCCGCCGCACCGACAGCGGTCGGCGCGCGCGGGGCGGCGGCCGGCATGGCAGGAGCCGAGTGCGCTTGCCGGCGTAGCCGGCGCCGGCATGCGCGGCCCGGGGGTACAGCAAGCACTGGCTGGCACGGACCCACGCGCGCTCGCAAGCCGCGCAGGACTTGTCTGTTGTTGTCGCAAGGTCTGCGTATGGGTGTGTGCATGTGCCTGTACATGCGCTGCGCCCTCCAGATCAGCATGCAGGCTGCCGAGGTGCTGGGAGGGTCTGCTAACAGCTCCCAAGCGCCCGTGCAGAACATGCAGGGCACAGTAGGGCGAGCGCACTGTGATATTGCCCAGGTTGAGCAAGGTGATGTACATGATGCCGGTCTGGCTCCCCGGCGGCCAGTGGAGGTTCGAGACCGCTGGCTGGAAGCTCTGTGGGACGGCGACCTTTGTCGTGCTCAGGCCCATGATGCTGCGCGCGCGCACGCGGCCCCGCGTCTCATGTGCGCGCAGGGGCGTCGGTCGGAGCAGGTGTGCGCAAGCCTTCAGTGAGCAGCCTGGTTCAGTCAATTTCTGTAATTGCAAAAAAATCGCGCTGGGGGGTCTGGCTGGAAGGGCGTATCTCTGTCAGCCGTGCTTGGCGGCTGTGAGATGCTGTGAGGTAAGGCAGAAGGAGCCGAGAGAGGTCCTCGCACCAGCCACTCGCATGCATACCAGACATAAGCTTGCTTGGGAGCACACAGGTAAGGAGCGCCCCATGCACATGGCTTGCGAGACGCCAGGCGCACTGCTCTCGACCAGCCAGTGCCGACACAGTCTCAGACTCGCGCGGGCACACAGCACTGCGGCGCGCGCGGGGCCGCACGTGGAGTTGAGGCCGATGTCAAAGTGCAGGGTCGGCACCCCCCATCGCGGCTGCGCGCCATACATGCATGCAAAATAGCGGCCTGTCGTCACGTAGGGCGTCGTAGTGTTCACATTGTACAGCCAGCTGCAATTGTGCGCGTACAGCGCGCTCGCCAGGAGCGCCGCTGTCTGGTCGCTGCCTGCGCGGAGCGCGCGCGGCCGGCCTGGTCATCAAGCCAGTGCTTGTCAGCCTGCTGTGCCGCTGAGGGTCAGCCTGTCTCTTCGCATGAGGTGTCAGTTGCTAATTATCTGATGCGGGCTTAGTGCGAGGCGTGCATGTGGTGGCTACGCTGCCTGCAGGACTGCTGGCCCTGGCAGCGGCCTTGACTGCTCATCCCCTTAGGCGAAGGTACGCTTTCATGCGCATGCTCTGCCAGGTAGAAAATGCATGGCCACACATGTGCTGCGCATGTCCCGATACTGACCACCCGAACACGGTGTCATGCCTCCGAGAGTGCCACTGCTGCTCGTGACAGACAGTTCCCTGCCATACTTTGCACCGTCTCGCCGCGGGGCGCGCGTGCGCCGCGCGCACGTACGTGGCGGCAGCGCGCACCCAGCCACTGGCTGAACTGGTTGGTGCGGTTGCTGCCGGGCACTTGCGTGCAGGCCCCAAGCGGCCTGCTGCAGTTGAAGCAGCTGGCCCAGTTGGCCTGGCTGGTGCTGATGGTGTTTGCGCGGCCCAGGCTGCCGCCAGGCCACTGCGACCCGCTGACGCTGAACCCTGCGCGCCCGCCTGTGGGTCGCCATCAGCCACCCACTCTGTGTGCGCCCAGCCATCCGGCCGATGAAGGTAGCTGACAGCCCCTGCGGGCACTGACTGCACTACCCAGCATCGAGGTCGGAGTGTCAGACTGGGCCACGCTGCACACACTGTCGTCCTCGCCCATGCAGGTCAGGCCGCAGCAGGTCAAGTGGGGGCCAGGCAGGCGGCGGAGACAGGTGACATGGGGCTCTGCTGCAGCAATGCTGCCGTGCTCCATGACGGCACTCCGCCATTCGGGCCAAACAGCGCTCCTGTGCAGGGCAGCGCCTCGCGCTCCCGCGCGCCTGGGTCGGTGGCGGCCAAGCCCAGGGCGCCGTCGCTGGACAGCTGGCACCAGCGCATGCCATTGTTGCTGAGCGTGGTGTTGTGCGTGTACAAGCGGTATGTGGACTCGTCTATGCCGTTGATCTGCCGCATGCGGGCGCGCGCGGATGGGGCTCGGCGTGACAAGCGGACATGGCAGCAACCGCGCACGGGGCCCTGGCTGCGGCTGCGCTGGCGCCCGGTCGCAGCGGGCAAGCAGGCCTGCTGCTGCTGCTGCTGCTGCCAGTCTGCTGCCGCGGACCCGCAGCTGCGCAGGACTCGGTGTCAGAGTGCAAAGGCGTGCGGCGCACGGCGCGCTCTCGTGCATTGCAGCAGTCGCCCACGGGCAGTGGAGAGCGCACATGCTGCCGGCGCATGGCGGGGCGTGCAGGGCCTGCATGCGCCCGAGCCTTGCGACGCCGCGCACCTCCCCGACAGCGGGGGCCCGGGGAGCGGGCGCGCGGCGGCGGGCCGCCGCACCTCGCAGTCGGACGGCAGGAACGCCGAGACGTTCTGGCCGGGCGCGGGCGGGAGCTGGGTGGCCATCAGTTTCCACGGGTTGAACACAATGCTCTGGTTCACGAAGCCCGCCTGGAACACGGTCACCTGCGCGGCGCGCGCATGCTGTCTGGCCGGGTTGACAGGGTAGGGTTAGGGTAATGCCTTTTTCAGGTTCCATGGGTTGAACACCACGCTCTGGTTCACGAAGTCCGCCTGGAACACGGTCACCTGCGCGGCACGCGCCGCCTGGCGGGGTCGATGGGGTGGGTTTAGGGTCAGGCACCCTGCCGCGGCCCCCATGTCCAGTGCGCGGCTGTGCGGGCCGTGCAGCCGCCACGCCACGCGCGCGCGTCAAAGCACGCCAGCGCATGGGAATGCAGCACGTGGGCGCAGTGCTCGCAGGGCACAGCTTGGTAACAAGCCTGTCATGTTCACAGCCTGGCGGCACACGCGTGGCGGTGTCTGCCAATGCAGGGTATCGCCAGCGCGACGCCATGGTGGCAGCGTGGCCATCCCGCCGTGCCGCAGGTGCCGCGGGGCAGTTGAGCGCAAGCGGGGCGCGCCGTAACATTAAACTCGGAGGGGTTGTGGTACCACGGCAGGTAGCAGCTGTAGGGCACGGGGTCGTGCACGAGCGTGGTGAGGCTGCTGCCGCCACAGCAGCCCGTGACATTGGGGTTGCAGGGCCCGGGCGTCACGGTCTCGTACGTGTTGAAGGCAAAGTCGAACTCCTGGAGGTAGTTGGGGATCTCGGGCACGCCGTACACCACTGCCGGCCGCGCCGCGCCTGCTCCTCAGGGCCCGGCTGTGGTACTACCGTACTGTCATTCGTACTGTGCGTGAAGACCCTGTCGCTGGTGTCCACACGCCAATGCAGCCGCATCCCGCCCGCCTCTGATGAGACGCGCTCTGCATGAACAGCTGTGAGGGTGCTGGCCAGCCGCCAGTGGCTTAGGCTGCGCTGGGCTGCGCTCCAGCGCCTGCGCTTTCGGCGAGGTCTGATACCATGCGCGCCACACAGCGTCAGAGGCGGCTGGGTTGACGGGCCTGGCCATCACAATCAACCATGCTCGTGTGCTACACTGGGGCCTGTGGCTCCCCAGGAGTGCACTGCACGCACAGCACTTGTGGACAAACAGCGCACAAGCAGGCCGGCCTTGCGCGCAGGTACCACTTGAAAGAAAACAATCACGCGCGTCTAAATGACGTGTCCTTGGCCTGCTGCACAGTTGGTCTGGAAGCGGGGTTGCAACCGACGAGCGGGCTATGCGACGCGCCGAGCGCAGTTGTGGCGCTACCTGCCTGGCAGTGAGCAGGCGCGCCAGAGCAGGCAGGGCCCCGGCCAGCTAGCGGCAAGCCAGCTGAGCTGAGCTAGCCAAGCTAGCTAATCTAGCTGAGCTACGTGGCTAGCCTAGCTAGCTGGCGGCGAGCGAGCGGGCGGCGCACTGAAGCGGTCGATGTCCTGCGGCGAGGACGGCTGGAAGGTAAGCGTGATGTTGCTCAGCGGGTACCAGAGGTGCTGCCCAAAGCTGTCAGTGATGACGTCGTCTGCACGCCAGGCGCCCGCCCTCAGGGCTGCCCCTCACAGCTGCCAGCCACAGCGCGCGCTTCACACAGGAGCACGCTGCAGCCTCACAGGGGGTGCGTCCCGACGGTCGTGCTACCGTGGCTGGAGGCGCGGGGCATGCGTGTGAGGAAGAGGCAACTGTTGGGTGGCAACCAGCCAGCGCCTGTGGCCCTACCCTCTGCAAACAACAGCACAGGTGCACGCGAAAGTGCCGACGCTGCGCTGAACGAAGCGCAAACAGTTGCAGCCTGCTCCTGCGCGACACAGGAGCGAGCGACCCCCGCGGTGCGCAGCCCGCACTTGGTGTGAGGGTCCAGTTCATCAAGAAGTAGCCGTCCCAGCGCGACCAGTCAAGTGTTATGCCGAGGTCGCGGCTGTAGTTGCCCGCCCCGCCAAACATCTCCCAGGTCACGGGGGCCGCGAGCGGGTAGTTCGGCCGGTACACGGCGGCCGCCGGGCACAGCAGCGCGCTCACCAGCAGCATGCGCGCCCAGCACGCACAGCGCCGCCGACGGCGCACGCTGCATATGGTCATAGGCGCGCATCGTCACAACGGCGCGCCTCTGCGGGCCCCGCCGAGCGGTGCATACCTGACGCCCTACATATCGGATTTTGACTAGCCACACAGGCCCGCTAGGTTATTCCGCTTCCCGCCTTTTTGTGCGGGAGATGGCGGGGGCCGAGTCAGGCGCGCACATCGGGGCATGCTTCGCAGCAAGGCAGAGCGGCTGTACATCCAGCGCGGCTTTGAGGCGGGCCTGCGCGGCGATGGCCGCGGCTGCCAGGACTGGCGGCCGCTGGAGGTGGCCGTGGCGCAGCTGCCGCAGGCCAGCGGCTCCGCGCGCTGCCGCATCGGCGGCACAGAGGTCCTTGTCTCCGTCAAGGCGCGCACGCTTGCATCTCCCGCTCGACAGCGTGCGCGCAGCTCATAGGGAAGGCGGAAAGGGGGAAAGGGGGAGCTCTGACAGCACGACTGTGTGTCCAATGTGGTGGCCCTGCAGGGAGTTTTTGGCCCCTGTATCAAACGTACGTTGCAGTACGTACGTTGCAGACAGACGTTACTTAGGCGGAAAGTCATAGGGCAGTCCACCTTACACCTGCACTGGCAGCTGGGCAGTGGAACCCGCCCCTGCGCCGCTGCGTGTGTCGTGACCGTCGCAACCTGGGCCTGCTCCTGAACGCGGCGTGCGCCGCAGGCGGAGGTGGGCACGCCCACGGACGAGGCGCCCGGCTGCGGGGGCCTGCAGCTTGCGGTGGACGTCTCCCCCTGCGCCGGGCTGCGGCTTCAGGTGGCTGCCTGCTCCGACGGCAGCACATATTCAGAGCACCTTGTGCTTGCAGGCGCGACCAGGCGGAGCGCGAGAGGCTGCACGCCTCGCGGGGGCGGCCGCTCCAGAGCCGCTGCGCCGACAGCGCCCTGCCTGCCACGTCGGCACGAGAGCGTCGAGTGTCTAGGGCAGAGTGGCGGTCCAGGCTCGGTGCTCGCCCGATGCGCAGGGCCGCAGCGAGGAGGAGCTGGGCGCGGAGCTGACGCGCGCGCTGGAGCGCTGCCTGCTGGCGGGGCCCGACGGCTCAGGCGCGTGCGCGGCGGCGCGCCGCCCCCGCTGGGACGCCGCGCCGCTCTGCCCTGACGCCCTGTCGTTCTTCTGGCACCACAGGGCATGATAAAGCGAGTGTCCAGCTGAGCGAAAGAGTGAGACGTTGAGCACACGGAAGGCAGGCCAATGCGCGGCAAGTGCTGCAGTGCATCAGAGGCAGTGCGCCTTGGATATAGGGTGAGTCCTAAGCCCTACCCTACCGCACGGCGCGTCATGCCCCGCTCCGCGCGCGCGCCAGGCGGCTGCCTGGACCTGGCCGCGCTGAGCATCGTCGCGGGCAAGAGCTGCTGGGTGCTCTGCGTTGACGGCCTGGTGCTCGGCGCCGACGGCAGCGTCCTGGACGCGCTCACCGTGGCCGTCAAGGCGCGCGCGCCCCCGGCGCGCCAGCGAGGCTCGGCGGCCCGGGTAGCCGGGCGGGCGGGTATCCGGGCAGGCATTGGCGGGGTGCCTGCCCGGATACCTCAGGTAGACAGTAATTGTCTGCGCCGTTACGCTCCTGGCCTGGCTGCTCACAAAGCGTGACGGGCTCAGAGCGTGACCGGCCAGCACAGCACGATGCTCTGTGTGAAGAGCCTAGAGGGTCTGCTGCTGTGACGCTCAAGGCGTGCCTCTGGAGCGCGGACAAGGCACACGTGGTTGCCCAGCGGCCGGAGCGCGCTGATGTGTGGTGACGGGGGGGGGGGGGGGGGGGGGGGCCCCGGGGCCCCAAAGCCCGCCCCCCCCCCCCCGGG
>JAABUP010009918.1_pt1 | contig 11453 bp, 16 predicted proteins | sample 5559201 | NCBI WGS metagenome assembly JAABUP01 (sample SAMN10711887, study PRJNA513373) | rock metagenome | isolation source: Antarctica rocks | place: Antarctica | reverse complement strand
GTGTTGTCCTCCAGCTTCTCCCACAATTCCTGATACTTACGTAGCCAGATGTCCTGAGCACTCATCCTGAAGCATAAAAGCTTGATTGAGCTGTATGTAAGTATACATACAGCAATTGTGAGCCTGGCAACGCTTATGTCCCGTTCCATATTCACAGTTGAGTGTCTTGTTGCAGAGGCAAAGCGTCATCTCCACTATAAGTTACATGCATCAACGCCATGATATCATCTCTTGGTTTGGCCTGGCTGCGCTTCATGTTCAAAAGTTCCAACAACAGTCAGGTATCGAAACAGCTAAGTTTGCAGCGTTTTTTGGTCTCAAAGCTTTGTCGCCGCAGCATGCTCAATCGACATGCATTACAAAACTGCGCGAAGTTTCGGGCGCAGAAGCTTAGTAGACAAGGCGCCAACCATTCATGCTGGATTTGATCATGCTGATTTTGCCGGACACGTTACGCGGGGTGCTCCGTATTCGGCGGTTTGCTCCGTGTGAGCTGCGGAAGCCTGACGTAGCTAATTACGAAAAGCGGCTGGTTGTACATTCTGGATAATTCGGAAAGCGGCTGAGAAGAGATTTATACCGGAATATCTGTGGGGCCTCACCTAAATTCCGGATTCTGGTGAAAAGGGTACTGGAATTCCGGATTTCAGGGAATCCCGAATTTCCGTGTAACACTTAGCTTGACTTGAAAGTCAAACTGCTGTTGTTGACCTGAACATAAGTTATTTGGGTTGTCGTGCTGCTCAGACGTCGACGCTGTGCAATGGCGGAAAGGATGCGAATGCAGTCGTACTCGCTGGTTCAGGCCGGCGAAGAATGGCGCATGCAGCAGCTAGGGCGCTTGGTGGACATGCCATCGCCAGCCCTTGCGTCTGCGTTCTCAGGAACCGGTGCTGTCTCGTTTCAAGCAAGTTTAGCCAGTGCCATAGCTCAAGACTCGCATCTGCAAAAGTTGCTTGCAGGTAAGTGCTTGCTGGCCGGTATGTTGCAGGCCGATTAGGTCAAGTGATCAGATCCACTTGCGCCCCGTTGATGCGGCTCGCAGGTCATAGCAGCGAGACGAGGCTGAAGAAACTGCATTATGCGTAGGTAAAGATTCCCATGACCCGGTTTGCTCAACCGAGCGTACTTGGTCTGAGCCATACGTAGTGCCAGACTCCCCAAAACAAAACAGCCAAGGCAGTTCTGCACCATTCATACAAGTTGCAGCTGTGCTTAGCAGCAACGCAGAGCATGCTGAGTTACAGCAGGTCCACACATCTTTGTCTCGAGTTCAACCCAGGCCGCAAGGTTCAGCACCCACATATCAACCCTCACAGCCTACGGTTTGTCCTCCACATGACACCCATGACCAAGCAGATCACCAGGTGCCATCCAGCTTGTCCGCAGATATCCAGCTAACAGGGCTGTTGCAACCACCAACCCTACCAGATGCTGCCTTGGAGCAACTGCCTGGTGCCTTGGCACATGCAGAGCTGGCAAGTGCACCGACACAGGACTGCAGCATGAGGCCAGCTGAATTTGACATTATTGTGGACGCACCTGACCCAAGTAGGCCAAAGTCCTCATAACGTCACAAATAGCCATAGCACTGTTACATACCAAGTGTGCTGGTGCTGACGTCCATTGTGGGCTTTGCCAGGTGTGGACAACATGCCAGGGGCAGCAACGCCTGTGTCCAATCACGCTGCTGGCTTTGACTACTTGCTTTCCCAGAGCCCCTCTCAAGCACAGCCTACACTGCACGGTACGCTCTCTTGCACAACACATCTCTGTGCTTGCCGACAGCTCCTGCATCTATTCCTTGTGGTTGCAGGTGTTGGTCTATGGGGTGGCTTTGATGTGCTGCCTTTACACAGGCCTGCCATAGCTGATTCAAGCAGGCATAGTCCAACAAACATACCTACAGCAGCTCACAGCCACCTCCTCCCAGACAGGCATGTGCACCCTCTCCACACCCCACAGCCAGAGCTACATGCCAGGACCTTGATGCTTGGGGGATCGACAGACACCAGCACCAAGGGCAGGGCGGGTTCTGTGATGCATGAGGACAGCACCAATCAGAATCAGCTACTCAAGGACAGCAGGCCAGATCAGCTGCATCTGTCGTCTGAGCCTGATGCTTCTGCTGGCAATTGTCCTCCCATCCCATTTGGTGTCTTTACCAACTTGGTGTCTGGCAGCAAGTTTGCAGCCCCGAGCAAGCTGTCAGCTGCAGCTCAGCAGAAAATGAGGAGCTTTGCCAGTGAGGAAGCGCCATCGGTGCTTGCTGATGATGCCAACATTAGTCAGCCAGCTGATCAGCAGGTATTAAGCAGACAGACAAAGCAGCCAATGGGCACATCCTGTGGGCAGCTGTTGGGCAGACAGCTACGGCAGCCAATGGGCAGACCCGTAGATCAGTCAATGGGCAGATGCACAGAAGAGACTACACATGATATCACTGGCCCAGCCCAGCCAGAAGGATCATGCCCTCAGGTCAAGTTTGGTGTCTTCACCAACCTGAAGACTGGTGTCAGCTTTGCCGCGCCCAGCAAGCAATCGGCTGAGAGGGTGAAGGAGATTTTTCGAGATGGGCCGTCAGACTTAGAAAACTTGGCTCGGGACACCCCTCTGCTGCAGCCTCAGCAGCAGCAGCAGCCCAGAGAATCAGCGGAGCTTGTAGCAGCTGACCTTGTCAATCAAGCAAGGCAGGAATCTGCAGGTGCCTGCCCACAGGTCCAATTTGGTGTGTTCACTAACCTCAAGACTGGTGGCAATTTTGCCGACCCTAGCAAGCTGTCAGCTGCAGCCCAACAGAAAGCCATCTTGCATGAGGACACTTTAAAGTCACAGCTTCCTGCTCAGCGTGACTCCCTGCAGCACCCTCAGCAGCAGCCTACTGGACCGCCAGAGCAAACAGATGCTGATGTCAGCAAACCAGCCAGCACGTCGCCTGAGGGTTTGTGCCCTCAGGTTCAGTTTGGTGTCTCCACCAACCTGAAGACTGGTGGAAGCTTTGCTCCATCAAGCCAGCTGTCAGCTGCTGCACAGCAAAGGTTCAGCGACACCAGCGTCGATGAAGCAACAGTACCGCCTGATCCTCGAACAAGCAATGCTCAGCCACAGATTCAGCCGCCAGCTGGAGTGGCATCAGAGCACACCACAGCTGCTAGCAGCAAAGCAAGCAGCACAGCTGCTGTTGGTTTGTGTCCTCAGGTCGAGTTTGGTGTCTTCACCAACTTGAGAACTGGTGGCAGCTTTGCTGCACCAAGAACTCTGTCAGCTGCAGCTCAGCAAAGGGCCAGGGACTTCCACCCTGAGCATGCAACAGCGCCTGAGAATGGAGGCATGGAGAGTGGTTTAAAAATGGACACAGATGCAACTCGGCTGACAGACCAGCTGCAGCCCAGCAGCCGACAGCAGCCTAGTAGTCCCCATGTTCAGCCTCCCTGTCTTGAGCAAGAGCAGGTTCCTCACAAGGGCATTGAGCCACAGGTGCCAGCTGCAGCAGACAGCGTCAATCAGCAGGAGACAGAAGCAGCACAGCAAGCGGCACAGCTCCCAGACCCACATGGGTCAGCTGCAGCTGACACAGCTGGACTGGCACAAGCTCAGCTTAGTGCACAAGCTCATGCCCCACATGCTGCGAGTGTAGGCACACTGCAAGATGCTTCCTCTGCTGACAATGCAATGCCTCCTGTAGCAGCAGCAGCAGAAGCATCACCAGCAGTAAGCAGTGCAGAGCCACAAGCCAGGCACTCAGGTTCCAAGTGGCGGCGACCCCCAACAGCCCTCAGCAGGCTTTCCAAGCTTGCTAGGAGCTCCTCAGGCGTCACACTGCCACAGCGTCTTTCAGCCCAGCAGGTAAAACATAGTCCTGCAGTGCCAGCAGCAGCAGCAATTGGTGTGCAGGTGGCAGAAGAACATACCGATGCCAATGGGCTAGCTGACAGTCCGGATGTTGCCAAGCACCAAAGCTGTGAAGAACAGTGTACACAGCCTCAACAACAGGAGGCTTGCTTAGCCAAACAGCTGCCACCAGAGGACATGCAGCATGTCCAAATGCAAGCAGCAGGCAGTGTAAATCTGCAGGAGCCTGTATCACGGCTTACAGCAGCAGCAGCAGCTTCTTTGGCTGAGCCTGGTAGGTCAGCACGCAACTGGCCTTTGTAACATGAAACTTGTGAGGTGGCATGCACCTAACCTGTCCCCAAATGCAATCCCAGTCACCACAACGCTAGCTTGCTTGGATCATGCTGTAATGCCAGGAAGTGTCCTCCTGCATGTGCACAGCTGCATCTGTCACAAGCTTCAGCACTGACTAGTCCAGCATGCTTGGTGACAGCTGCAGCAGTTCCATCTTTCATGCCGCGCATGACTTACCACGTGTGAAGTATGACCTTCCCATATTTGCCAGGGTTTTTGCCATTGCATCAGCACTGACACAGCTTGTGCTGTTGCCAGATGCCATTGAGGGCATCAAGCCAACACAGCCAGATACCAAGTCTGCAGTATATGCTGATAACCTCGGCCCAAGTCAGCACTTACCACAGCCCTTAGTGCCTGATCAGGCTGCAAAGGTTCCTGAGGCTTTGATGCCAGCGACTGCAGACACCAAAGCTGCCCCTGGCCTTGAGACCGTCTTGAAATGTTCAACAAAACCGCCTGTTTCTTTGTTCATGTCTGGTCATGGAGTGCGTATACAGCTTTCAGCCAAGAGTCAGGCTCATGGGCAGAGCATACTTCAAGATGAAGATGAAGATGATGAACCTGCGGCAGCTGCTGCATCAGCTTCAGCCAACAGCTCAGAAGCTGTCCAAGCAGTTGCGCGCAAATCATCACCGGCAGCCTCAGGTTTCACATACGGTCAGGGGAAGCCATTCAATTTGACTGCCAGGGGTCAGGCAAGGGCTCAGCAGATGTTCCAGAGCTGCAATGAGGCAGCTGACCCCTCCATTCAGCCTCAGCAGAGGCTGATGGATGATAACAACAGGCACAAAAACGCACAGTTGCAGCAGCCACCACCATGTACTGGCTTTACGGTTGGAATGGGCGAACCGGTGGTGCTGACAGCCAAGGGTAAAGCTCACGCTGCGAGCTTGTTTCTGGATGAAGGCACAGCAGCACAGACAGACACAGGGGTCCATGCCACAGACGAAGAAGAGCAAGCCACTGGCTCCAAGGGCAACAGCCCTGAGGGGAGTCATGCCCAAGCTCCTGCAGCTGCCCCTGTAGCTTCTGGCTTTACTCGTGGCAACGGCAAGGTAGTGCAGGTCTCAGCAAAGGCTCAGTCCAATGCCAGAAACCTCTTCCAGGATGAGAACAACATCCCAGCACCTGTTGGAGCAGCAACAGCCAAGACACTGGCAGTGGTGAATACGCCCAGTGTCAAGCTCGCAGCTGGCAAAGGCGTGTCAACAACACCTAAGACAGCACCGACTGGTGCCAAGCCGGTGTTGAAGCGTGGCACAACAACAGTGGGGAGCTCTGCTGGCGGCCTGCTGTTCAAGAAGCCAAGGATGAGCAGGCTTCACACACCTCGTGCATTCGGCCTCACTCCAAACAGGGTACAGCCTTTACACTGCCAATGCGCTGACATGGACTAGCAGCCCTGCATGCATCGGCATTTGCATGTCTGTGTAGTGTGTGCATGATTTGGCGCACCAGAATGCACAGTTCTGAGGCTGCACTGGTGTGAGCAACTTGCTCAAGCTGCTCAGGCTGCACATCATAGCATGGCTGAAGTTCAAGAACATGCATTCGAGAGCTTTGCATGTTTGTTTGGTGTATGTGACAAGACAGGTGATTGGCAACATGACAGGACATGCACAGAATGTACTGTGGCCATTGTGTTTGGACGGGTTGCAGGGTATGAGAGACATGAGCCCTGCCCCTGGAGCTACAGCCCAGGAGGGCAAAACAGCAGGTGAACTGCCTGGCCCTGACCCGCCCCTGCCTTGTATCTTTGCGTTTCATCCACCTCACACACGCCTTATACCATCAACTTTCTTCGCTTTTATGGGTTGCACAGCTTCTGCACAGGACAATCTGGCCACAGGGGCTTTCCACAAACATTGCAAAGCTGTGACAAACAGAATGCGGTTCTGCAACACACTGCATCATCAGATGAAGCTGCATAGGGAAGCTTGTTGGACACCCATCATTCCAAGATGCATATGTCTGATTTCTGTTCTGTGTTACTGCAGGCAGGCCCAGGAAGGCACTGCACAGCTTGAAAAGCACCCTAAGCCAGGACATCATTGCACAGCAGCTGTCTATGGAAGCCCCAGCTGGTTGTATACCTTGTCAGCACAGCATAGACACAGTCACAGCGCAGCAAATGAGGATAGCCTGGGTGCATGTGAGTGCTACTGACCAGAATACTGATCTTGCAGTGTTTGACAGACTTTCATTTGCCTCTGTCAATGCACTGACTCAGCATGCCTTGAGTATGGTAGGATTTCGTTATGGCCTTGGACATCGGCTGATGCTAAAGTGCTTACTGTCTACCAAACTGTGTGCTCATTGTCTACCACCCTGTGTGCAGTCAGATAGCTATTCACAGCAACCCAGCTGTTGACGCTGGTGTGAGTGCAGGGTATATGCTCCAGTGCATGCTTTGGTCGACATGCTCTGGTGGCACTGTAGCCATTCACTGCAAAGTTTGCTGCAAGATCTGATTGCCAGCAATGTGCCACACGGATTGCAGCTGTGCCTGCACTCTGCACACAGCTGCCCCTTGGCCCCTGCCTTCTGCAGCTGTGCCTCCTGCAACTGTGTCTCCTGCTTGACTACCCTCGCAACATCAGGTGTTCAATGCATTCATGTCAACACTTATTCAAGACACTGAATCTATTCTCAATTGGAACCTTGTTATTACTGTGCACTCCCTTCGGGATGGTCAGGAGCAGCATTTGGGTCCAGAAGACTTTGTGAACATGCTGCATAAGGCAGGTGCCAATCAGCGCCTGGCCACAGAGGCATGGCTGAGCAACTGCTATTGCTGGACACTATGGAAGCTGGCAGCATATGAGCAGACATACCCTGGGCAGCTGCAGGGCAAGCTGCTGACCAAGGACGTTGTGCTTGACCAGCTCAAGTACAGGTCAGCAGCTGCCACCAGTGCATGGCATGAGATGTTGTGAACATCAGCAGACTGAGCTGGACAGATGTGGCCTATATGCTAATTCTAGCCTATTGGTTTGGGCTACCAAGCTTGCGGATGTACCTGGGAAATGGCTGTAGTAGCATTCACGTGCTGGCTTGGTGGTCTGCATACCAGCAAGCTCAGAAGCGGGTCCTTTGCTGCTATGCATCTATTTTGAAGTGCTATGCTTTGCCTTCCTAAACACAACTTAAGTCGATCAAGCAGATCTTGCTTCCTTTGCAGAGCCCAGTTGTGTCCCTGCTTGCTTGCTTGCTTGCTTGCTTGCTGGCCTGCACTTATCTAGCCTCATGCCACCAGCACACCTTTTCACGCTAGCTTTGCTACCACCAGGCCAGAGGTGTTTTTCAAAATTTCTGAAGCACTTTGATACTTTGTCACTCAAAAAGACCCTTCTCTCACTACGCCCCATGCCTAACCCATTGCGTCACATGCCCGCTCATACTTGAAGTCGTGCTCACCCTTCTCCATGCGCCTTGCAAACTCAGACTGCAGGCATGCAAGCAATTCAGCAAAGAGACGCCTCTCACCAAAAAAATCTAGGATCAGGAAACGGGCCTGTAACATGATTTCAGCTGCTATGCTGAAGTCACAGCTGAACGTGATTCATGCAGGTATGAGCGTGAACAGGGCCAGGGCCACCGCCCAATGTTGAAGGCAGTCCTAGAGCAGGACCAGCCCGCCAACAGGCCCATGGTCCTGTGCGTCAGCGCCATAGCTTACAAGGGCGATGGCAAGGTACTTCACCACCAGCCAGGCGACCAGCAGCAGCAAGCGCAGCAGCAGCAGGCCGTTCAGAGTGCTGGCAAGCAGGCTCAGGTGCAGCTGACAGACGGCTGGTATGGCGTGAAAGCAGTGCTGGATCAGGACCTCACCAGGCTTGTGCAAGCAGGCAACCTGAAGCTGGGTATGCTGTCCTGCCGCACATGCTCATCAAGTCATGATGCGCTGCAGAATGCACATAACACTGTTGTAGGGATTGTTGAGTTCTGTTGTTCTGGGCTGGCTGGGATGTTGTGTGATAAGCTGTGCTGTGCTGTGCTGTGCTGTGCTGTGCTGTGCTGTGCTGTGCTGTGTAGTTTGAAGAGCTGCTTGATAACTCGGCGGTGTAGCAGGAAGGCACATGAAGTAATTGTTGCTCCTTGCACAACAGCAGCCTCTGTGCAGAGGCCTTCAGCCTGACCTGTCTGTGCTGTGTATCACCAGACTGCCTCCTGAGACCAAGCTTTCATTTTTTCCCCTCAGTTTATTTACTACCTTACAGTCTGGGGTGTGGAGCCAGTTGTGACTCATCAGACATCCTGGCTTGAAAGCACAGGTGTATGTGGTGTGCGAAAAGCTGACCTGCATTGTAGGAGACAAGTTGCGAGTGTGTGGTGCTGAGCTGGTGGCCAATCAGCAAGCTGAGGCTCTGGAATCGGCCAAGACTTCCTACCTCAAACTGCACAGCAATGGAGTCCACAGGTTGGCTGAACACTTGCGCATGCAGCTTGATGTGTTGCACTGTCACACCTCTTTTTGACAGGCAGCTGCACACAAGAAGCATGAATGTGTGCGTCTGGCAATGCCAGACGTTTATACCGTTTGAGCATGCCGAGGTGGCAACAGATGCTTTCGAGCTTCATGCTTCATGCTTCTCTGAGGCATACATGTATGAGATGTCCACAAAATTTGTCCATTCCTTTGGTGCAAAGTGGATTTGAATTGGATGGATTGGTCACTATTGTGATGCATTGACATAGGCACTTGAACATGCAGTTACACATACACAGCATGACTGTGTACAGCAAGCACCTCCAGACTTAGTGATGCCAGTTGACCCTTCACTGCACAAGGTAATCAATGCAGTCATTTGAGACAAGTTCATGTCACATTCAGATTCTTGCTTGCTACACCGCCATGTTCTTCTCCTCAGAAATCTTCGTATGACACTGTCCAGACCTACCCATTCAACAAGCCCCTCTTACAGCAAATGCACGTGTCAGACAAAACACAATGACAAAGCCATGGTGCTGATGGTAGGGTGAGCCTCATGGCAAGGATGGGGTGGCAGGACTCACAGCGTGCCTATGTCCCCTTGCACTGCGTTTACCCAGAAGGCGGCAACGTCCCTTGCACCTTGCTGGTAGTTCAGCGCAAGTATCCTGTCATGATGCATGAGCAGCTGCCCAGTGGAGTTCCCATCACACGCTCGCAGCAGGCCTACCAAACAGCGCAGAACCAGTTTGAGGTCCAAGCAGCCAATGTAAGCCCTCTTGGCACCTTGACATCTCAGTTGTTATACTACACTGACTGCACAGTGGAGCCAGTTGTGACTCATTAGACATCCAGGCTCTGTTGTATTAGTGGGCCTTACAGGGATGCACAAGACAGGCTGCTCTGGAGAGACAAGGCTTGTCCTGCACGTACCTAGCTCATCACGAGCTGGAAAGCGTTAAAATTGTTATTATCATTGGACATCCCGGCTTGAAAGCACATCACATGGCTAACACCTTCACTGCTTGGTATGGTCATGGTTCACAGATGTTGCCGGACTCATGTTCTGGCAAGAATGGCTCAAGCATTCAGCATACTATGAGAGCTGACAATGCCTTTCAGGACACTGCAAATTTGTAGGGTCGGTGCCCCTATGGGTTGTATGTTTATCATATTCTGCAGATACAATGCCTACTAACTGGATGCTGACGGTGATCGCTGGTGAAAAATGCAAGCATACATTCTGGGAAAGCATTCTTTGCTGCAGCAGTCTTGGAGCCAAAATCGCAAACAAAGCGTCAAATGCATGTGTGCTTGTGCTTGTTTGTGGAAGAAGAATCACTTTTCACTCTGCACTAGTAGGCAGGGGAAACAGTGTCAGCCCAGCTGCATGAGCGAGAGACACGGAGGTGCAGGCAGATTGCAGCATCAAGGTCAGCCAGCAGTGCAGGAGAGCAGCTGTATGTGGGCATGATGCTCAGCAGGGATGATCAGGAGGCAATGGCCAGTCTATCAGCGGCTGAACAAGCTCTTCTCAACAGGTAAGCTCCTAGTAATGGGTAGAATGTTTCAGATTAGTAAATAGCAGTATTGGGTGCCATCACCGTCACAAGATACAGGTTTGTGTGCTTATAAATGAACGTGCTGATGACTGACTGCATGGCCATTTGTGTAGCACACAAGCAGTGTCACAACGAGCACGCCAACTAGCATGTTCAGATTAGCATTTCACGCTGCGTGTGCAAAATTTTAGCCTTGATGCCTGTTGGCATGCAAGGGCGGCAGCCACTCTGCACCACCTTTGCTCAGGTTTTATGGTGATCAGTTCTGCTGGGAACAGCTGGATGCCTGATGTCCTTTCAGATACCGCTGCAATATGGGGTACAGCTGCATGCCTGATGCGTTCCCAGCTGTGAATGCAGAGTACAGTGCAAATGCACAGCTCTATCAACCTTTAATCCCGCAGCACACTGTCCAGCGCAAAGTAGACACAGAAAGCTGACAGGTGTAAAGTGTCCAGAAAGCAGCCAGTGCTGTCAAGAACCCAAAGCGAGAGCCACTTTTCCCACAACAGCAGCTGTATGCAGAATGTCACATCAGTACATGCGCACACAACGGCACCTCAAGGAATGTGTTGCCATGCAGGTACATGGCGGCAAGGCAGGCAGCAATGGATGGTGAGCTTGCACAAGCCATGGCCTCTTACATGGCCCAGCAGGGCCTCTGGCCTTGCAATGGCCGACCCTTCATGCCCTTGCTGGTCACTGCTGTTGCCCACAAGGTATGCCACAACTCTCTTGACTTGCAGCAGGGGCTGATCAGACTGCTTGTGCGTTATGACAGTACTTCTGGATCTGCTGATTGTATGTGGTGATAGTGGTTGTCTCCATCATGCATTGTTGCGTTCTGATGTACACTATGATAGTGCTTCTGGCTCTGCTGCTTGTACGTGTTGATGATAGTTGTGTCCATCACACATTGCTGTGATTGGTCCTCAATATTAGACTGATGGCTTGACTTGTCAATGCACGCGCCCATATGCTTGATGTTCATGTTTTCATTGATAATCCATTGGTCATTGAGGCAGCTCCTTTGCGTGTCAATACCTTGGTCCTGGCTGCTTGTGTTCTGACAGGCTTGTCGCACCTCCTGCAGGGTAGGGTTCCAGACTGGGAAGCTGCGAGCAAGGCCTCTGCTATTGTCAGGTGAGATCACCTTGTACATGCCTTCAAGCATCGTTCAACACTTTTTGTGGATGACCGAGCAGTACCCCAAATTTCAATCAAGGCACAATCTGGTCTGTTGTGCTGCATGATGGTATCTGTCAAAG
>JAABUP010009916.1_pt1 | contig 11454 bp, 12 predicted proteins | sample 5559201 | NCBI WGS metagenome assembly JAABUP01 (sample SAMN10711887, study PRJNA513373) | rock metagenome | isolation source: Antarctica rocks | place: Antarctica | reverse complement strand
ATCTCATCATTTAGACATTGATCATAGGGTTCAAGGTATGAGACATGAAAAACATTATGAATTCAGTAGTGAGTAGATAGATATAGGTGATATGCTTGCTTCTCAACAATATCTTGTATGCAAAATAATTCAGCAAACTTATGTAAGAGTTTCTTATTCAGGTGTTTCTGACTCAGGTTTTTCATTAACAACAGAATTAGATTTTCCTTGTTGTATGTCTTAAGCTTGTGTCTCTGATTGTAAGCTTTGACTTGTGATGCTACAGTGCTTTTTCATTGCTTTAATAGCTTTTCACAAGCTTTGTGTAGTTGCTTGACTCTGTCCTTAGCTGCAGGCACCTCTTTTTCTCAGGTGTTGTTCTCAATGTCATAATGAATGAAAGCATTATATTCTGTCATTGTGTAAAAGAGACTACACCCTAGTGTAGACTGCTTTATGTTTATATATGCAAATTTTGCAAGAGGGAAAAGCTTGACTCAATTGCTTTACTCTTCATTGCAATAGCATTGAAGATAGTGTTTCAAGGTTTGATTTTGACATTCAGTTTGTTCATCTGTCTGTGAATGAAATGCAGTGCTAAGTTGACACTTAATCTTCGCCTGATAGCATACTTCTGATCAGTAACTGCTTGTGAAGATTGAACCTCTATCAGACACTATCTCTTTGAGAGTTTTGTAGCGGCATACTATCTTCTCAAAGAATATATCAGCTAGTTGCATAGCAGTGAGTGTCTTACTGATAGAAATGTATTGAGTCATCTTGATGTAACGATCTACTATGATCAGAATCACATTATAAACACTATTATTGTGCTTGCTTGAAGGCAAGCCAGTAATCATGTTCATGATTACCTTCTTTCAGAAACTATTTGAACAAAATAGCACCTGCATTTTGTCATATGAATGATGTTTAGATGTCTTTACCCTCTGACATATGTTGCATGAGAAGACATACTTCTTGACATCTTTGACTAATTTTGACCAGTAATATTTGCATGACATTAATTCTAGTGTCTGCTCAATACTGAAGTGTCTCATCAACTCATTGTCATGATGATGCTTCAGTAGTTCTGTTCAGACTGATACTTCAGAGGGTATATATAGCCTTCTCTCATATCAAAGCAATTCAGTCATATTGAACACTCATCTCAGGCCTTCAGCGTTCTGACTTCGCTTATCCTTTGCTATTGTCACTTTTTGCCCTTGAACAAAGAGATTATTCATTTGCAAAGAATGTATTAACAATAGAAAGAATTCACTACTGTCATCATATACTGTTTTGTGACTAGCCAATTCTGAGGCTAGTGCACATAAAATGAGTTGTCTGCAGTCAACAGTTTCAGCAGCAGGGTTAAGTGACCTCACTATGCTGCATTCACAATGAACTGACAGTTGACTGTCTTCTAGTCCTCTTAGTATATGTCAACTGAGTTGAGATTTCTTAAATCTCATGTCAATTTGCTTTTCACAAGCTTGACAAACTGTTTTAAGATGGCTGATAATCATTGAGAACTTAAACATAGTTGCAGGCATAGCTGCTAACTTTCTTTGTAACATTGACAAAAGTCTATCAATGTTTTCACTGATGATCTCAATGTAGTCTAAGCGCCTTGACAGTGCATTTGTGAGGTTTGTCTTGCTTGACCTGTGCTTAATCACAAAATCAAAGGCAGCAAGCCTTACAGCCCATTGTGCCTGTCATTCATTCAACATTTTAATGTTCATGAACTCACATAGATTATTGTGATCTGTCAGAACTTTCACTGAGTGAGTACTTTTCTCAAGGTAGTGATGCCACTGCTTGAATGCCTCAACAATGACTAAAAGCTCAAGATTATGTGTCTCATAACTTTTTTCTGCTGAGAACAGCTTTTACAATCAGTAAGTAACAGAGTGTCACTGTCTTGACATTTGCAACTGAGAGTAAATTTCTGTCACTGCATGTCTGAAAGCATCAGTCTTCATTCAGTTCTTGAGCTCTGAATCAAAGTGAACAAGAATGAGCGCTGTCATAAAGACTTTCTTAAGATAGTCAAATGTCTTTGCAGCATCTTTCAATCACTCAAAGGGCTCTGTCTTCTTCTCATTCTTACTGCCTTTCAATAGACTTGTAAGTGGGCTCACAATTTGCAAATAGGCTTTAATAAAGTGTCTATAGAAGTTGACAAACTCTAGAAAGACTTGTACTTTCTGAAAGGTCTTGAGGGTTAATTATATTCTAATAGTGTCAATTTGTTGTAAATCCATTGTCACTTCAATGATTGACACTATAAATCTCAGAAACTCTACAGTGTCAGTAGAGAAAACACATTTTCTCAAGTTAACAAACAGCTTATAGTGTTGCAGTCACTCAAGTATTTCACATACATGATGTTTGTGTTCTTCTTTCAATTGTGAGTATATGAGGATGTTGTTCAAATACACAACACAAATAAAGTTCATATGCTCTGCAAGTGCTCAATTGATATAGGCTTGAAAGGTTGCAGACACATTAGCTAGCTCAAATGACATAATCAGATATTTGAAGTGACCATAGCGTGTGTGAAACGCTGTCTTTCACTCATCACTGACACATATGCAAATACAATGATAAACATCTTTAAGATTCAACTTGATGAAGATCTTAGCACTGCTTAGTCAATTTAAGGTTTCACTGATCAACAGCAATGAGTGACAATTCTTCACAGTAATATTGTTTAACTCACAGTAATTGACACACAATTGCAAGCTATCGTCTTTCTTTGAGGTGAATAACACTGACGCCTCTGTCAGACTAACAAAATGCTGAATTCAACCCTTCACTAAGACATCATTTAAATAGCTCTGTAGAACTTGAAGTTTCTTGTCTGACAAATTGTATAGAGAGCTGTGTGAAGGGTTCTTCTCATTATTGTCAATGACATAATCATGCTTCTTGTGTGCAGAAAGACATTCTGCTTCAGACTCTGAGAAAACATCAGCATAGTTGACATATTTCTGAGGTATAGATGGCGCTGTAGCAGTGTCTTGCAGGCATACTGTCAGTGATTTAAGTACAGCTCAAAGAAAAGTGCAGATTACTGACTTCTCAACTGTCTCTTCAAATTTGTTCAGGTCTTTCAGGCTTAACATTTGCAAATTGATGCTGAAGCGCCAGCTGCACAAGTTGCAGTCAATATGAACTTGTTTCTTCTTTAGAGCTGATAGGCTCATTATCAGATCAGATTCATCCTTTTTCAAGGCATAGAAGACATGTTCACAGTTATGTTTCTGGTTTCAGCTGTTTCTTAACTGATACTTCATTAGATATAAATCATAGCAATAGATGAAGTGGTTGCTTAAAAGAAGAAAGTGTGATATCTTCACATTCAATTTGATCATCTCATTTGCAACAGTGAAACACTGACTAATCACATTGAATTCAGCATCAATATTCAGAAGAAAGATGCACAGTACTTAACTGATCTTTATGACAACAGTTTCTTCAGCTATAATGCTGAGTATGATCTTTACTTTCACTCTTCATTGTGTCAGCATTGAGGTCTTGACATAATGTTCTTTTTTTTGATGAAGTCACTGAGAATATGTGAATCTTATTTGAGTTGTTCATTGACTTTGTGCAATCACTTAAGTAATGGTCTTTTTCTTGACAGTGATAACAGGTTACATTCAACCTTGCCCTTAAGTGAAAGAAAGATGAACTTAATGTCACATCAGTGTTACCTCATTGTCTTAATGGTGTCTGCTCAAATAATCTTTAATTTATAGAAGAAAATGCCTGACCTGAAGTATTTCTTGAACAAGAACCATCAAAAGTCTTCTTCAGCTCTGTAGTGTCAGATGTGTGAAGATTGCTCTTCAGCTGCACAATCAGAGTTATTAAGCTGTTCTGCTTGTCTGAAAGATCTTGATAATTTAACAAGATCTTTTTAATTTCTGATTGCAGCTTTGTGAAGAAATGCATTATCAGCTGTTTCTCATTATACAATGTTAACTGTGCTTTCAGAGTGCTGAGGTAGGCTACAAAAGTGTGCACACTTTGACTCAACTTCTGTACAGTCTTAGTGTATGTCTGTGCATTATGCAACTGATGATTCACTGAGTCTTCAACAAGATTGAGAAGATAGTTGATGAAGTACTTTCATGAGATATTCTCAAGAGGAACAGTTTTCTGATATCAGTATCATGCATTTCATGATTTTCTCATCAAAAACTGCATGATGTATAGAATCTTTGCTTCATTCTTAAGAAAGTTTTTGAGCATTAGATGAAACACTGTCTCTGCACTGTGTATAAAGTTAAGATGCTTCTGTACTGTCTTCTCAGTATAGATGTTCAAATGCTCTGAGCAAATGTTTCTCTTCAACATCATTGTGCTGAGATAGTTCTCTGCAGATCACTTGATAAAGACTATGAATTGAATGTGCTTCAATATAGAAGAGGTATGATCAGTCTCTGAGTCAGAAGGATTATTGATAAGCAACTCATTGACATCTTGACTTTGCAGCACTTGAATCTCTCTCTGAACAGATGCAAGATGATGTTTCTTTAAAAGCAGATTTCTTTTCTTTTCTGTCTGTTTTAACTCATTGTCTAAATCTTGTATCATAGACGTAGAATCATTGATCTCACATTGCATTGTTTGTGATAGATCAGCTGAAGATGAATTTTCTTCAAGAAGGTCATCAGATTCTGTGTAACTTTGAGTTTAATGAGATGAACTCAATATGTAACTGTCACTTTGATGACGTTGACTTCTTATCTGCATATTGTCACACAACAAACTGTCAATCAAGAGAGATTTGAGAGTTAGAATTGTAAGGTTTCACACCTATTCATCTCAGATAGATATTAGAACAGGTTTATGACAGTGTGAGATATGACAATGCACAGACTATTTGATGATAGAGCAAAATCATATATCTTAATTGATGTCAAGACTAACTCTGAAGAGTCTTCATGTGCAAAGAAGCTCTTCTTATATGAGTTCTCACTTAGCATGCTTAGTTACATGAACTACGTCTGTATTCACTCTGACAATAAAGAAGAAAGAAAAGTTGTACATATTTAAGAAACAATGTAGATAATGACTGTTCTCACTGATGACACTGATGTGATCTGTCTTGACTGAGCAGCACACTCATTCTCATTGACACTGTTGTCATTCTCATCATTTGAGATGACAATGAGAACATCATTGTTGCATACAGAACAGCAAGCAGCGTGGTCATGTCACTTGCAGTTATTGCAACACTCACTGAAATGTTCTGATGTACAATGACATTTCAAAAAGAATGTCATACTGTGTGTCTGACAGTTGATACAATCAGCAAAAACCAACACATTCTGACTTTAAATCAGAATCACATTGATGTACAATGACTGATGAGTTCTTATCTGATCTGATGTGATACATTTTTGTACAAACAGAATGTTCACACTGAGCAGTGTGAGAATAATCATTGTCTGAGAAAAGTAAGTGTACTGAGTGAGCTGCTGCTGACCAACAAAGAGAACTGAATCAACATCAACAGTCACAAGAGTGAGAGCGGCAACATATACATCATAAAGAATGAGGGCTCTGTGAGCTGTCAGCTCTGAGACACATATCTGTATAACACTTACATTGTTGTTGTTGTTGATGTTGTTGCTGCTGAGCTTGTTATATGAGAGTCAGTGTTGACATATTCAATTAAGAGAGATTTCACATACAAAAGTTGTGAGTGAAGAAGTTGAAGAAGAAAGAAAAAAAAAAGTCATATGTGAGGTGAGGGGATTTATAATTCACTTCACTGATGAGTAAGCTCAAGTGAATTGTCAGAGAAAATCACACAAGCAATGAAAAAATTTTCATCTGCAAACCTTACTCATATGAAGTGAGCAAACATGTGTTAACAGACATTGACAATCATACAACAACCTTTTCAGAGACTTAAAGCACAACCTTGAAAAAAAAGAAAGAGATGATGTCATGAGTTGAACTCATACTAAGGTCTTATGATCTAGTTGCTTACTAAGACTCTAAGACTAAAGCACATTATCTTTTCACTTCTGTATGAAGCTCTTTTTTCTCTCTTCATAGTATTCTTCTTGTATTTAGAAATTATCAATTGAGCGTCAGTCTCATTGCAAACCTGTGACAGCAGAGCTGATGCTATTTGTCTCAGCTTAACAATGCACTCATTCTCATCAGTGTTGTTGTTGTTCTCATTGTTCAAGATGACAATGAGTACATCATTGTTGCATACAGAGCAGTGAGCAGCATAATCACATCACTTACAGTTGCTGCAACACTCACTGAAATGTTCTGATGTACAACAACATTTTAAAAAAAGTGTCATACTGCATTTCTGACAGTAAGTACAACTGATAGAAATCAACATGCTCTGACTCTGAATTAGAATTGTGTTAATGTACAATGACTGATGAGTTCTCATCTGATTCAGTGTGATACAATTCTGTACAAACAGAATGTTGTCATTAAACAGAGTGAGAATGACCATTGTCTGAGAAGAGTGAGCATACAAAGCAAGCTGCTGTTGATTAACCTCAAGAACAGAATTGACATCAGTGTTCACACAAGTGAGAACAGTGATGTAAGCATTGTACAAGACAAAAGCTTTACAAGTTGTCAGCTCTGAGACACATATTTGTACAACATTTACATGATGATAATTGTCAATGTTGTTGTTGCTGCTGAGCTTGTCATACAAGAGTCAGTGCTGAAATGTGTCAATCAAGAAAGATTTCACATATGAGAGGTGAGGGAATTTATAACTCACTTCACTGAGAGATAAACTGAAGTGAATTGTCATCTGAATTGTACAAGAAAGAAAACCACATCTCAGCAAGCAATAAGAACTTTATCTGTGAACCTTATCTGTATGAAGCAGACAAACATGTGTTAACAGACAATGACAATTATACAACAATCTTTTCAGACACTTAAAGCACAACCTTGAAGAAAAAGAAAGAGGTAATGTCATAAGTTGAACTCATACTAAGGTCTTATGATCTAGTTGCTTACTAAGACTTTAAGACTAAAGCACATTATCTTCTTGCTTTTGTATGAAGCTTTTCTTTTCTCTTCATAGTATTCTTCTTATATTTAGAAATTATCAATTGAGCATCAGTCTCATTGCAAACCTGTAACAAACAGTCTTGCAGATAAAGTAATACTGAATATTGATGTGCTTCATACAGATGTGAAACTTAAAGTTTTTAAACAGCTCAATTGCTCTCTTATTGTCAGCCTTAATAACAACAGAATTCATGATACAAAAACCAGTTTCACAGAGAAAAAAGCATAATCAAATAGCTTTCTTAATAATCTAAATTTCTGTCATGTATTCAGCTTCTGTGAAAGACAGAGTGACAGTTTGTTAATGTTTAAATGATCAACTAATAAAGTCTTTGAATAGAAGAAAGAGATAAACATCAGTAGACTTTTTAAAGTTCTAATCATCATCTCAGTCAGTGTCAGTACAACTTAGTAAATCACTATCAGTGAATTTATAAGTAATGTCTCAAGTAGCTGTCTTAATTAAGTAATGAAAGATTTGTTTGACAGTGTTATAATGAGTAGTGTTAGAATTTTAAGTGAACTGACTAACAGAGAAAACAGTGAAGACAATATCAGAATGTGTTTGTAACATAATGTACATTAATAAGTTAATTGCTCACTGATAATAACAAATAGTGATGACATCAGTCTGTTTATTAAACTTCTTTATAAAAACAATGTCAGAATTTATAGAGATATTCACTGAATTTGTCTCATTCTGATGAAAAGTATGTAGAATCTTGTGAATGTAGGCTGTTTGAGTAGAATAAATAGTGCATTCAATACAATTTTGTTTAATTCACATACTCAGATAATAAGTGTCAGACCCTAAGTCTGTCATGTTAAAGACTGAATTCAGCTTGTTTTTGATGCACTGAATGACTGACTTGCTGCTATCAATAAGAAGTAAGTCATTGACATAGACAGTGATAATAATGCTGTTCTTTAAAAAGATGCTGTGATTCAGTTCTAAACATTGAAACCTCAGCAAAATAAGATGATTAAATAAAGTCTTATATCATAAGTGAGATGACTTCTTTAAATCATAAAGAACCTTGTTTAGTAACACAATCTTATCAGATAACTGATAGTTATACAGCAGTTTGACATAGATAATCTGATTGATAAAACTGTAAAGAAAGACTGTAATAATGTTCATTTGATCTGTCTTAAGATTGAAATGTGTCACTAGAACAAACAGAGCTTTATATGTCTGAGATTTAATTACTGAGACAAATATCTGATTATAATTAACATCAAACTGCTGCTCATATTTCTTAACAACTCAGCAAGCCTTATAGCAGATAATCTGATCATCAGCACTGCATTTAATCTTGTATACTCACTGACTCTGTAGAACATGCTGATTCTGTAAATTAGTCATCACATTTTATATGTTATTATGCTTAAGTGAGTGTATTTTCTTCTTCATAGCTTTCTTTCACTTATTGCACAAAGACAAGTTTGTAGCCTGTTTGTATGTAGTAAATTTGACAATGTCATTCATAGAGACAGCAGCATATGCATATAAAATGTGTGCTTTTAAGTTGTCATTGAAGAAAGTAGAAATAATAGATGATGACTGAAAGTTAAAAAGCAAAGAATACTTGATATTGCTGAATGAAGTTGAAAAGAATTCACAGAGAGATATTAAACAGACAGTGAATTTTGCTGTATTAAATGTAACAGATGCATCATTAATATGAAGACTCTGAAAATGCTGTAGCAATGAACACTGCTGAGTCAGTGAAATAATGTTGAAATAAGAAGACTTTGCAAAGGATTTCAGTTCTATTCTGACCTAGCGTCAGAACTTGCCGTGTCACGTGACGCTGCTTAGTCAGCTCACACAAAAGTCATGCTGTTGATGCAGACTCTGCATTTTAGTTAAAAGATATGAAAAGAACAGTCATTTCATAGAGGTCATAATATCAACAACTTAATGTCTTTCTGTTCAACAGGTTATGAGCTCAGCATTCTGTCTTCATATCTCAAGACATTTAATCAGTCATTCATTGACCTCACTGTTGTCATCTTTTAACAGTGTCTTTTGTCATTTCAATAGCCTACCTGAGTGCTTTCTCAAACAACTTCTTTTGTCATTACTTAATATTCTTGATTTTGACATTTTCATTGTTTCAATAGCCCACCTGAGTGCTTTCTTAAATGACTCATTGTTTTGATAGCTTACTTAAGTGCTTTCTTAAACAACACCTTTGTTGTTTTGATATTCTTGAACAACTTGTCATTACAATATTCTTGATCAACATCTCTTTGCTTTTTTGATAGTCTTTGCGTTTTGGTGTTTGTTCTTGACAACTCACATAATCATGACTTTCTTGAACAGCATTTTCAACTTTTCTTGTCTTGCTGACACTAGTAACTATGCCTCATGAGCCACTAACATCAAGTTCATTCTTATGAACAAAGACTTATAAGCTGTTGTTTCAGGCACATCTTTTGAACCAGTTGTTGAACTTGATGATGTTAACACTTTGAACTTAAAGTTCTTGTTTAAATACATTGTCTGAAGTAAAGAGAATGACAGAGCATGTGCTACTATAGCACTGTCATGTCAGAATGGCCTTAAGGGGTTCATTCAAGACCTTTCTGCACATCAGATGTGGTTGAAGCTCAAGAAGTTGTATGAGGTTCAGGGCTTTAACACCAGATACCTTACGTTTATGACACTTTTAAGTCATCACTACAATTTGTTTAAGTTCATTGAGAACTATGTTGATCAGCTAAAGACTTCATCACAATGTTTGCAAGAGATGAATTCTACCTTTTCAGACTGAGTTATACTCACTGTTCTTCTTAACAACCTTGAATTCACATTTAATGTCTTTGTCACAGCTAAATGTCAGTTCATTTGCATTACAACTTCTACTTTTGATTTCTTAGTTGCTGAGTTGATTGATGAGGTTAAAATGAAGAATAATAAGAGCTTTGTTGCAATGGCCTTTCATGACAAATCAAAATTGATGTTGTTGTCACTTCAGTGTTCACACTGTAAGAAGACTGATCATGAGAAACTCATGTGCTTTGTCAAATACCCTCATAAGAAGAAGAAACTCAATGCAGCTTGAGCTGCAAAGAAGAAGGACAAATTGTTGTTATCAGACAAGTTCTCAGACAAGTTCTTCAACAATGTCAAATCAATCTTGAATAAGACTGATGACAATGTCATAACACTCAGCTTTATGTTTGTCATAGAATCACACCTCATGAGTGTGTGAATTGTTGATACTGAAGCCTCTGATCACTTATGTTCTACACACAAATTCTTTCTTATCTACAAGCCTATTTTTAGGTCTCTTAAAACAGTTAATGAATCTGCTCAGATCATTAAAAAGAGTATGATTTCACTATGTTTAGTTCATTCTGATGATGGCATACAAGAGGTTATTCTCAAAGACATTATGCATGCCTCTGATTTCTCTGCAAACCTTGTTTTTAACTGTCACATGTGCGCTGATGATATCTTTTTGACATGTGTGACTGCATTTTACGTCACAAAAACAATGTCATCAGATACACTCTTGAGGTCAACAGGATTTTTCAGCTACATCTTGACAATACATCTCAGTCTTATGCCTTTGCAGCTAATTGTGAGTTCAAGGTATTGTTTGATATGTGACATTGATGCTTGAGCCATTTAAGCCATACAAACATTGAGCGTCTGTTTAAGATCATCAACAGCATAGATCTTAAGAATCTTTCTTGACAACATGATGTCTGCAAACTGTGCATGAAAGTCAAACAGACTCATTGTTCTTACAATGCTTTTATTGAGTGAGTGACTTGATCATTAGGTCTTATTCATTTGAATGTCATTGAACTCATAATGCTCACTGTCTATGACAGTTCAAGGTGGTTTGTTACCCTTACTGACAACTTCACAAGGTTTACCTGAATGTTTTTCATGAAAATCAAAGATGAGACAGTCAAGCATATCAAGAACTTTGTCACATTAATGAAGATCAGCTGTTCTGACTATTCTTTAAAATGCCTTCACATCAACTTTGAGTGTGAGTATCTTGTCTTGAAGAACTGGTTTTCAGTCAACGGCATCATCTGAGAACCTACTACACCCTATTCACCTGAAGAAAACAGCGTTTCTGAGCGACTAAATCGCACTATTTGTGAACTCACACAAGCTATGCTCAAAGACTCTGACCTGAACTCACACCTCTAATCAGAAGCCATTAAGACTGCAGTTTATATCAAGAACCGGTCTTCTACTTGAGTACTTGACATGACACTCTATGAAGCATGAACAGGCAATGTTTCTGACCTCTCAAGTCTTTGCATCTTCAGTATCATTGCTTGAGCACACATTTTTAAGAAACAACATCAGCAAAAAGTCAAGTTTGAGGACTGCAGCCTCAAATGCCACTATTTAGACATGAA
>JAABUP010009915.1_pt1 | contig 11459 bp, 4 predicted proteins | sample 5559201 | NCBI WGS metagenome assembly JAABUP01 (sample SAMN10711887, study PRJNA513373) | rock metagenome | isolation source: Antarctica rocks | place: Antarctica | reverse complement strand
AGCGTGGCCACGCGCGCCTCCAGGCCCTCGGACCGGCCGCGCGCCTCCGCCGCCGCGGCCGCCGCGCCGCGCTGCGCCGCCTTGAGCTCGGCCTGCAGCGCGGCCGCACGGGCCTCCAGGGTTTCCAAGCGCGCGCGCGCGGCCTCCAAATCGCCCTCTCGCGCCGCCAGGTTGGCCGCCAGGCTCGTCGAGAATGCGCGCGCGGCCTCCAGCTCGTCGGCCAGGCCGCCCGCGCTGCCGCCGCCGCGCGGCGCCTCCCCCTCGTTCGCGGTGTCCGAGCTGCCCGGCCGCGCGCGCGCGCCTGCCTGCGCGGCGCCCCGCTTGCCCTGCAGCGCCTCCGCCCAGCCCTGCGCCTGCCTCGCCTGCTCCCAGGCGGCCTCCAGGTCGGCCTTGACTGCGCGCGCGTCGCCCTCCAGCGCGGCCTCCCGTGCGGCGGCAGCCCCAAGCTCGCCCTGCAGCGCCCCGACCCTGTCCTCCAGGGCGGCCGCGGCGCGCTCGAGCTCCGCGGCGCGCGCGCGCGCAGCCGCCAGCTCGCCCCGCGCCGCCTCCAGGGCGGGCTCCATGGCGGCGGCCCGCGCCTCCGCGGCCGCCGCCGCACGCCCGGAGGCCTCCAATTCGGCCTCCAGGGCCGCGCGCCGGCCCTGCGCGCCCGCCTGCGCCTCGTCTGCCGCGCCGCGCGCGTCCTGCAGGCCGTTCTCCAGCGCCGCCTGGCGCGCCAGCGCGGCGCCGAGCTGGCCGCGCAGCTGCTCGGTGCCGGCCTGCGCGGCGGCTACGCGCCCGTCCGCCGCGGCCAGGCCGCCCCGGGCGCCCTCCAGCTCGGCCTCCAGCGCCGCCTGCCGGCCCTGCGCGGCATCCGCCTCGCGCGCCGCGGCCGCGGCCGCGAGCTGGCCGCGCAGCGCCGCGGCGTCGGCCTCCGCCGCCTGCAGCCGGCCCCGCAGCGCCGCGGCGTCGGCCTCGCCGGCTGCCGCGCGCTCCTCGGCGGCCGCGAGCTTGCCTTGCAGCGCTTGGCTCTGCGCCTCCGCGGCCGCCGCCGCCGCGCCCGCGGCGTCCAGCCGGCCGCGCAGCGCGTCCGCGTCGGCGCGCGCGGCGGCGGCGGCCTCCTCGGCGGCCGCGAGCGCGGCCTGCAGCCGCTCGCCGGCCGCCGCCGCCTCTGCGGCCTGCGCGCGCATGGCGTCCAGCTGGGCGCGCAGGCCATCGGCGTCGCCGCGTGCGGCCTCGCCGGCGGCCGCAAGCCGCGCCTCCAGCGCCTGGCGCGCCGCGTCCGCGTCATTCGCGCGTGTGCGCGCGGCCTCCAGCTGGCCGCGCAGGTCGGTCGCCGCGGCCTCCGCCGCCGCCAGCTGGCTACCGGCCTGTGCCCCGGCCGCCGCCGCGCGCTCGCGCGCGGCCTCGAGCTCCGCCCGCAGCGCGGCCGCGCCGCCCTCGGCGGCCTCGGCGCGCGCCTCCGCCGCCGCGCCGCGCTTGCCGGCGCCTGTTACCTCCTCCCGCGCCGCCGTCAGCTGGCCGGCCAGCTCGTCCGCGCGCGCGCGCGCGGCTGCGGCCGCCGCGGCCGCGGCCTCAAGCCGTTCCCGGACCGCCTGCGCGTCCCCATGGCCGGCATCCGCGCTGAGCTCCGCCAAAGCGAGCCGGCCGCGCAGCGCGTCCGCCTCCGCGTCCGCCGCGGCGGCCCGCTTCCCGGCGGCCGCCAGCTCGGCGCGCGCCGCGTCCGCTTCGCCGCGCGCGCCCGCGAGCGCCTCGGCCGCCGCCGCCGCCGCGCGCCCGTCCGCCGCCTCCGCCTCGCGCCGCAGCGCGTGTGCGTCGGCGCGCCCGGCGGCCTCGCGCTCCGCGGCGGCCCCCAGCTGGCCGCGCAGCGCGTCAGCCTCGGCGCGCGCGTCGGCCGCGCCCGCCTCCGCGGCCGCCAGCCGCTCCCGCAGCGCGGCCGCATCGCGCTCGGCGGCCGCCGCGCGCGCGGCCGCCGCCGCCGCCTCGTCCCGCGCCGCGCGGGCGGCGTACTCGGCTTCCGCGCCTCGCGCGCTCTCGGCATCCAGCCGCGCGCGCAGGGCGTCGGCGTCCCGCCTCGAGCCCGCGGCGCGACCCGCGGCGGCCTCCAGTTCGGCGCGCAGCGCATCAGCGTCAGCCCGCGCGCGCTCTGCCGCCGCCGCCGCCGCTTCGTCCCTGTCGGCCAGCGCGGCGGCCAGCTCGACCACGCGCGCGCGCACGGCGTCCCGCTCCTGCGCCGCGCTCGCGGCCGCGGCGGCGCCGTCGGCCGCCTCCCGCCGGATGGTGGCCAGCTCGGCGTCGCGCTCCCGCGCGGCCTCCTGCGCTGCAGCCCGCGCCGCCGCCGCCGCCTCGTCCCTGCCGGCCAGCGCGGCGGCCAGCTCGGCCGCGTGCGCGCGCTCACGGGCAAGGTCGTCGTCGCGCTCCCGCGCGGCTTTCTGCGCCGCCGCCCGCGCCTCCGCGGCCTCCTCCTCCCTGCTGGCCAGTGCGGCGGCCAGCTCGCCCGCGCGCGCGCTCTCTTCCGCGAGCGCCGCCTCCGCCGCGGCCGCCGCACGGCCGGTGTCAGCCGCGAGCTCGTCGGCGCGCGCGCGCGCCTCCTCGAGCGCCGCCTCGGCCGCCTCCGTCGCCCGCGCGGCGGCCTCCGCGCGCACGCGCTCCTCCGCGAGCGCCGCCTCTCGGCCCCCGGCCGCGCGCTCGGCCGCCGCCGCCGCCTCGGCGGCGCGCGCGCGCTCGTCGGCGCGCGCGGCGTCGGCCGCCTGCGCGCCGCGCGCGGCCGCGGCGGCCTCGGCGCGCGCGTCGGTCAGCTGCGCCTCACGCTCCGCGAGCGCGGCGGCCAGCGCATGCGCGCGGATGCACTCCTTGGCGAGCGTCTTGTCGGCGGCCTCTGCGCCGCGCGCCGCCGCGGCCGCCTCTGCGCGCGCGGCCGCCAGCTGCCGCTCGCGCTCCGCGAGCGCGGCGGCCAGCTCGTGCGCGGGCCGCTCCGCCGCCTGCGCCGGCCGCGCGAGCGCCGCCATCAGGGCGGCGACCCGGTGATCTCCGGTGTGGGTGCCTGCTTGCAGGGTCCGTGGCGCCGCCTGCTGCCGCGGGAGTACAGACCGGCGCGGCAGCAGGGGCTGCGCCTCCGGCATCCTTGGCGGCCGAGTCTGCCCATCTCAGCCCTGACTTTGAAACGCTGCCTACATGCTCGGGCATGCGTTGTGTGAGGGTCCGTGCATGCCACAGTGGCCGACGCCTGCGGCGCGCCCTGCAGCCCGCAGCTGGTGCCCTCGCTGCGAGCGCAGCGCCGGCACGTCCGCCCCGCTACCCCGCGCGAACCCGTTTAGCAACAAAGAGGCGGCTGCTTGCAGCGCAGGCGCCTGCACTCGCTCGCGCACACCCCTGTGCCAGGGCCTGCAGCGCACACCTCGGCGGGCTGGTGCGGGACGCGCTCCGCCGCGCGCGCCGGCCGCGGGTCGCGGCTGGCGGCCGCACGCGCGATGGCGCTCCCGCGCCGCTCCTCCGCTGGGTGCCCCTGCAGCGATGCGGACAAATTACAGGGCCTCGCCGAGCGCCGCAACACTGACACAACAGCGCGGGTGAGGAGGCGATGCCCAGGCATTCCAGCTTGGAACCTAACAATTGGTAACACGCGCCTGCTGCCTGCATGCGCGGCTCAGGCGCTGCAAGCAGACATGTGTACTTGAGTGGGGCTGGCAGACACGCCCATCGCCGCACCGGCGCCCGAGTGGCGTTAGGACGCCGGCGCACGCACTCCGATGCACATGCCAAGTTATACCCAGCGATGGCTGGCAGGGGTCTCACCACTGCAAGCGTCCTGGCGTCTGCGTGCGGGCGCTGGCGGCCGGCAGGCGGCGCGCTCCGCTGCGCGCGCGCGACGGGCGGCGCGGGCGCGGGCGGCGCGGGCGCCGAGGCAAAACCCATGGCCAGCCGCTCGGCGCGCTGCCAGCCGAGCTCCAGCGCCTGCTCGGCGGTGGCCTCGGGGCTGTCGGGCTCCTCCGGAATGTCGCCGCCCTCCGTCGGCACCCTGCGCGCCCAGCCAGGCCCGTCGTCCTGGAAGCCAACTCTCAAGCGGCGCTCGGCCCAGAGGGCGCCCCTGCAGTCAGCGTTATGGTGGGCCGCAGGGCGGGCGCATCCGCATGGCAAGGCCCCAGGGAGGCGGCCATCGAGCCCAACACCGGCGCGCACCAGCCGCAGGCAGCCCATGCACCGGGCCAGCGGCACGGACTGTCAAGCACGGGGCGGCCCGCACCAGATGGACGTGGCGGCGACGGAGCCGGCGTACGAGGTGCCCGCGTACGAGCCGGCGAGCGAGAGCGCGTGCGCGCGCACGTCGCCGGGCGCGTCGGCGCCAGGCAGCGCCGGCCCCGCGCCGCTCGCGGTGCGCTCCGCGCGCGTGCGCGCGGCCTCGCGGTCGGCCGCCTGCAGCACCGCGCGCGTGAGGACCGGCGCGGGCGGCGCCGGCGGCCCGCTGCCGGGGCGGAGGATGGCGGCCGGCGCCGCGGCGCGCGGCGGCCGCTCGCAGTCCGCCAGCGGCGCCGGCCGGCGCGGCAGCTCACGGAAGCGCACGCCCGGCGTGCGCGCCAGGCCCTTGTCCGGCTCCGACACGGTGCCGGGCCGGACAGGCTTGTCGGCGGCCGCGCCGTCGAGCTGCCGCCCGGCGCCGCCGGGGCTGCCCGTGGCCGCGGCCGGGGCCTGGCCGCCAGGGCCGCGGTGCGAGGCCGCGCGCTGCGGCGGCGTGCTCGGCACCGGCGCCACCGCATGAGGCCCGTCCTGGGCCGCGGCAGGCTGGCGCCCATCGCCCGTCGCGGGGTCGCCCATGCCGGGGCTCAGGGCTGTCTGCGCGTGCAGCGCCCGCAGTCAAGCAGGCAGGCTCGGCGACTGGTGATGTGGCTGCTCCTGCATTGGCACTGGCGAGGCGCTTGCTGAGGGACTCTTACACAGAAAGTGGCAAAAATGGCAGTTATTTACCGCAGCCATGCCGCACTCCTGCTTTAAGCAAGACCGCGAGAGGGCAAACTGGCACAAGCGTACTTGCAACACGAGTTGCTTCAAAGTGCAAGCATAGGGCGTCCTATACACGCACGTCAGCACATACAGCCACATACACGCAACACGTGCTGCATTCGCTTGCTAATTAACCAAGTCCATGCCGGTGCGTAATTTAGCCTGTGAAGCACACCAGCCCCCTAACCACAGCGCCGCCGTGATGTCATTTCGATGCGCTTTGGGCCGGCTCATATGGCCTTCAGACTGAGAGCCTGACCTGATCGCAACGCTGCTGAGGGGATCGCAACGCTGCTGAGGGGTGCAGGCAACCCGGCGCCTGCTCCACCCCGGTGTTTTAGCTACGTTCCGCTCCATAAAGAAGTCAGGCCAGCGTCTCCAGTGCGTTACATTCAATAGCAACGGTGTGTGCATCAGCCCTGCACCCGTGCGAAACCAGGCAATGGACGATGCTCAAGTCAAGCGGGTGAGCCGCTTGCACGCGTGCACGGCTGTCATGCTCGCACGGCTATCACGCTCTTGTTGTCTTGGTTAAGTGGCAGTTCTCGCCGAGCTGACGAGAGTTGTCTGTACGAGCGCAGTTCTTTGATGTGGTCGACGCGGACCACAGCGGCGAGATTGACGTGCACGAGCTGCAGCGCGCCCTGGCGCTCGGCGACCTGAACTTTAGCCTGTCCATAGTAGCGCACATGATCAGGTGGGGGTGCCTGGCACAGTATGTGCCGTGCGTGCTTGATGCGTATGCACGCTCTTCACTTTAAGCAAAGCGCCTTGCGAGGACTCCTCCTTTTCCTGGCAGCAAACAGCTGCGCCCGGAGGCACCCCGCCCTCTGTGGCACAGTGTTGCCAGCCCGTCCCGTGCCTCACGGCGCCCCGCCTGACGCCGCAGCAGCGCGCAGGCTGCACGACAGCGAGGGCAAGCACAAGCTGTCGCTGCCGGAGTTCCGCGACCTCAACACCTTCCTGACGTCCACGCAGGCCGCGTTCCGGCGCGCCGACTCGCCCGACGCGCGCACGCTGGGCACCGCGGAGGTAGGCCAGGCGCTCTCGCAGGGAGGCGCGCTCCTGTGCCCGCCGCCCCTGCTGCCCTGCCAGCAACAGCAACATAGGAAGGTTCACGTGTCACTTTCTTCCCGTTTTGGTGCTCGGCTTTGGCAGCACATTGCCACCTGCAGCTCAGCATAAGAGGCTTGAACCTTCCGATTCGCTGCCTGCACAGCCAGGTCATGCATGTGGCGGGATGTAGTAAAGATTTGCACAAATGGTCCGCCTCGTGGCAAAGGGCAACTGCATCACTGCACCACAACAAATTGTGACTGACGACAAAGGGGTCAGGACATGTATGCGGGGAGAAGCATTTGTGCAGTTATTACAGACGCTGCAGTGGAGCAAGTACTTCTGCTAAGGACTGTTTGTCTCTAGTTCATGTGCTCAACCCCGTGCCTGCACCGCAGGGTACAGCATAGACCCGCCAGCATTTCAGGCGCTCTACCGCTCCTTCGACTCTGACTCGGACGGGCGGCTGGGGCTTCCCGAGTTCATTGCGCTGCACCTCTTCATGCGCAGGTAGCTCATGCGCACGCTTCATCAAATTAAATCACAGACGGTTGTCACACACCTGCAACGGCTCTGGTGTAATGATTTTCTTTGGCACGCTGTGCTGTCTGGCATGTCTGCATGTCGTCGGACACCCAAGCGTGCTGCATGGGAGCAGACGCAGACATGCACTTACCGCGCGCGAGCCTGGGCGCCGCGCCTGCCGGGAGCGCCAAGGGAGTGGGCGCTGCATGCCGTACAGCACCTGTAGTGGTGCCGTGTGTGCAAGTAGCGCGAGTCCTGGTTTTTGTCCCCGCTCCTATACTGTGCTCATCGCGCGCTCAGTTGGTGGGCAGGATGAGGGCCAGGTCACGCGCAGCTAATCAGGGACTCGTGTTGCGCAGCATGGCTGCGACGTTCCGGGCGTTTGACCCGCAGCAGTCCGGCCGCGTCAGCATGGACTTCAACCAGATGATCTACGCATTCTCAAACTGCCGCTCGTAGCCGCGCCTGCGTGCCTTCTGTGGGGCAACGTGGCTCGCACATTGCGGTGGCGCGCGCCTTGCGGCGGCTTGGTTTTGGTCCCTGTGTCAATGGTGGTTGGTGGCGCGGACGTGGCGGCAAAATAGTGCTTGCCATGGAACAGCCCTGCCTGCAACCGAACTGCCTACCCAGCACTCTCTGATGAAACACACTTTTGTGCATGTGTGCCCGTCGCGCCGGACCTTATATTGTCGCACGCTGTGCCGTGCACCTGTGTGGGGTATGCCTTAGGGAGTCGTGAGTCTGCAAAGGCGATGCTCTGCCTGTCTGTCGCGTTGCATATAAGCAGCCTCTGCACAGTGGATAAGCAACAGCCACTTGAGGCATGCTGCGGCGTGTGTGGTGCATGCACATCCTGCATTGGGAAATCATAATTCAATGAGCATGCATGATCACATGCGAGCCTGCGTATTGCACCCTCTGCGATACTGTCCATTATGAGCGCAAATCCTGCGCTGCAAAAGGCATTCAAAACCAAGCCTCCCTCACACACTGCGGATAGAACACAGATCATCGCACGCATCAAGCAGGCACAACCGACAGATCACACAGATCACACGAAGGCACAAACCTGACAGCATGCATGAACAGAGGCACAGCTGACAGTGCGGAATACCAACACCAGCATCAAAACTCTCATGGCAGCTGCAGCCTCAACAGCTCACCAGTGCTGATTGTACACGCATTCTCCCGAGCTTTCTTCTCAGCAGCTACTGTTGCGCACGCAGCCAAGAGGCCGTCGTGCCTTAACAATTCCCTTCCCAAAACATGGGCCCTGTGCCGCGCTGGCAGCAGGCCATCATGACCGGGCTGCTGCACCGCTGCGCCAGGAGCTGAGCTCGGGTGCAAAGCGGGGCTCCTGGTGCAGGCAGCTGGGGCGGGCCGGCGCAAGGCAACAGGCAAGCTTAGTGCTGCCCGGGCCAGAGGCAGGTCAGCGGGATGCTGAGGCCCTGCACGTCCACCGAGCTGGGGATCTTGCACGTGCCGATGTTGGTCGCGATGTTGTTCGAGAACGGCGACAACAGGTGGTCCGCCAGGTCCGCCAGTGGGCCCTTGCCTGTCGCCTGCGCCTGCGCGTGCGCGGGCGGGGGGGTCAGTGACCCTATAGAGACCCTGCAACCTGCACAGACCCTCCCGCCACCTGCAGGCTGTCGTAACGTACACATGCAGTCCAAAAGAGCTCGGCGGCCACCAGTAGAGCATTCTCTTGCAGGACGCATGGCTCTTTGTGTCCAGGGAGCGGTGGGCGAGGAAGCGGCGCAAACCTGCAGGGTGAAACCTGCAAAGGCGACCATGGCAAGCCTGCAGGAGCGCGGCACAGAGAAGTAAGTCCCAGCAAGGTATGAGCCAAGCGCGAGCTCCACGCTATATGTATTGTGCGATGAACAGCCTACTGGAAGGGGACAAGGGCGGGGCCTTCAGCGTGACCGCCCATCTCAGCGACTCAACTTTATCAGTCACGGCTACTGATATTGCAGTGCGACTCGCTGCAGGGCCAATGTTTACGGCAGGGCTTTCAAGTGGGCGTGCCTGCCATTCTTGATCTCCTTGGTCTGCATCTCCTTCAGGTCACCCTTGGCGAAGCCGAAGGGGTCGAAGATGCCTGCGGGGTCCACTTGTTAGCTCGCCTAGGGGTGATCACCAGGCTTGTTCACAACACAACAGCGGAGCCCTGTAGCCTTGAGCAAGCGCAGCCCTCAATACCACCCAGGCGTGAAGGCTTGTGCCGCGCGCACAACCACAAGGGCAACACCTACAAAGCGTCCCCAGTTATTTTGCAGGAAGGCAATGTCCTGTGGTGGTGGGCAGGGTCCAGGAGCGCACCGCCGGGGTAGCCCATCTCCGGGTTGGGCACCTTGTTGCCCTTGAAGATCGGGTCCTGCAGTTTACACCCATCCGTGAGACACTCCCCAACCTGCACAGCATGCATGTCTGCACTGGCAAACAGCGGGGGAGTATGAGCATGCGCCCGCGCAACCGGCACCAAGTGCCACCACCCTGCAGCATAGCAAGGCAGCCGTGCGGGGATGCTCTCCGCTGCCAGCCATGATGGCTTAGAAATGCGGTGCGGTGCGGCCGGGCGCTCTGGACAGGGGGCGAGGCGGGCGCACCTCGTTGACCGACCCAAAGTTCTTGTAGTCCTGCCATCTGCGGACCTCCACCCAGTGCATGAGCAGGAACTCCCAGGCCAGCAGCCCGCCCAGGTTCACCTGCCGCGCGCCGCGCTGTGTTCAATTAGCCAAGGTCGAGAGACATGCACTGCATGATTATTTTTTGGAAGAGATCTGGTGCAATCTGGTGCCCCTTTGGCTGAGCTCACACAGAGACAAGGCTTTGCAGACGGTCCGCAAGCTGCCTCGAGTGCGGACAAAACGAGTTATCTACAGGGGCGCGCGAACGGCGCCTCACCTTGCCGTCAGGGCCGCCAAAGTTGATGCCGGGCAGGTTCTCGGGCAGGCCCGCGTTGTACCAGAACACGTCCGGCTTCAGGATCTCCTGCACCAGGATGCCTGCAGCCACCGCACAACAGCGCTTGCTCCCGCCAGGCTTCACCGTCGGCGAGCTGTGCCGCTCTCTGACGCTGCTGACAAGGTGCTGAGGCGCCCCAGCTGCGCACAGGCGGCGCGGGAGGGGCGTCGGCCGCACCTGCGACCCCGAGCATGGCCCAGCGCGCGTGCACGAGCTCGCTCTGGCGGAACCTGCAGGCCAGGGCTTTCCCGGAGCGCAGTGGCCCTACAGGATCAGCCTGCACACAGAGTAGCAGCTTGGGACGCGGCCCGCGCCCCGGCTGCACAGCGCGTGCCGGGCTCACCACCGGCGCGCCGTCTCGTTGGCGCCGAAGCCGAGCGGGTCCCAGCCATAGTCGCCGGCGAGGCTGCCGTCCAGGTAGGCGGGCGCCTCCACGCCTGCGGACGCGGGCGCAGGTCAAGCGCAAGCGCCCCGGTCATGGGGTGCACTGCTTGGCTGTGCCCCGTTGCAACATACGTATTTGCTCTCATTCAGCTCGAAGGCTGGGCGCGGCCCCTCGCACAGGCTTTCCCAGCTGCTAGCGACAAAGCTGGGCTGCCCCGAGTGAATCGCCAATGCTGGCCTGGTCACTGAGCTGCAGGTCCTGTCGAGCGGGCAGAGTCGAGGTAAGGCCACCCGCCTGGTGCCCACAGGTTGCGGCCCGCCGAGGTGGCCGCAGCCCGCACAACGACTGAAGTGCGGGGAGCGGCTGGCCGCCGACTGGCAACCGCCGCCTGCAGAGCCGTGCCGGTCAGGCTCGAAGTGAAGCAGGCGGCCATGGTGAAAACGAGCGCTGGCAACCGGATTGATCGACTCGCTATCTTGGGCTGCCCAGATCTAATCTCGAGTAGTACTAGGGTACTAGGGTAGGTGCTAGAATATAACCGTTGGTACACACACGCACAGCTCGCTCACTATGAGCTTGAAGCAGACCTGGTACCTTGCCCTGCGACAGTGGGATGCAGGCCCTGCACCGCAATGTTTGTACTGCAAATTTTGTAGTGAGTTGGTGAACCGCGCATGCTCTGGACAGCGCTGATAAGTGACTGGCAGCATGCCGCACGGGTCGACTCCGTCCTCAGGCAGCCCGCTGGCGCACCTCCCTGCTGAGCTGGCAGCGCACAGCGTCTTTAACGACAGCGCAGACGGCAATAATGAGAACCTGCTCGTACTACTGCACGGCCTGGGCGACACAGCAGGTGCGCTAGTTGCTGCCAGCGCTCTTGGCTGCACACCGCCGCCCTCCTTACAGCCCGTGCTGCGAAGTTGACAAATCCTCAAGCACCGCGGACACAGGGCGTTGCTGCGCACAGGCCCGTTCGCAAGGCTGGCCAAGCAGATGGCGCTGCCGCGGACGGCGTGCCTGGCGCTGGTAGGCCCTCTGGCAGTGCCCTTTGCCGGGCGTGCCTGGTTCACTGCCTTTGATGACGAGGGCGAGCTCATCCAGGTGCGCTCTTTGTCAGGGACCCCCTGCTGCGAAGTCTTGGACCCCTTGCTTGGACCTACCGCTCCCTTTTGAAGCGTGCCTCATGCGGCGGACGCTCCAGCAGCTATGCTGGCCCACCCCGGGCTTGCAGCTGGCTAAATTTTAAGTTATTTACTTAGCGGCTGGCACTCACCCACACCGCCGCTTCGCTGGCTGCCTGCGACGGGCACTGGGGCCGTGCGCGTGCTCCGCCGCTTGGGCGGGAGGCACGCGGCCGGCTGCGCCGCCGCGCGCAGCGCCTCCCGCGCACCCGCCTCGCCTGCGAACCAAGGAAGGGCGCCGGGGGTGAGCCGCGCCGCGCCGCCGCAGGCGCGCCCGGGCGAGCGCCGGCGCGTGGACGGCCTGGAGCGCGCGCGCCGCCTGCTGCGCGCCGCGCTGCGCGGCCTGGGTGAGGCCGGCTGGCCGCGCC
>JAABUP010009914.1_pt1 | contig 11460 bp, 10 predicted proteins | sample 5559201 | NCBI WGS metagenome assembly JAABUP01 (sample SAMN10711887, study PRJNA513373) | rock metagenome | isolation source: Antarctica rocks | place: Antarctica | reverse complement strand
CACTCTGGTACTCTACCGGCCAGACAGTCGACGCTGTCGCCGTCTCGCAGAATCTGAACGCTACGCCACACTTCATTGGCGGACTCAGTGAGATGTGCTGGGCGCAGATTGAGAACATCGCACAAGATCTGGAGGCTTTCGCGAAGCATGGCGGGCGTTCAACGATCAACGCGAAAGATGTGGTACTGCTCGCGCGCCGGAACGAAGGGCTGAGCGCTGTACTCCAGGCAGAGGCAAAGGCTGTGAAGGAGAGGGATTCTCGATGAACTCCAGAACTGGCATTACCTCGCATTGAGGAAGCAACTCTCCCAGTCACCGTTCGCCGGAACTGCTCAAACTTGTCGCCTGAGTCTTCCCGGTCTTCGCAGACTTTCTAAAACTCTTCCGGACCTGAGCATCGCTGCACACCTCACCAGCACGCGCCATATCCGGATTCCCTGGGAGCAAGGAATGATTACTGTTGAGCTTCACGGGCCTGGCTGGTTCATGGAGTGGGAGTCGACAAAACCTGGCTTCATTGACCTCTCTTGCAAACACGGCATCGAAGGCCGGCTGCAGACCCTCTGCCGGACTGCTGCTCGTTGCCGTACAGGGACGTAGCATTAACGTGCAGGAAGCCTGCATTGAGCGCCCAAGTCATTCGCTTGGCTCATCCCGCTCTGCCAAGCCATCAAAGTTGCCAGGAGTGTATTAGCATCGTGTACACTGCCCTCAATGCAACAGGCTGGCATCGGCGTCGGCATCTGCCGGCAAATGCACAACGGGAACTTGAGCAACAAGCCTCAGGCTGCAGTTGAGACGCAGATACGGCATGTCGTTTCCACTTGCCTCCTCGGTGAGATAGATTCTCCGTTCACTTCACGGTCCACCCTATGGCACACGTCTTGCGTCTCACAACGACTTGTAAACATGCGCAGCAATCCATTGCTGCTCTACACGCACGATTGATGCAAGAAGAGTGTTGATATCCATCTTTTCTGCTTATCATTGACACTCACACTGGTCAATTGACCCTAATCGCACCGGCTTGCACCTCAATATGGTCCGCAAGCTCCAAGTCGCCGTCTCTGGCCTTGGCCGCATGGGCGCCCGTCACGCCCGTCACTTCCTCGAACGCACACCTCGTGCCGAGCTGGTAGCGGCATTTGATCCGAGCCCGGAAGCCCAGGCATGGGGCAGGCAGCATTTGGAGCCGTATGGCACGAAGCTCTATACCGACTACGACGAGATGCTGAAGCATCCCGGGCTTGAGGCGGTTGTGGTAGCTGGGATCACCACGGAACACGCGGCACAGACTGTTCAGGCCATCGAAGCTGACAAGCATGTTCTGTGCGAGAAGCCGCTCAGCACGAAAGTAGAGAGTGAGGAGTCGACACTCTATTATGAAGAAGTCAGGGACTGACTTTGATAGTCTGTGAGGATGTCCTGGAGGCCGCACAGCGGAAGCCGTATCTCAAAGTCCTGTGTGGCTTTTCACGACGCTTCGACGCGAGTTACCGCGACGCCTTTGCCAAGATGACCAATGGCGAGATTGGGCGGCCGACGATAATGCGCAGTCAGACATGTGACAAATTCCGCAACGACGACTACTTCGTCAAGTACGCCAAGTTCTCTGGCGGGATCTTCGTCGACGCCAATGTCCACGATATCGATCTTGCGCTCTGGTTCTTCGGGCAGGACAGCATCGTGAAGTCTGTGACGGCGGTCGGCGTCACTGCACAATACCCGGACCTGAAGCAGTATGGCGACGTGGACAACGGCGTCGCGATCGTTGAGTTCTGGGGCGGTCGGGTAGCCTACTTTTTTTCCAGCCGCATGATGATGGCCGGCCAGCAGGACACGACGGAGGTCATTGGCACGCACGGAAAGATCACCATCAATGCGAACCCGGCTTTCAACCTTGTCGAGATGCACGAGCTCGGCGGTGTACGACGGGAAGTCGACCAGACGTATTATGATCGATTCGAGCATGCGTTCGTAACGGAGAGCAACGAGTTCACGGAGTGCATTCTCGACGACAAGGAGTTGCCGTTCAAGTTGTCTGGTGCGATACAGGCGGTCAAAATCGGGTGCGCGATGGTGGAGAGCTTGAAGACGGGCAAGAAGCTTGACTTTGACGAGACGGGTGCTCAAATTGAAGAGGAGAAGGCTCGGCTTTGAGATTGCATAGTAGAGGCTCAATGCAATGCGGTATGCAAGGCATAACAGCTAGGACTTGGCCTCAAGTCCCCGTTGCGCTCTGTCTCATGTCCGCTCAAACGTTCTCGAAGTAGAACCCGGGCTGCCCTGGGACAGCCCCTTCAGCCGCCCCCGGCAGGCCCTCCCTTTTCTCACCAACTTCCACTCCCTCACTCCCAGCCACGACCTTTCCACTCTTCCACTCCTCGTCCATGACCACAATCTCCACAACACTGCACTTCTGCACCGATTGCTTCAGCCCCGCAACCATCTCCCCCAACACCTTCACCTCATCAAACGCCAACTTCCGCTCGAACACCGTACTAGAATCAATCCCACTTTCGAGAGAGCGTTTGAGCACCTGCACGAAAGGCATCGCGCGCTTACTCTCAGCCTTCGGCAGACTCTTCGACACAGCCCCAATATCAACCTTCATGCCGTCAAAATTCTTCCGCACCGTCTCGATGACATCCTCCTGCCATGCGGGGTACTTCAGCGCCGCGAAAACAGACAGCTTCTTCTCCTTCTTCGGGTCGAACTGCGTAACCTTCCCCTTACTCATCTTCTTCAACTGCGCGCCCTCGGCCGAAGTGATATTACTCGACGTACTCCTCACGTACTCCCGCGCGGCGTCCAGCTCCGGCTTACTAGCCGCGACCTCCGGCCATCGTGCGTTCTGGACCGAGTCCGCTTTCCCAAGAACCTCGCGCCAGATGTGCTCGGCCCAGTGCGGCGCGACGACCGTCACCATCAAGGCCTGGAGCTCGATGTAGCGTCTCGCGCAGTCCTGGTGGATGCCCACGCCCGCGGCTTTCGTCGCCTCGCGGTAGAAGTCCCGTGCGGAGATGAAGTCGTACAGTCCGCTCTTCAACGCGGCCTTGTAGTTCGTCGCCTCGTACTCCTCGCCGGCAATCTTCACGAGCCCCATCAACTCGTTCTCGAATAGCTCATCCCAGAATATCTTGGGTCCACTTCGTTGAATAGCGTCGTTGTTCTTGTGCCTTTCGCTCTCTTTCACCTTTGCAAAGCTCTCGTCTTCTTTCAGGATTCGGGCATCGACAATCATGCTCTCGCACCATTGCCGCAACTCGTACATTCGCAAAATTGACGCATTCGCCACCGGCTCCTCGAAGTTGGCATCCTCGATTCCATCCCCTGCGTCCGCCATTGCTATCCTCGTCGCGTCCGCCCCGAACTTCGCCGTCGCTTCTGCGAGCGTGAGGAAATTCCCTGTCGACTTGGACATCTTCTCGCCGTTCAGCATTAGATGACCGTTGGCCCGGATGGCCCGAGGCCAGTACTCCGGGCTGAACAAAGCAGTATGCACGTAAAGAAAGAACGTCAGGTGGTTCTGGATCAAGTCTTTGCCAGAAATGTTGATGTCGAGTGGGTACCAGTAAGAGAACTCTCGGCGCATGCTCTCCAGGCTCTCGGTCTTAATCGTCGTATCTTTCGGTATCTGGTCCGTGCGGCAGAAGACGTAGTCCCATACCTGATCCGTCATCTCCTCCGGTCCTACATTCGCTGCTCCCCTCTCCTTCCCGAAGATGTCCTTGTGCAAGAGATGCGCAACGGTATAGTACGCCGCGTATATCGTCGAATCCGACAGACTCTCAACCAGCTGAGACTTGTCCCACGGCAGTCGTGTCCCCAGCCCATAACTCCGCGCACAGGCCCACTGCGCAAGCCAGTCCAGCACCCGCACGAAGTTGTTCTTCACATCCGTGGAGAATGTATTGAGCCCTTCCTTGCCCTCGTGTCCTTCGTTCTTGACATGCTCCAGTACGGCGGGCTGCCACTCGGTATCACCGCTCCGCTCTGGAGTGCCGTAATTCATGAACCATTGGTCCAGATGTCCGGCCACGCATTCATCGCCACTCTGCATATTCGAAGGCGTCCCCAGCATCGATCAACTGCTGTCGTACAAGCGGTTTCGCTTCTTCCACACTCTTGCCGGCAAAGTCACCGTATATCATTTTGCCTTGGTAGAAGCCCTCTTTGTACGCGAGGTCTTTGGCCTCAGCGAGCTGTTTCGCGTCTTTTGGGCTGGAGATCTTCATCTTCTCCACAAGAAACTTTGCCGTGAGGTTGCCGTAGGAGGGTGTCTCGATGATAGGCAGTATTTCGACGTCGGCCCATTCTTTCTGGATCTTGTAGTACTCCGCTTTCTTGACTAGATCTATCATCGTTGCGTAGTCGTCGGGTGAGTCAGAGGGGACGGATGTGACCACGCCGGTACCTTTTGATGCCTTGACGGAGTCCATGGGCAAGATGCGTACGCCGTCTTTTTGTGCGGAGAGCGGGGCATGCACGAGCGTACCAACGACGTCCGCTCCTTGTAGCTCGGCAACTTTGTGATACTCGCCCCAGCTCGGGAATATGCTCTGGAACGCCATATTGCGCGCCGCACGATCGGAGATGAAGTAGTACTCCTTTCCTTTCTTCATCTCGTAGATTCCGTATGTGATGGTCGGACCAACGAAGCAATGCGTCTGGCCGTACATGGTCTCGGGTCTCAGCGTGGCGGGCACGAAGTACACATCACCGCTTTGGGGAATCTTACCCTCGATCTTACTCTGCGCGCTGGACGCCCACTCCTTGACTCGGAGCTTCAGCGCTGTGTACTCCTGTACTCCGAGACCTTCACCTGCACTCCGGTCGTGGTCCATACAGGCTTGACCGTCTTTGGGCGAGTAGACGGTATACCGCTTTCCGAAGCGAATCTTTCCCATCTCCTTCAGCCTGTTCATTTGCCACCGTACGAAAGCATCATAATATGGATTTGCGTCTGTGGTGACCACGCTTCTCCGCCAATCCACTCGGCAGCCGAAATTCGTCAAATCACGCTTACACAACGGCGGGAAGAAGTCGAGCCAGTGCTGAGGCTCGGCGAACTTGTGGATCTCCTCGATGGGTATACCGATCGCCTGCATAATCTGGAACTGATACTTGAGAGCCACGTTCGTCTTAGCCGCCGCTTTGCTCTTCTTGGTAGAGAACTTCGTCACATCCTCCTTCGTCGTCTCCTGCGTGGGCGCGGGAGCCGTGACTTCCCCATTCGGATGGCCATTCGTCTCTTCCGCCTGCACGTGATTGAGCTCACATCGCTCGAAATTCTGCCCGAACATCTCAATCTCCCGGACTAGCTTGTCCGCACACGCCTTGATCGGCATGCCCGTGCAATGATACCCTTGCGGATACAAAGCTCGCTGTCCACGCATTCGTGCCCAGCCGACCGCGAACTCCAGTTTTGATGCCGTGAAGGAGTGGCCTGCGTGGAGCGTTCCGTTCATGTAGGGGTAAGCCATGATAGCCAGGTACTTGGGGTGCTTCTTCCGCAAGTCCTTAGGCGCCATGGAGTTGAGAGGCACATCTTTTATGCTCGGCGCGTCCTGCTCGAAGACCTTGGAATCGGCCCATGCTTGCTGGTACTTCTTCTCTGAGGCGATGAGAGTATCACGCTTCTCCGTGTTCTCCAGCTTCATAGTGCCAACGGGTTGGTTGGTTGGCTGAAGAGCGTGCTGGGTTGCTTCGACGGCTGCCATGGTCGCGTAGGTGGAGCGAAGCCGAAGTGGCAGCCGTAAGATGGAGTAACGAAGGGAGTACAGCGTGGTGAGTCACGGGGTTGTCATGTACGGCGGCTTCTAGTTTCTTTGGCTGTTCGTGCAGCAGCTTGAGGACTGGAGCTCTAGAAATTGTTGCCGAGTGCGGCCTAAAGCCGGCGCACAGTTTGAAGAATGTATTGATGGGTTCCAATCAATATCTATCCACGTCTGGCAAGCTCCCACCTCCAACACCCGGGTCCCAAGCACCACCGTCCACCTCTGTCGGCCATTTGCAACCCGCAAATCACCTACGCTATGGCCGCCACCCTCCTCTCCCTCTTCCGCCGCTCCCCACCACCCGTGTCTCCCATCACCCTCCCTTTCACCGCCCTTTCAAACCCATATACAGCTCAACGGCCTTGGCCCCCAAACTTCAGCCACCTCTCGCCCAAACATAAGTTCCGCCTCGAACGACGGTATCGCCGACGCACGCAGCTGAAGTGGGCACGCCCACAATGGAAGAAGTTCACTACACTAGCGCAGTGGGCGAGTATTCTGTGGGTGGTAGGGTACGGGGTGCTGTATTTGGAAATGGGTAACAAGGGCAGGACGGTGGCAGATGAGGCGAGGGACTGGATGAAGGGGCAGATGAAGGGGATGGAAGGGCAAAGGACAGGGAGTGAGGCGGAGCAGAAGGGGTGAAGAGAAGGCGAACGGTCGACTTCCGATGCAGTGGCGGCCAGGAGTGTGCTTCCCTCGGTCGCGGAACCAGCAGCAAGAACTTCCGCGCATCAATCTGGTGATAGAAGCAAGCAATCGCTCTCTTGACAGCAGGAGCAGTCTGTGACTGCCATGTCACATGTAAGCAGCAAGCAAGACAAGCCTGAGCTACAGTGTGTGCCGCGAGCATCACACCTCCGTCCGATCATCGATCCTCTGGCACAGATCTACACGGCCTACATACCCACTTGCACTCTTAAAGCAAGGAAGTCATCCGCTACAATATCAATCTACGCATTATGAGACTACGCACCTACATTACCGTCCTCTTAGTCGGCGCAAGAGCCTCAACAACCACGATACCTGCTACCCTCCAACAACCTCCATGTGATGACAACCACGCTCACGCTCACGCCCTCTTCGCCACCGCCAAGCAAGTCCGGGACTGCCTCGCCGCTCTCACCGCCTACTCGGCCGTGGTCCACAACGCCACGAACTCCTACGCTGCTTTCTCATCCGCCATGGACGCTTACGAGTGGACCCAAGACCGTCTGTGCAGGTGGCAGCGCTTGACCCAGTTCCCACCCACGAATTATGTGAGGCATGATGCGGCTTTCAAGCCTGTGAGGGAAGCATGGGAGAGTGTGGTGGATGGGAGAGATCGCATGAGGAGGGGTGTGGGGGAAGGGTGGGAAATGGTCAGGGATGTCTGTTGGGATAGGGTGACGGTGGACAGACAAGGGGCTGAGGAGCTGTAAGTAGTGGAGGTGCAGAAGAGGATTGGGGGGGCTCGAAGGCTCAAAGGCTCAAAGGCGCTGTGTACGGAGACTTGGACCTGGACTTTGTAGGCCACCCACTGCTACAAGCCTACAACTAAGCCAGCGATCCATCTCCCCAAAGGGTGCCAGGTCACCCTCAATAATGTTGTCATCCCATGGACTTCATCAGACGCATCACTGTAACATTTCACATGCGTGCCAAGACGACTGCTTTGGCCGAGGTCTGAGCATGTGACAGCATGGGCTTCTGCCATGTGATGGCGGCTTCCTTGCGCCGCAGCTTCATCTCTATTCTCAATGTACCTTACATGTACCTCCCTTGATGTACCTAGCCATGTACAGTCCCTGCCATTCCATGCTACGCCCTTGAGAGGCCCTTGACGCCAACACCATGGCCATCTCCCCTACCCTCCCAATCACCCTCCACACCCTCTCCAACCGCTCCGCCAAGCAACTCCTCTCCGACCTGACAACCCTCTACGTCACACACCGCACCCGCATCTCCCGCACCGTCTACATCGCCTTATTCGCCGCTCTCGTCCACCGCATCCGCAATGCCATCAAAGAGCAGAAAGCCGCCGCAGCCCGCGCCGCTGAAGCCCGGCGGAGAGGACCGACCCTGAGCAGCGGCGGCGGCGAGGTCACAAGAGGAAGTGGCAGGATGAAAGTCGAGTTGAATCGAGAGTTCTTCCGTAATCTGGGGAGGTTGCTGAGGATATGCATTCCGGGGTGGAAGAGCAAGGAAGCGAGGTTGTTGGTTAGCCATTCGGTGTTTCTTGTTCTTAGGACGCTGATCAGTCTGTATGTGGCTGAGCTGGATGGCCGGCTGGTGAACAGTCTGGTGAAGGGGAAAGGGAAGGCGTTTCTGAAGGGGTTGGTGTGGTGGATGATTGTTGCTGTGCCTGCTACGTTCACGAATTCCATGGTAGGCATCAACATGCACAATGAGACGAGGGTGGATCGCTAACGGGACGCGTGTAGCTTTCGTATCATCAGACGACGCTGTCGCTGGCGTACCGCACGCGGCTGACGAATTACATCCACAACAAGTATTTGCACAACATGACCTTCTACACACTTTCCGCGCTGGACGACCGGATAAAGAATGCCGATCAGCTCATCACGGTGGACGTCAGTAAGTTCTCCAACAGCCTGGCAGAGCTGTACTCGAACCTCGCGAAGCCGGTACTGGATCTCATCATCTACAACTGGAGCCTGAGCAGAAGCGTTGGAGGCGAAGGCCTGTTCGCCATGTCGCTTTTGGTACAGCTCAGCGCGAGCGTGATGCGCGCTTTGACGCCACCTTTCGGGAAGTACGTGGCGGATGAAGCGCGTCTGGAAGGCGAGTTCCGGTTCCAGCATTCCCGCTTGATCGACTATAGCGAGGAGATCGCTCTTTACGCTGGTCATGAGGCAGAGAAAGACACGCTGGACAAGGGCTACTTCACACTCATCAAGCACGTCAACCGCATTCTACGGCGGCGCTTCTACCACAGCATCATGGAAGACTTCGTCATCAAGTACTTCTGGGGCGCGTTGGGCCTGATGCTCTGCTCCGTACCTGTATTCTTCAAGCTCCCATCTACTGGTACTGGCGGCACGAAATCAGACCACACAGAGAGCTTTATCACGAACCGGCGTCTCTTGCTCTCCAGCAGCGATGCTTTCGGCAGACTAATGTTCTCATACAAGGAGATCTCGCAGCTAGCAGGCTACACCAGCCGCGTCAGCACTCTCCTCGAAGTCATCGCTGATATCCAACGCGGGCACTTCGAGAAAGCGCTCGTCTCCTCCGCTTCTACTGAGGCCAATGCTTCCGTCCTCTCCGGCCGCGGCGAGCTGGAAGAAGGCGAGGATATCCGGTTTCAGGATGTACCAATCGTGTCCCCAAATGGCGATGTTCTGGTCAAAGCACTGTCCTTTCACATCAACCGCGGCGACCATCTGCTAATAGTGGGACCTAATGGCTGTGGTAAGAGCAGCTTGTTCCGCATTCTAGGTGGCCTATGGCCAGTCTACGGCGGTAAAGTGCGCAAGCCACCGAGCGAGGACATCTTCTACATCCCGCAACGCCCGTACCTGAGTAAAGGCACATTGAGACAGCAGATCTTGTACCCGGACACGCTGCTTGATATGCGCGCCAAAGGCGTCACGGACCGGGATCTGATCGGCATCTTGCAGTCGTTGGGTCTGGAGAGTTTACTTGGCACACATGTGCACAACAGTAAAGCAGGTAATTCTGTGGACTCACTCATCAGCCCAACGGATACCCGCGCGAACAGGTCTATGAGGCAAGAAATTGCTGGCCTAGATATCGAGGCCGAGTGGACGGATATTCTGTCCACCGGTAACCAGCAGCGGATAGCAGCGGCTCGACTCTTCTACCATGCGCCCAAGTACGCTATCCTGGATGAGTGCACATCGAGCGTCACGGCTGAGACGGAGAAGATCATGTACGAAGAAGCGAAGAGGCTTGGCATCACGCTCATGACTGTTTCGCATCGGAAGAGCTTGTGGAGGTATCATGGGTGGATCTTGCAGTTTGACGGGCAGGGCGGGCATGTGTTTACGAAGTTGGAGGCAGAGAAACGGTTGCGGTTGGAGGATGAGAGGGAGGAGTTGGATTTGAGGTTGAGGGGCGTGCCGGAGATTGAGAAGAGAATTGCTGAGTTGGAGGCCGGGGGGTGAAAGGTGGTGAGGGGAGGAGTGGATGCCTTTTTGGAAGCTCAATCGTAACCCCTTAGCGTGGAATGGAAAGCACCGATGCGTGTTCGATTGGGTACACAACGGCGGCGTTACCACCTACACCATCGCAAGGTCTGCGCTAGTGACATGCGAGGCCAGACTTGTCGACTCGATGAACCCGCCATGAAACAGGACCATGGACGCTACGGGCTTTGACCGAACGACGCAAAGGTTACGCTTCCGGCTATACATCGCGGCCCGCAGCGCGGAACATGGCGATCAGCACGCCAACGACTCAGCACACCATGGATTTAGTTCCTGCATGCGATGCATGCGTGCACGCTGTGTGGATGCCTTACATCGAGGCGGAATCTGGGGCGGCCTCAGGCGCGCTAAGAGACTGCGGTGAGGCTGTGCCTTGACCGATACGCTCGCGATCCTCACGTCTTTCGTTGGCCACCAAGGTGGCCAACGAATCGATCGAGGGCTTGCAAGAAGGCAACAACCTAGCATGAACTGTTTAAAGTAGGCTTGGAGTCCTTGTATGCAGCTGGGAAGTCGGCGTCGTCTCTTGAGGCTGCCTGAGGCATTTCTCCTTCTCTTGACTTCATCTCATTCTGTCGTCCAAACACACACCATTCTCGTGCCGTTCACATTATGCGTCCCTGACGCTCCTGCCTTGCCCAGGTCTCGGTCGTGATCATTGACACATCAAGAAGGAAAAGGGTATAGATCGGACGCCCGCTTGACCGCCAACACCAACGCCGCAAACTGGTACCGGCGCTTCGTTCCCAAACAAACAGATGTCATCGCTATCAGCGTCTTCTGGTCCATTCTTTTGTCGTACACGGAGCTAGCTTCCCGGCCACTGCATCGATATTGAGCTCCTGACTCGAGGTCAGCGGTTCGATTCGACGTAGCATACGTTCTTCGAAGATATAACACTAACATCGGCTAGCCCTCTGGGTTGTTCGCCGCTCAGGTCTCGATGAAGACAGGTAAGCGGCCTGATCCGCACCCAGCCGGCCAAATTGTCTCAGCTCTTTCCGCTCTGCGTCGGTTATGATCTTCTTCCGCCAAAGATGTTCCACGTCCGGGTGTCCGGCGTCCACTGGCACTACAGTCCTGTGAGCGATGCGCTGGAGATGGATGTGCACGAGACGCCAGTTCCAAGCCTGTTGGCCGGTAGATGCCGTCTCGGACCAGGAGCAGCCTTCAAACGGACAGAAGCATCTCTTAGGCAGTGTTCCTTTGAAGTGGAAGCGAACATGAGTGTCCCACTCGTCGAGGTCTGTTGAGCTGAATGTGCATTCCAGGATGCTGTACGGGCACGGCAGGTTCGGCAAGCGCTGTTCGAAAGCTCCTCCTTCTACCTCCTCCAGATAACTCTCTTGCGGGAAGGAGTCTGCGTCAGCCGTCAATACCGATGAGCCGGAGGCGGTCAAGTACGATCCAAGTGAGGGCGGGTACCCAGTTGACGATATGCTTTCCAGGGTCGTACTCCGGCTGTGCGCTACCGCCATTGACCTCTCGTCCGAGTCCGCCCTTTTCAA
>JAABUP010009913.1_pt1 | contig 11463 bp, 15 predicted proteins | sample 5559201 | NCBI WGS metagenome assembly JAABUP01 (sample SAMN10711887, study PRJNA513373) | rock metagenome | isolation source: Antarctica rocks | place: Antarctica | reverse complement strand
TGAATGAGGTAACAGTGCCTCCTGTGCATCCAATCATAGGAGGCACTGTTACCTCATTCAATACCTTGCAATACTCTGGGGTGATTGGGACAGAAGAGAACGATGCACAGCATGGGGAAGACCATGCTGGATGGACACTACATAAGTACAGACCAGAGTTGTAGACCAGACGAGTGGACAAGAATAGTAGTAGTAATAAGAGCGAATTGGCGCATGTAGCTGTCCTGATCTTTGCATGGTCCTTCAGTAACCAGCTTCCAGCAAGACCATGTGAAGTTACCTGTGTTCAGACATCCAGTTTCATCCAGTATAAGTCACTGGATGCAGAGTTGCGTGCCAGAAGTTTCTCTCCCAACATTGTCTAAGTGCTTGTGTCCTTTGACTGCTTGTTGTGTTGCTGAAGATGAAGCTGCTCTCCAGAAACTTGTCCTGCATGTACCTAGCTCATCACAAGCTGAAAGCATCATCATCATCATCATCATCATCATCATCATCATCATCATCATCATCATCATCATCATCATCATCATCATCATTATTACTGTTATCATTATCATTCTAATTGTTATTATTGTTTGCAGGTATGGAGTACCTACACTCACGCCGAGTGGTCCACTTTGACCTGAAGTGCGACAATCTGCTGTGTGACTTGAGGGACCTCAACAGGCCTGTGGTCAAGATAGGTGACCTGGGGCTGTCCAAGAAGAAGGCGGCAACCTTTGTGAGCGGGAACATGCGAGGGACACTGCCCTGGATGGCGCCAGAGCTGTTTCCCTCCATGCAGCAAGAGCAGGATCCTGTGAGCGCTCTTTCCCTCCGTGTAGCAAGACTGAACTGTTGAAAATGCTGATGCCCTTCCTTGCATCAAGAGCAGGCTTGGTAGATGTTATGAACTGGCCAGGGCTCAAAACGCTTGCCTCAGCCATTGTAAGAGCAGCGCAGCCCCTGAACATGACAGCTCCCAATAACATCCTCAACAGTCATGTTTCCACCCACCATAGCCAGATACACAAATAATGCAAGCTGAGTTTCGAATTCATGTTGGGACAGCTTTGCATTCATTGTGTGTCTTTGGTGCCGAACGAGACAATTTTGATTGGAGCTGTGGCTATGTGCCATACCAAAACTAAGCTCATGCTTTGCTTGAGAAAGCCTATCTGACTCGCAAGACCTGAGTCACACCGAACCTGACAAAAGAACGATGTCTGGCAAACAATAACACATCTGCCTTTATTTGCATTGGTGACAGTCATCTGCCTGAACACATGGTGATGAAGTAGAGGTATGCAGGAGCTGCAAGAGGACCGGGTGAATGAGAAGGTGGATGTGTTCAGCTTTGGGGTGGTGATGTGGGAAATCTGGACCTGGGCAGAACAGCCGTACCCCGGCCTAGGCCTCCCAGAGATCTTCTCGGTGAGCATCTGTTTTTCAACCTGCTTTCACCTCTTGGTCATGGACCCATAAGCAAACTTCCAGACTTGCAGTAGCCAGCAAGCTTGTTGAAGTGAGCATTTTCCCAAACTTGCAGCAGCGAGCAAGCTTGTTGGAGTGAAGATATTGCTTCACTCTGCTTTGATCCCATGCTATTGCAAGGGAGGCATCCTGCCTTGCTAGGGTCCCCTGACATCAGGCTTGCTAGCGCCTGGAAGATGGGCCAAGCCTGGATTGGTCCAATGGTCATGATTGGCCCCAAGACCTCAAAATCTAATGAATGAATGAATGAATGAATGAATGAATGAATGAACGAATGTTTGGATGTTTGGATGACCTGGTGTATGCCAATCAGATGTCTAGGGTCAGCTGCACAGAGGAAGCTCTCTTCAAGCAGCTTCTGCTCACTGACTGCACACACAAGATTGTGCCCCCTCAGCTTTCTGCTGCTGTGCATTGTATGTGTAGGACACATACGACATTGACATATATCAGATCAATCAAGCATGCCTGAGCCGAGAAGCTAGCAGCTGGAGAGTTGCACATCAGTGAGATGCGTTGGTGAGATTGTTAGGCATTTCAATGCTATGCAGGGGGTGATGAATGGGACACTGAGGCCCAGCAAGCCCAAAGACTGCGATCCCGCCTGGAGCAGCATCATGGAGAAATGTTGGGCCACTCAACCCAGCAAACGAGCCACCTTCACAGACGTGGCAGATGCCCTTGATGCGCTTGTTGCCAAGTGTGATGCTGAGTCACAACAACCACCACCCAGCCCTGCTATGCTCAAGTCTTCCCTTAGAAACAGTGATGGCGTTAGATAGCTGGAAATGGTTGGTGATGGCCTTTCTCATGGTATGCTTGGTTTGTTGTTCTGCAGGATGCTTGCTCAGAATCTGATAGACATAGCGCTGTGTACAGTACAAGTTCAAGCAAAGTCAAGCAAAGCCATTTCTGCTGCTGATGACAAGGTGTGCTTTACTTCATACCGCAAAGTCTAGAGGCACTGGTGCTTAGACGTCCACGAACACTGATGTTCTGTCATCACTGTGTGTGCTAGAGGTTTCAAACAATTTTAGCGGCAACTTGCACATGCGTCTAGCTCAATATAGCATGCTGATAAGTTGATTCAGCTCTAGTCAAATTGCCCTTTTCACAACGCAACATGTTCTGTAATGGGAGTGGATTGCATGGAGTCCACAAGATGGCAAGGCAGTAGTTGTAACTATATAAACGCTGCATCCTAAGCTGCATTATGGTTGTTTGAGCATTGCAGGTAACTCCAATGAACTTTACCTTCAACCTGTTCCTGTAATCTGTACACAAACTATACCCTCTGCCACAGTAGCCATGTCATCACATCAACATGGACGTTCAGTGCATAAGGTATTGACTATTCTAATAGCCGTATGTACACTCTGACCAATTTGCAAATATGCTGTGATGAGTGAAACCTGTCTAGCAAAACATGAAGAGGCCGGAAGCAATTGCAACCTATGGGCTGGGCGCAACAACAATGCTGGCAGAAGTTGCGCAAATTGTCAGTTGCACTTGACAACATCTGATGTTGATTCAGCAGGGTTCATATGATCCGTTTGATTGGCAAGCTTGGGTAAGCATGCACATGTCATGTCCATACATTTGTGTTTGCTTATCATGAAAGCAACTTTTCGACCTGTTGCTACATTTGCATGCTCATAAGCTGGTTGTTTGTGCAATGATTGCAAGGATTATATAAGGATTATATTATATAAGGATATATCCTCGCTAGGGAAGCTACGCGCGGCGCATGTTGTACGGAACGCGGAAAAGCACGCGCCATCGCAGACTGCAGGAAGCCGCATCTCTCAGTGAACACACTGTACGTGTAGCTGACGGACTGTTTGTGACTGTCGGTCCTGAGGCTCGCATCCCAGGATCAGATTGCAAGCGGCAAAAGGCAAACACTCAGGCAAGCATCTTCTTACCTTTTGCTGGTTTAGCATTCGACGACTGTATGGCAGCAAGACTTTAGTGTTGCAGTTGATGACAGATAGCAGAACCTTCGTCCGGGAGGACGTCTGGACAGCTGACGACTTCCCAGCAGAAATAGATTCGGAGTTTGCAATCACCCACGAGCAGTATCAGTCACTGAAGCAGAATTGGGTTGGGACTGCTGTGAAGCCTCGTGATCCTCGTGTGAGTGATCAACTGCTGAGGTCTTGGGGAATGCGCTCCTGGAAGCAGTACGTGCTAGATCGGTATTTGACCAACTACTGATGGAAGGTGTTCCCTAAGAACAGCAAGAACTGCTCAGCCTGTGTGTTATCTGGTGGGATGCTAGATCCCGACACCTCAACAGCATTTGTGCCCCCAACAGCATCAGCTAATTACATTGATAGTCTGAATGTATTATGCCAGCAGCAAGCGTCAAGCTTGTTTTGGAGGGAGCAAAAACCAAGCCGTCACTGGCGAACTTTGGGAAGGATCTGTGGTTACAATGACAACGGCAGTTTTGGCTGAGGTTACGACAGTGTCAGCTAATCTCAGAGCTTTCAAAGCCTCCAGCTGCCTCAGAGCCAGACGCACCCGCCTGGATGAAACTCTCCTGTCCCAGCAGATGTAACCGCTCAAGGGCCTGTCCCCAGACTTCTTGGCCCTCAATCAGAGGCGTCACGCCTTCCTTCAGAGGCATCACCATGGAGCACAGGGATGGTGCAGCAGTGTGCCAAGGGCGGGGTTAACAAGAGCAAAAGTAGCGTTTGAGCTGAAAAGAAGCGCAACCAGAAATAATTCTGGCCCATGGAACTACAATTGTATGCGTTCCCGCTGGAATTGTTGTAACACTTCATGTTGGGGGACGGCTGAAGCAAGCATACTCTACACAGTGAGCTCTTATCTCCTGTGCAATCTCAAGCTCATCATATCGCGAATAGTGTTCAAGTCACCAGGCAGAGGTCAGCCCTATGCCTGCAGCAGCATACAACACAGGATTCTGTAGAGCATACTTCATCAACTCTTTGTTCGTGTGCCCAGAGGTCACAGCTTTTGAGCAGATAGTGGGAAAATTTATGCGCCACTTTATTGCAATATGGGATTGAATGGGCTTGTGACCTGAGGACATTGTCCCTGCCAGGTCTCCAGTCCCTGTACGTTGTCTAGGCACATTGCTGTGCCTCCACTTTTATTCTGTTGCGGATTCTACACAAGGAAGTTTGTTTGCCTTGTAACTCAGCTGTTGCGCTTCACTCAGACAATTACTCCACACGGCAAAGCATCAGGCACTGTAATGCCAGAGTGTAGTCTGAGTCTCAACTCATACACAAATACACCACATGGCAGCCGCTGCTACCAGATCACTGATTTCATGAAATGATGTGCGTTCTTGTTGGCTGCATGCTCTGATTGGCATGGTGCAGGCCAAACTGAACTATTGATATTAATCCTAGATACAAGATGACCACATCATGTTCAGTCCTCGGCGTTGTGCCATCAGCATTACGCTCATAGCATCGTGTGTGCATGAGACCCGCTCGGTCGCAATTTGCATGTCAGAAATATGTCAGCCTCATCAAGCAAGTTGTCATGTCTGCTGAGCATGCATATATCATTTCTGCGGCAGCTGCTGCTTCACAGATTTGTACCCTCCAGGTCTTGGCCTGTCTGACCAATTAGTCACCAGCCTTCTCAAGTACCCGCCCACAGGCTCAACCGCCTTCTGCACAACATGCCTGATAGCCTGCCCAATCTGCGTGATGGCGCCTGTCAGTCTGGATCCCGTCTTCTGCCTGTCTGCAGCTTCCAGAATGATCTTCTTGAAGGCTGGTGGCATGTAGTACGGGTGCATGGCTGAGCCATCATTCCGTTCACAGTCTTCACAAAAGCTTTGTAGCATGGCTTCAACTGCCTGCGCACAACAATTGCAACAACATAGCATGCAAGTATTCCGTTCACAGTCTTCACAAAAGCATTGTAGCATGGCTTCAACTACCTGCGCACAATATTTGCAACAACATAGCATGCAAGTATTGCGGGTCGCAAGAGAGACACAGACAGAAAGCATCATGAGTGATAGCAAAGTTAGGTCATGACTGCCTACTATGGGCATGCTCTATTGTGCTCAGGGTTCACAACTGTAACACCTACAGCACCCCAGAGCACATGCGCCTGATTGTTTCTGTCAGGCATAGCATTATGGGACCAGACTGCCGTCTGCCCACAGCACGAGAAATGCACCAACAAGACCAGATGACTTGCAATTCACTTTTTGATGCAACTCACTGTTTGTTGTTAGTTATGCAACACATTGCAGCCAAGGCGCCTCACCTGCTCATGCATGGTCAAGAATGCACAAGCAATGCCATAGGCCGCAATAGTCGCCACCCCCACGGTTGCAACCGTGAACGTGTGCCTGGTGCCACAGTATTGCGCCAGCCAAACAGCTGCGCAGCTTGTTGCTGCTGTCACCATGACCTGCACAGTCAGCAAAGCTCAAGATAGGCACACAATGCATTGCATCCTCAGGCACACACTCCACACCTGAGCAACATGACCACTCTCAGCTGCAGAGGGGAAGAGACAGACAGACATACGTACAGACAGCCAGCATGCTTCTTGCGCTCTTGCTCACACACAGTCCCTCAGAATTGCGCCCCAGAGCTCAGATTATTGTGAAACATCAAGGTAGCAGCATTGAACACAACAGGTGAGCAAACATTGATCAGATCAGTGCAATGCTGGTGCAAAGAATGGATATTGCCCATCAGAATGACGGTCTGGACAGCCAATGCTCAGGGAAGTGGCAGCCTGACCACAGAGCTACATTTGTCAGGCAATCTTTTGATCCAACTACACTTTTCTGTTTTAGTAATGAAAAATACAAAATCTAGAACAAATAGGGTTTGATGCTGTATCTGCTTCAGTGGTGCACATGTGTACTGCTGTATCTGCTGTCATTGTCAGACAGTGCGGCTTTCCACGCTTCAGTAGTGCAGATGTGCGCTGCCATATGAGCTTCAGTTGCCCAGTTGTATGCTGCTGTACACGCTTCAGTGGTACAGACGCATGCTGCTGCATATGCTTCAGTGGTGCAGATTGCAGCATGTGTAGCATGAAATCCAAAATCATGGCAGATCACCTTTGGGTGATAAAACCAGCCTGCTGTATAGCCTTCTGAATTGGGGTGAGGCATACCTGATACCTGCCTGGCTAATGCAAGAGCAAAGGCTGGCACAGGTGAAAATCAATCAATCAATCAATCAATCAATGGCAGATGCTGACCTTGCCAGGCAGGACTGCAGTGCATGCGGAACCTTCACAATCCCTCATGCGCCGTTTGTGCCTGTGAAGCAGCTGGCAGGCCGTGGTGAAAGACTTGCGTAAGCTGTAGCCATGCAGTGCCATCTGCACATATGCATCGCTGCTGAAGTGGCTGCAGGTTGCTTTGACCCCTTCTGGCAGACACTTGCTTGATGGCAGGATCGCCACAACAGCCTGTAGGACATTGCAGCATTGCATGAGCCTGGTCCCGCACGTACCTAGCTCATCGTGAGCTGGAAAGCGTTGTTGTTATTTGTTATTATTATTATAAGCCTGGTGCCGGCACTTGGGAGGTTTGCAATGCCATGAATGAAAATGGCTCAAGGCATCTTTGTTAATCAACGGTCATGTACCGATCTAATACTTGAGTATGTACTGCACTTAATGTTGTATTGAGCATTAGCACAATGTTTCATTGCTATTCACAAGTACAAATACACTGTAAATACTACAGTAAATTTTGACGTGTTTGACCTGACTGTAGCCTCAAAATCTTGCAAAAGAGCAGCAGCATGGCAGGAAGGCCTGACCAGTGGCAAACTGTGTGGCACCAGCTTCCGGCGGTAACTGCAGAGCTGTCAGAAAACAAAACAAAAGACTACACCTTTTGGCGTTGATTTGGTAAGAAGCCAAGTATCACACCGGGCTGCCCAGGGATTTGAAGGCGTTAAGGTTGTTTTAGCTTGCCCTGTTGTTCCTCCTATTTTCTCTAGCTTGCAATGCTGCAGAGGTGTCATGGTAAAGCAAGCGCACCTGAAGGGGCGCAGCTAGGGTGAAGAGCACTGATGTAGTGGCCAGGCTGCCAGAGTGAGCTACCAGGGAGTCCTGCAGCGCTGTGGGCACTGCCAGAGCTTCCATTTTGTCACTCTTGGGGTCTACGGTCCAGTACCTGCCCACATTTTGAAAGGAAATTTGTACCATTTACATTATCTGTATATTTTGTCACTCTTGGGATCTATGGTCGAGTACCTGCCCACATTTTGAAGAGGGCTATGAAATTTCAACTTTGAATTGTCTGTGTTTTTGTGTTTGAATTATCAGTCAGCAACCTCATGACCTCTCTGGAACATACACCTGATGTAGCTATCTTGAATAAAACTCCAGTCGGTTTTCAGTGCTTTATCACAAAGAACAGAAACGAAAAGACTACACCTTTCGGCGTTAACTTAATGAGAAGCCAGGTGTTATATCAGGCTGCCTCATAATCTTCTGCTGGTAGAGTGTTTCTGTCGTCTACCATTGGGCACAAGCACATTGTCATGCAGGTGCTGTATCCAAAACAGGACGCAAAGACTACAAAGGCACGCCAGAGCATGCTTGATAGCCTGCAGCTGACACTAAATAACCCAACGTAAAGATGCGAGACACACAGATGAAATTGCACATGCATAGAGGGACGAGACAGCAATATAGTTATGCTCAGTGCTAGGCTGAGTGCCGCACATTGGACACAGAGTGGGTCAATGACACAGGATGACACATGACACATGATGTGTCACTGGATGTACCATGTGGAGACCAGGGTGGCTGTTGTGATCCTGAGAACAGCAAGCAGGAAGCTGGCCGTCCAGATCATGCCAAAGCCATGCACTGGTCCCAGGAACCACAGCCATCGTGTGAAGATAAGTCCCCCTTGCAGTGCCCTGTTCTGGACTTGCATTGCATGCAGATAGACTCCTACAGGGAAAGCAATGACTCATCATGGTGGGACATATGCTGTTGTTGTTTGCACTTGTACTGGGCTGGAACAAGTGTGCGAGCTGGGTTTGCATTGCATGCAGGTAGATTCCTGCAGGGACAGCAATGACCCATCAAGGCGGGGCAAATGCTGTGTGTGTTTGCTTTTCTACTGGGCTGGAACAACTTGGGTGCACACCCTCACATGGGGACCCTGCCTTGTGGCAAAACAACAATCAACAAGTAGTCCAGAAGATGGAATGTCTCTGAGCTTAGGTTTGAGCATGCAGGGTTTGTAACATGCATTCGCTTATACACCAGATATGCCCGTGCTGCCCCCCCTCGAAGGCCTGGCCTCCAGCACCCCTCCCATGTCAAGGGTGAGATTCCTAGGCTGGGCCAGCTGAAAAGGCTTACCTACCACATATGCATACATGCCCAGAAGAAACAGAGCGCCACATGTTACCAAAGGCAGCATAGCTGTATAGCTGATGTCCCTCAGGGCCATATTTGCAGTTCTGATGAGACGTATGCCCAGCATCAGCCTGCCACTGCCCAGCTGCAGCATTAGGTAGAAGCCATAGGCAATGGCACTACCCAGAAAGACAATCCCCAGGACGAAAACGAAGATCCTGAGCCCAGCAATGGATGACAGGGCATTCAGGCTTGTTGGGGCTGTGTGTGTCACACCACCTGCAAACAACACGGGTCATGTCTCAGCTGCAGTGACCATGGCAAACTTGCCTAACAAGTCTATGACACATTGGCTATGACTAACACCATTTTTGCCAGGGATCAGGCAGAGCTTAACAGTGCTTTTCTGAATGGTTTGACCTACTACCAGTCTTAGCCCTGCTTGGTAGGCGACTAACGGAAGTGAGCAAACTCAGCTGGTTGGCAGTGGCCAAGTTGACAGTTGCTTGGCAATCCTGACTGCAGTGTATTTGGACAAGCACTGCCTGCCAATCTTAGGCATTGCTGTGCTGTCTCAAGCTGATGCTCACCACTGCACGCTGCAGATCCGATGCCCACGCACTTTGCATGCAGGCTACAGACATTTCAGCAAGCTGCAACCAGGCATAACAGCACAAAACTGTCTGTGATACATGCTGGTTGCACGGTATTCCTACCTAGAAACAAGATGATAGAGCCCAGCAATGCCAAGAAAGCTACACAGCCGATGATGGTGACTGCAAGGTATAAGGCAGGATCGTTGCTCAGCATGGTCATCAAGAACCTGCTCATGGCCACTGCCATTGCTGCACATGCCAGAATGAGGTACCAATTCCTCCAGGAGTCACCCAGCATGACTCTGACCAGTGTCTGCAGGCAGTAAACAGCCTCAAGAAACAGTAAATATGTGGACTGAATGAGGACAGTCAGCTTGATGATGGTTGGCATGCTCTGCAGGGTCATAGCACGAGTTCAGTCAGGAGCTACCCATTGGCATGCAAGTGTGCTACCAATGCGACACGATGCGTACGTGATGCTTTGCAATTGAAGCAAGGTGACTGATTCATGCACATGTACAGTCGCAACAGATCATTGTCAACAGCACAAGCTTGACAAAATGCAGGACATGACTGACAAAATGCATGACATGACTGACAAAATGCATGACATGACGTGACCTCAACACGTGCAGGCTTTCAGAACCACATCAGCTGCTGTGTTGCTAGACCACTGCAGCAGTGGCTGCCATGCCTTGTATAGGGTGTGTGGAACGAGAGACTGACCGCAGGCTTGTTGACTGCTGCATGCAGCATCGTCCATGCAGAGCTGGTTGCATCAGACGGCAAGCAATAGCCTAGATAGTCAGTACTGTTGTATGCTGAAGTGAGTGATGTGCAGTCTGTGTCTGAGCTGGCAATGTAGGTGGTTCCATTGACACAGACAGATCCTGTGGAAAACCATGTCAGAAGCTTCACGGCCTCACTGCAGAGATAGCTGGATTGAGCACCAGGCTAAGTACAGATTCATGCTGCTGGCTGGCTGTGGCGGCATGCTGGTTCAGGATTGACAGCAAGTAGTGTGATGTGTTGCTGCCCTCAGCATGCAAAAAACGCCAGCCACATACCTGCAGATGGACATGCTACCACACAGTATGACAGTGCTGTGTTGTCAGGATCAGGCCACCATAAATAGCCCTCTTTTTGAGCTAGGCCCAAGTTGCTGCCACACAGGGTGTGAGCAGTGTTTGATGGATGCTGCAGCCATTGTGGGCTGGCTCTGTAAGTGCTCAACACCAGCACAAACTGCAGAAAGACAAACTTACCATGTTCAGCTGAATAGCCTGTGTAGGACTGATATGTCGCATAATATTTGCATGAAGTGAGCAGTACTTACAAGCAAGAATAGCCAGAACACGGCTAACAGCAGACAGCCAAGCGCGTCATGGTACCTGCATGCAGCAGCTCAGGTATAGTGTAGCCTGCCAAGCTGTGGGTACAGAGCTTTACCAGCCGTTTAGCTACTAGCTCACTCTCGATCTGCACTTGAAGGTCCATGGAACGAAGCATCGTATCTCAGCGGCTGACTGCTTGGCAGCTGATCTGGATCCAACCCAACAGATCTCCACAAGCCTCTATTCCCTGTAGGGCAACAAGTGGAAGCGATAGTATGCAGTTCTGCAATGAGAAAGGCAGCAACATACAGCGGACCTGCTGCAGCTGGCACACTGGACTGTGTTGTCGGCACACTCTCTTGGCGTGCAAGACTACCCGACTGTGGTGATTTGACAGATGTTTGTGCACTGAGGCCAGTCTCAGCAACTGAAGTCAGGCTGATCAGCTGGCTTGATTTTGTGGAAGTTGCGGGCTGGATCGTTGACATAACATAGCATCAGCTGCTCAGAGACACCAGATGGTAACACGACCGCGTGATGACAAATCACAGCTACGGAGTGATATGATCAAGATATCAGAGAGTGATCAATCTTCTCTGGGAAGGGAATTTGTAACGACCATCACGGCGCTCATAGGGAGCGCTCAGGCGTTATTTTCTGATCCCCAACCCGGAAAACCCGGGTATGGGCCCGGGATGGAAGCCATACCTGCC
>JAABUP010009912.1_pt1 | contig 11465 bp, 13 predicted proteins | sample 5559201 | NCBI WGS metagenome assembly JAABUP01 (sample SAMN10711887, study PRJNA513373) | rock metagenome | isolation source: Antarctica rocks | place: Antarctica | reverse complement strand
GCGGCCGCAGCGCCACCGGATGACTGCGGCACGCTTGGCACCGCTGTCGCGGGCGCCTGCGGCTGCACGCCCGCGGCGCCCGCGCCGCCGGGCGACTGCGGCACGCTCGGCACCGCTGCCGCAGGCGGCTGCGAGGCGGTTGGGGTTGGGCCACGGGTGGCGGAGGACCGGCCACCTGGGTCGGCCGGCGTCAGCGGCAGGCCCCGGCGCGCTGGAGATATCCAGCGGCCCATGTCGTAAGTTAACATATATATATATACGTGGGTGTATAACTTGTATATATATAAGTAGAAAATGGCGTGACGCACCTGCGCTGCGGCTCTATCTGCTTCCTCTGGGTTTAAAACCCAACAATACCACCTGCACTAAGGGCAGTCTGCCCATAAATGGGTCGGGTTGGGACACCCCTGGGCTGCGGGGGCGTGCCCCTGCTGGGCCCCCTGTGTGCCAGCCTATGGGTGAAGGCGCCCTCCGCACCTGCCACCGGTGGCGCGCCCGGAGCGGCCGCGGGCGCTGCTGCTGCGCCGCTCGGCGGCGGCGCCCTGCACGGCAGCGAGCGCATTTTCGAGGCCTCATCAAAGCCTGGGCATGCACATCACCAAGAGCATGCGCTGTGACAAGATGAGCACTACACTCTGCTGCGAGACACCCCCTGGGCGAGCGTGCCAACAACGCAGCCTTCATAGAGAGCACAGCGCCTGCACGAGGGACACAAATGTGCACTATGCAGGCCGGCGGCGGGCGGCGCACGACGCAGGGAGGCTGGCCAGGCGCGGCGGCAGCTGGCCGACGTGGCTGTTGCCCGCCACACTCACGCTCGCCAGTTTAGGGAGGCTCTCCCACGAGGACGGCACCGGACCTGCGCAGCGCACACGGCGTGCACTTGTTCACATTTTCAACATGGCGCAGAGACTGGACAACACCCCCGCCGCGCCTCGCACACGCAGGCTCCCCGCGGCGACACAGTTGCGCGCTCGCGCCTGCCGGTCTCTGCACAGTCCAGGGACGGCTCAGGGGAGGCACGCGGCAGCGGGCGGGGCGGCCGAGTGCTCTACCACTGCTCACAACATGTAATAACATTACATTACAGGGAAAATTATTCGACCATAACATAATAGGCGCAGCCGCACCGGACAGGTTGTTGCCCGCCACGCTGATGTCCGCCAGGTTGGCGGACTCGACCAGCGGCGGCAGCGGGCCCGCCAGCGAGTTATTGGCCAGCCGCAGCGTCTGCAGCGCCTCCACGCGCACCTGCGCGGTATATGTAGGGTCGAGCAAGCTTGTTCCGCTCCTGTGTCGCCGTTTTGCGCTCGGGCCGCCCGCGCCTGCGCACCGCACACCCGCACCGCCGCGAGCGCGAGCTCGGCGCAGTGCACGCAGGAACGGGGGTGCTCGCCACGCCGCCGCGCAGGGCCCTGAGCGCGCGCTGGCCCAGCAAAACTCGTCTTCTGACAGCAATAAAGCATGCAGCCGGCGTGTTGAGTGACCTGCGAGCGATGCATGAACAGAGCCGCCAGGCGGCCAGGCCTGCTACCGAGCGCCCACCCCGTGAGGACTGGCAGCCGGGGCGGGCGAGCGGCGCCGGCGCCGGGACCGGGCCGCACCAGCTGCGGCGGCACAAAGCCGGACAGGCGGTTGTTGTCCAGATCGATCTCCTGCAGCGATGACAGGCGGCTCCACAGCTGCCCATCCAGCGGCAGCTTGCCGGACAGGCCCATGCCGCTCAGCTGCCTGCGCGCGGCGCCGGCAAAGTGAGCCCTCTGGGCCAGCCGCGATCCGGCCAAACGAGGCAGTTGGGACTTACGGAAGGCCTATGGTTCATAACACTTTTCCTTCATCGGGCCAGCCCAAAGGCAGCGACATGCATTGGTGCACAATACGGTCTGTGCCTGGGCAGCACAGCTGCAGCACTCAGCAGCAGTAGACCCCGCTCTACAGTGGGCCTGGCAAGACCATGCAGCCCCAGAGAGTGCCCAGCGGCACCGGGGTGACCGCTCAAGAGTCCGTGCGGTCACAGCCGCGCGCGCTCAAGGAGACCGGCGAGCGGGGGTGGGGCGCACAAGCGCGTCACGCGGCCGGCGCCGTCGCAGGCAACGCCGGCCCAGCCCTGGCACGGGTTCGTGCCCGCCTGCCAGCTGCCCAGCCGCTGCCCGCTCGGATCCAGCGCGCCCTTGAGCAGCAGCAGCGCCATGCCCTGGTCGTCAGCGGGCGCGGCGGCCCCGTCCATACCGTAGAATGCGCTGCTGCCCAGGCCTGCGTGCGCGCGCCGCCGGGGCGTGAGCGCCTGCTACAGATGCTCGCCGTGCGCGCGGCGCCAGGCTGCAGGGGGCGGCGCGGCCGAGCAGCGGCGCCCCCGTCCCTGTGTGCGGCGGCTGGCTGGGCGCGCGCAGGATTAAAGCAGCCACCAAGCCGCACGCATCTGGTCTGCATGTTAATGACGTGTTGACATGCCCAACCTTCACCAACAAAGCTCTGAAAGTTGCATGAGAACCCTCGCGGCTCGCGGACCAAGGCTGTGCGGGGCGTGGCAGACCAACGGCAACCCTGCTGCTACCAGCCCAACTGGGGGAGGTGTTGTGCAATGCCCTGCTGGCAGGCACTATCCACATGAAACTTGCCACAGCCAGGCAGAGGTGCAGGTGTAGACGCACTGTCCCAGCGCAGAGCAGCCCCACATAAAGGCTCTGAGAGCAAGCTCAGCACAGATACGGGCTACCTGCGCCAAGGCGCCAGGAGCGCACCTGACACCCCGGAGCCAGACCCCGGCAGGCCCTCCTGGGAGGCCTGCTGCTGCGCCGTCTGCGCAGCGGCGGCGGCCGCCAGCAGCAACGCCGCGGCTGCCCATGTCCACGTCCGCAGCCCCATATCTGCGGCGCGCGCGAGGGGGTGAACGGCTGCAAGCACTGCGGCTGCCATCTGGCGAAGCTGTGAGCCCGCCTTCGTGCACGTCACCACACGGCGCCACAGCAGTGTGATGGACAGCCAAACGCTGTCTGTCCAGGTTCCGCGCCGGCAGCGCCTGGCACCGGCGCCTGCTGTGTGCCTCAGCCAAAGGCCTAGACGTGACGGCACCCTCTGTGCACAGCTGTGCGCAAGCGCCGTCGTCACGCAGCCTGCGCCGCTGCGTTGCCTGTTCGGCTACCCGTAGGGCAGACATGCTGCGCAGGTGAAGCCGGCAGCCCGCCCGTGTGTCTAGCTCGGTGCTGAGCGCTGCGTTAAGGGGCTGCGTCCCAGCAAACCCAATGCGCGGCGCAATGCACTCATGCAATGCACATGCGCCCGTTTGCTCTTCGACACTGCAAGCAAATACACGCGCCCAACAAAGGCAATATTTGGGCACTTTGCAGCCCGGCCCGGCCGCCAACTGGCCGCTTCTTCGCTCGCTGATAGTCACTCAGTGGCATGATTCCAAGGAAGCTGGCAGGTCTTCCGCGCAAGGGTGCAGGACACCAGCCAGCAGGTTGCCCAGTGGCACACCTGGGGCACTGCAACGCCTCACCCGGCTCTTACTGCCAGGCGTGTCAACACAGAGATGGCAAAGACGCTCGGGCGGGCATGCAGAGCCCCGCATCCCTCCACCGCTCCTGCCCAGCGAAGCAACCACCTATGTCGACCGACCGGAGGCCAGCACACGTGCTGCACGCACCTAGCCGAGCGCCTCCGGCCTCGACGGGGCGAGGGAGTTGCGCAGAACGGATGGGAGGCCGGACGCGCGTCACGCCAGCGCCTCAGTAATCTTGGCCTCCCCTCGCCTGCCCATCGAACGCGATCGTACAGTCCATCGGGAGGCGATGGCTCGGAAAAAGGCACTTTTGTGGCTGCAGCCTAGTTTGGCCCTGTACCCATCTCCTGCCAGGGGCTGGTCAGAGGGTCCAAGGCTGTGCAAATCGAAATGGCAAGATAGCGCGCCACGCCTTGCAAGGCGCCGGGCACTCTCTGGTTCCACTATTGGCGCGTGTAATTGTCGAGCTGTTGTTTTGCAGCCCCCCCCTGGCACCAGTCTCTTGCAGGGCAGTCAGGCGTGTTTGGGTGCAAGCGCGTGTAGCAGGCAGTTGCCACACTGCGGCACCCTGGCCAACGCTGCCATGGAGCCCAGCACGCCTGCAAGCGATGCTGTGTTCGGCCACATTGAGCTGGTCAGCGCGGTGTTGGCAAGCTTGCAGATGCGCGAGCGCCTGGCGTGCTCCCTGATATCCAGCGTGTTCAGGACGGCCAACGCTGCGGTCAACAGCTTTCAGGACGTGAGTTGCCTCAAATTTAGAGGCAACTTGTGCGTGTATAGCTGTACAGTCAGCGCTTGAAAGAGTGCAAACACCACACGCTCTGACTCTGTGTTGCAAGCAATGCGTGCTGGACACACTGACGCGTCGCGGTCTGAGTGCATATGAACACTGTAAAGCAGGATCAAACACTTGAGTAGAATTTTGTCAATCCTGCTATGTTGAGCGCACTAGACGTGCGCTCCCAACCGCACCCCGTACAGAAGTAGTCAGACCCGAGCCGCATGCCTCTGCTTGCAGGCGGAGGTGCCCGACACGGCCGACGCTGCGGCCTGGCTAGCGCCGCGGCTGCCGTTTCTGCGCTCGCTGCACGTGCGCGCCGCGCGGACCGACGACGACGCTGCCGCGCCCGAGCGCATATACAGCGGCCCGCTGTGCCAGCTGCTGGCCGCGGACTCCCCGCCCGCTGCCCCCGCGCTCGCCCACCTGGTCCTCTTCACCGACTGGGACAAGGTGAGTAGCACCCTAGGATACAGCAGGGGGTGGGCGCTCCTGGCGAGTAGAGCGGCATTGGGCAACGCGCTCATGAGGCTGCTCATAGCAGGACATAGCATGCGCGGAAGAGTGTCACTTCGCCGCCGGACTGTCAATAGCTGTGCAGTCACGCTCTTTTCACCTGGCTGCACTGACGACAGGGTCGGGGTCGGTCAGGGCACCGTCCTCTAGGCAGGTGTGAGGCTCTGGCCAGCTTATCGCCTGTTGCTCACCGTCAGCGCGTGCTAGCACTGTTGCATGGCGCTCCGGCCCGCGCGCCGAGACGCCTCGCCCAGGCGAGCCCGCTGCCCTGACGCCTGGGCGCCGTGCGCGGGCACAGGACGCGGCGCTTGATGCGCGCGTGTGGGCCTGGGTGGCCGGCCTGCCGGCGCTGGCGAGCTTCACCTGCAGCGCGCTGCTGCCGCCCGGCGCGACGGCGGCGCTGCGCGCGCGCGCCTGCGTGCTGCGCGCGCCGACCGCCGCGCGCGCCGCCTGGCTGCCGCAGCCGCCCGCGGCGCGCGGCGGGGCTTTCGTGGAGACCCTGGTCAGCGTCGCCGGGGCGTCCAGCGCCAAGGCGGGCGCGGGCGCCGTGTGCGCGGCGCTCCTGGTGCGCGACTGCTGGGAGGGCGGCTGGGAGGGCGAGCACGTCGAGCCCGGCGGCGGAGCGAACGCCTGGCTGAGTGTGCGGCCGTCGGGGGCGGCGGCGTGCGCGCGCCGCCTGGGCCTGACGCTGCACCCCGCGCCCGAGCGCACGCCCTGGGCGTGGAGCGGCAGCGATGCGCCGCCTGGTGCGGCGCTCGGCGCGTGCGAGGGCGCCTGCGACGTCGCTTGCAGCACGCCGCCGCACGCGCAGGCCGGCCAGCAGGTGCCTCCCCCTCGCCTGCCTTTGCCGCCCCTGCCTCGCGGCGCATGCCCTACCTGGGTGAGGGTCCTCCGCTTTGCTCGGGTGCGTATGCACCGGATGCGCCCATGCGAGCGCGCACAGCACGCTGGAGGCGTGAGGCTCACAGCGTCGTGCATGACGTAACGATGGCGCCGGCCATCGGCACGACCGAGCAGCGCGTGACGTGTTGCCAGACCAGAGATTGTGCGGCCGCTTGGGCGCGGTCCAAGATGGGGACTTGACAGCAGCAGGTCTTCCTTGCTGCGTGACACGCCTGCCGCGCCTTCTTTGCCCTGACAGGGGGGATGCGGGGCCGCGCGCAGTTCGACCTGGCCTGCGCGCTGGCGGCCAGCCGGGAGCGCGTGCAGCGGCTGTCGCTGCACACGCACGCCGGGTGCGGCTTCGGCGGCATGCACGCCGCCGCGCGCATGCTGCGCCGGTTGGACCTGGAGATAGAGGGCAACCCGCCGCCTGCCCTGGACCTGTCCGCCCTCGAGCTGCTGCGCAGGCGCGCCCGCCGCCCGCGCCGCGCCTGCCGCGCGCCCGCAAATGGAGCGGGCGCACGTCAGCTGCCCCAGCAGCGCCCGCCCGGCCGCCACGCCCGCTCGTGCGCGCGCTGTGCTCGCGCAGCCTGCGCCCCTGCTGCGGGCGCGGCGGCCGGGGCCGATAGGCATGGCAGGTGGAGATGATAGGGCTTTTTGAGGGTTTTGACACGCTGTGCGCGCCTGCGCAGCCTGCACGTGGCGCTGGTGCCTGCGCCGGGCGGCGCGCCGCCGGGCGGCGCGCTGCGCGCCGCGCCGTGCGCGCTGGAGCTGCCGCCCGCGCTGGAGCACTTGGAAGAGCTGCAGCTGCTGGATACGGCGGGCGACCTGGTGGTCCACCCTGCCGGCCTGGGCGCGCTGGGCGAGGCGCCGCTGCGGCGCGCGCTCGTGTTGCTACCGCGGCCGCCGGCGCCGGCGGCGCCGCCCGCGCCGCTGGCCGACGCGCTGCAGGCAGGCGCCTGCTCGGCGGGGCTGTAGAATCGCGAGCGGCGCTGTTATGGCTTGCAGTGCTGTACCCCGTTGCCCTCTGGCGCGCGGGGGCCTGGCAACCCTGCGGCGCGCGTGCGTGGCCTGTTCAGCTGAGGCTCGGAGGCGCGCCAGCACCATTGGCTGGCGCGCAGTGGGCAGGATGCACTGCAGTCCCAGCCTGTGGGGAGTCGATCTGGCGAGCACCATCTCTCTGCTGGCCGAGGCGCGGAAAACAGCGAGTCACGCCATTTCGTCTGCCCGCAGGGCAACATCACGCTCGGCGCGCACCGCAGCTGCGCGGACATCACGTTTGCGAGCGGGCGCCAGTGCGCATGCATCAGCACGGACGCGCTGCCGCACACGGCGGCCGAGCTTGAAACTGGCGCGCGGCCGGCGCCCACGCGGCTGCCGGGCTGGCCGACCGAGCGGCTCGTGCACGTCTGGGTGTGGGCAGGCGCTCGGCCCTTCTTCCTGCGCGTGGGCGGCTGCTGAGCGCGCGCCGCGCGCACATGCCGGCCGGGCCGCCCGCGCGGGTGCGGCAGTGCGGGCGGCGTCGCGCTGCTGAACAAGACACGCGCCCAGCCTGCCGGGAAGCGCCCCTCCAAGTAATTTAAATTATTTTTGGAATTTCGGGAGTTTGGCCGGTCTATGTTTGATTATTCAGATGGCGACCGGCATCTTTTTAGCTATGCATTATACGCCAGGGCTGACTGGCAGGGGCTTGCGGCTTGTAAGGCCGAAGGGTGGCTGGTGTTGGTTGTGATAGGCTGGCTTCATGCAGAGACTGGCTTCATGCAGAGGCTGGCTTCATGTGTTGCCATGTATGTTGGCGCGCCGGTGTGAAAGCGCCGGCGGCCCAGAGTCGGCGGGTTGTGCGAATAACTGCTGCGCATCGTCTCGGAGCGGGCTGGCAAGTGAGTGTGCTGCTTGAAGGCGGCAGGAGGCAGCATTTTTGTGAGAGTGTGAGTGTGCGCGCGCGTGCGGCGTGCGCCCCCGCATGTGGCCGCCTGCCTGCGCATGGGCGGCTGGCTGCGCTAGTACGCCACGCAGTCTTGCTTGAGCGGCCGGTCGTGCAGCGCTGGTGTTACAGGGGCAGCAATGGGGCCGCAAAACGCATGCATGACACAGCGACTGCACTCGTTGAGAGGGCCCCTCTCTTGAAGCACCACACTGAGCGCGAAGTATTGGAGTCCTTTTTCTTGAAGAGGCGCTCTGGAGGCCTTGTCACAGGAAGCTCGCCTTCGACCTGGCGCCCTGCCAGTTTTGCTGTGATGCAGTGACTGTGTCGCAGAGTTCCGTTGCTAGGCTAGCAAAGTATTCACGTATTTCTTGACGTCTGTGCAAGAGCTTAGCTCTTTATATGCTGGGACCGACAGTGGTGTGCAGCGATGCTGGTCCTGAACGAGTGTGTAAGGTTGCACATTCCCACTACCCCGCTGCGCGCACTACCGTGGCAGTGCAGCACTGCCAAGTTTTGTCCCTCCATGACCCACAAAGCTGAGTCGCCGCAGCGGAGGACTGCACTTATGCAGCTGGCCGCGCACTGAAACAACCATCCCCCAGACAAAAATGTGAGACCTGCTGCGCCCCAAGAGCACCAAGGCAGCAACCAGCTCCACGCAACAACACTCTCGGCAGCCTGGCCGCGCGCCAGCGATCACACACCACCTGCTGCGCCCCAAGAGCACCAAGGCAGCAACCAGCTCCACGCAACAACACTCTCGGCAGCCTGGCCGCGCGCCAGCGATCACACACCACGGATCTGCACATCGGTAAGCCCAGTCAGCCAAGCAGTGCCCAGGAATCAGCCATGTGAGCACAGCACAAGAGCACGCGCGGGCGCACCTTGCCGATGATGTGCAAGAGGGTGACGAAGCAGATGTAGCCCAGGCTCATCACCATCACCGCAGTCTGCGGCCGGCCCGACGCGCTCAGACCGCCGTACATATCAGAAGGCACAAGCTTGCACACGTTACAGCGGTGCGCGGCGACTGCTGTGGCGCACCGGCGATACTTTGATGCCAATGGTGTCGTCAGTGAAGAAGTTGCCAAAGCTCGCGCGCGCCTGGCCGCTACCACTGCCGCCGCCGCCGCCGCCCGCCGTGCGCGCTGGCCACACTCCGTGTGTGAGCACCAAGCACAGCACAGCGCTCGCCATAGAACGCGTTGGTCGAGACTGCAGCACCATCTTCACTGTCCTACAGTACGCTCGGTCCAGGCCGTTCTGAAAGTAAAGCAACGCCGCTGTATGTGCACAGGTGAGGGTGGCACAGCCTGAGTGCGATCGTTATGGCCTGGCGTTGGGAAAGGCGCAAGCAGCACCCTGCACATACGCAGCCACCAGAGTACCCCCGCGCCCCGGACCAGCAAGATCACTGGATCAAGGCGCACTTGAGCGCTTGCGCAGGCCTGCCGCAGTGGGAGGGGCGCCTGCACTGCCGCGCGGGGCCGCGGCGGCGGCCTGCGATCCGCTGGCGCCCTTGGCCATCACGGCAAGAGAGCTTGGCTGGTGAGCGCCAGGCACACTCCACTCGCGCCCGCAGCTCGTTCAGACAAACGAGTGATCCTGCACGTAACAGCTCGCAAGCGCTTGCAGATGAGTTATCGTGTGCACCAAGGGGCTGCTGATGCACTCTCACACCAATGTTCTCTGGAAGGCTTGGGAAAGCCGGTCGGGAGAGGAAGCGGAGTCCAGGGGCTTTATAACCTGAAAAATGCCAGACAGACACAGTGCGCTTCACAGTGCGCTTCCAAGGCGTGCGCATATCCCAGTGTTATACAAAGCAACATAGAGTTATCTCCTTCAGCGTCGCAGGCAGGCGCACACGGCCAGGGGTACGTGCGCAGGAGACCGCAGAATGGCCTCCGCGACTCCTCCCGGATATCCGGCAAAGGACGACGCACCAGCAAAGCCAGCAGGTGCAGACTTGTGCGAAGCGGGCGGCCGGGGAGGCTCCTTGGGCGCTCGCATCGTCTGTACTGCTCGTGCAGCAAGTCCAGAGGTGCAGCACCCGGCTGTGCTGTTCTTGCTTGAGCCTTGCTGCGGCGCGCAGGGCCCCCGCCGCAAGGCTACCCCGGCGCCGCACCTGACCAGAAAGGCATGTTCGGAGGCGCGCCCCGCGTATTAGCAAGCTTATATAACACGCAGCAAACGTGCCACGCGCCCTTGCTGTGCACACTTAGACCTTCACGCTGCCCAGCTTGGCCACGCCTGACGTGCACACCTGCACACTGCACAAGAGCATCCAAGCAAGTGCCGCTCTGCTGGACTGAACACATGTCTGCCTCGGGCGCAGGCAGCCAGCAGCCTGCGGTCGGGTACCCGCAGCAAGGTGCCGCCTGCTGTGGCATCCGCAGCTGCTCGCCACCTCCCTCTTACCCTTGTGGCGCCCCTTTACAGCCTGGTAGCTTCAAGGTGTGTGTAGGTGTTGGCGACTGGTGTCCGGTCGCCCAGCAGAAGCTGCCAGGTGGCCCTGTTGCTGTGCCTGGAAGGTGCCCAGGCAGCGGGTAGGACAGTGCGCCTGTGCAGCGTGTGTGAAAGCGTGCCTCGGGGGCGGCAGGGTACCCGGGCAGGCCGCAGGGCTGGCAGCAGGGCGGCTACCCCGCGCAGCAGGGCTGGCAGCAGGGCGGGTACCCCGCGCAGCAGGGCTGGCAGCAGGGCGGCCCGCAGCCGTACGGCCAGCCGCCCCCGCAGCACTACCAGGTGCCTGGCCCGCCAGGACTGTGCGAGGGGCTGCAGACCGTGGCCCGCCTGTCCATGCAGAAGCACAGCAGGCTGCAGCCGAGCGGCCAGCCTTGTGCGCAGCGCCGGCAAACGGCTGCCTGCTTTGCGCCTTATCTATCCACTGCCGCAGCAGTGCCTCCCCCTCATGCCTGCCTTGGCGCGTGCCCTTCACACACTGCCATCACGGATGCCAGTCTGTTCCACAAGTTGTGATTCGACTTGAAAAGCCGTGCAGCGCCTGGTGAGCAGCAGCACATCCCAACACGCCGCCAAGCTCCCTGGCCCGCTGACACGCGGCTCACTCCGACACTGCCAACATGCGCCAAGGCAGCGGCGAAGTTGGTGGCGGGCTCGGGCAAAGTACGCTGGGGCTGACGTGCCGTCGCGGACTGTGTGCAGGGGTACCCGCCCCCGCCGCCGCCGCAGGGCATGTACGTGCAGCAGCCGTACAACCGGCCGCAGCAGGGCGCCAGCGCGGAGGGCTGCCTCCTGGCCTGGTGCGCCTGGTGGTCTGACATGTTTTTTCGAAGCTGTGCAGACATACCTTGAGCAGGGCTCTGCAGTTGTTGCATGAGCAAGGTCTCTTGACAAACGATTTGTGGGAGGATTCTGCATATGTTGCATATGCAGTGTTGCCAGTCCGGTGCACCTGACAGGGTGGTGTGCAGTCGGGGAGCGCGCAGCCGTCAGCACGGAGCCCACCTGCGCGTAGAGCTCGACAGCGGTGCGCCCCGCGGCCAGCGCCGCGTCGCGCACGCCCTCGGCCTCGTCCGCCAGGCCGTCCAGGATGGCCGGCAGGACCTCCCCCAGGTGCTCCTGCGCGCCGCCCGGGCCGCAGCGCGTCTGCAACAGCGAGCGCGCGGCAGCAACGCCCCGGTCGGGCGCGGCCGGCCGGCGGCGGCGCGCCTGGAACGCGTCGGGGATGGCCAGCGGCAGGAACTTGAAGAGCGTGAGGTGGCCCTCGCGGACGTACGCGTTGCGCGACACGCAGGCGGCCAGCACGTTGGGCAGCAGCGCGTCCAGGTGCGCGGGGCCCAGCACCGCCACCACCTCGGCCAGGCCCTGTGCCGCGCCGCTGCGCTCCACGCTGCTCC
>JAABUP010009911.1_pt1 | contig 11466 bp, 9 predicted proteins | sample 5559201 | NCBI WGS metagenome assembly JAABUP01 (sample SAMN10711887, study PRJNA513373) | rock metagenome | isolation source: Antarctica rocks | place: Antarctica | reverse complement strand
TGTGTTTATTTTGCTAGTAATACTCATATAAATCAAATACTACAACTGCTAGAAGTTGTTTCTGACTAAATTGCTTAATAAATATCAAAATAAACATCAAAATCAACAACCACCATGAACAACAAGAATGAAGTGCTTTTTGTTCTTTTGTTATATGTTTATATACTTTAATATAGTCAATTGAACTTTCCTCAGCATCATTATGTTTCTTTGATTGAGTACTCATTCTTTGAGTTCAGTTTGAATACTTGAGGTGAGAAACAACAACATTGTATGATGCAGTAAGTGCTTTCTTCTTTAGTATACATGTATTAACAGTAGTATTAGGTTTACAAAGCATGAAATTCACAGTCTTCTTCTGTTTCTGAACCTTGAGTCTATTCAATGACGATCTGAATACACGCTCTTCCTTAAGCTTGCTCTATGTCTCATTCTTGTTTGTTTGTTGTTTTCACAATGACTATTTGAACTTACACTTTTCTTTGAACGCTTTGTCGCTTATCTATTCATGGTTTATACAGATACAATTGAACATCTGTGTTGACAATACAGCAAGATGCTTTGTTGACATTCTATTCTACAATATCAACGTCTACAACAGTATGATCAAGCAATTGAAAGGGCTGAAGAGTGAAGAAGACACAGAACAATATGAGGGTTTGTGAATGAAACGTTTTAAGAAACATGTGTTACGTCCTGATCTGAGATGCCTCAGATATTAGGGCTAAAGGTTTGTGCTTGTTGATATAAAGGTCTCAGTGCGCAGTGTAGGGTAAACCAGTAGTTGGTAACTTGTATTGAGTTGAACATGATTGTTTTCATAAGGGAAACAATTCTTTCTATATAGAACAAGGGTCAACCCTCAAAGAATTGACTCAATCTGCTAGGGGTCAACTTGACGTTCTCACGGTTGAGTTGACACTCAAACCGTCATCTCATGTCAGAGACTACGCAGTCCTTATGTTCAACTCATCTCATTAGTCTTAACTGAGTATGATTGTAACACTATCTCCTCTTTCTGTGATCCCTGTTCTCAGAATCCTACTTAAGTGAGGGTATAAATGAAATCTCTCAACGTCAGCCATGCCTTAAAAACCTTCTCTCACTCGTGAGTATGACAATTGTCTTTGCGCTGCAAAAGAGATTACTATATCTGGTAGTTTCTTGAACATTCTCTGTGTTTATTGTTTCAATCACTCTACTCTCTGTGTGATGATGAAGTTGCATTTCAAATGTGCTGAGTGTACTTGTCAAGGTCATTCATGTGTGAGTGTGATGTGAGAATTGCTAAACTGTGTTCACAATAAGCTGAAGTCAAAGATTCTTCAAACTGAAGAAGAACAAGCTCACCTCTTTGCAAAGCTTTCTTGATTACACAAAACATTGTGTCAGACTCAAGATTGTGCTAAACAGAAAACTCTTTGTCTGTTAAAGAAAATGAGCAATAATAATGATGGTGTTGAGAAAACTTCTCAGCCTGAGACCTTGTTTCAGTTCTTTGATAACATGTTAAATGACTTTTGACAGTCTAATCTTGTCACCTTCCCTTCTCAAAACGCTGAAGCGTTCTTGCACAACTGTTGAGGTTTTCTGTGAGTTCTCATGTGTTTTCAGAGGTGTTGTACCCCTTTTACTTGATGAGATAGTGGGCTTTTTTGCTAATCATCCGTTTTTCTAGAATGTTCTCAACTTTGTATTCTTCATCAGATTTGACAGATGTTTTTGTGGTTTGAAGTGGTATGAATTGGTTGCAACACTGAAGCATGAATGCATGAAATACTGAGTGTATTTGCATTTGTTTGAGTAAGTCTAGCTCATAGCTTAACCCCTTGATGTCCCTCTTGACTTCAAATGATTCTATGCTCTTGTTGTTCAATTTCTTGCTTCTTTGTTTTATATGAATGTTGTTTGTTCTTAGATAAACTCTCTCTTCAACCACAAAAGGTTTTACCTCTGTTGTTCTTCTTATTTGCTGTTGAATTCTGCTTGTCAGATCTTTGTGCAACTTCTTGATCTCTGCAATGTCTAGTATTGCTTTCTGGCTTTGTGATCTGTGTGCTTGCAGTTCTTGTCATACCTTTGGGTTATATTCATAATTTGCTTGAAATGGTGTTTCTTCTGTGGTTTTGTTTTGTGTGTTGTTGTACACAAACTGTGTTGTTGACAACAGTTGTACTCAGTTGTCCTGGTTTCTATTGACGTAGTGTCTCAAGTATGTTTCAACTGTTTGATTCATTTGTTTGCTCTGCTCATTTGTCTGTGAGTGGTATGTCATCAACATTTTATGATTTATTTCAAGTTCTGCTGTGAGCATTTCTCAAAACTTGCTTGTAAACAGCTTGTCTCTGTTGATAATAAATTCCTTTGATAGCCTGTGATTGTTAACCAATTCTTGCAGTATGGTGTATGTCAATACTGGTGCCGTTGCAGTTTTCTTGAATGAAATGAACATGGTGTACTTGATCAGTCTATTAACTATAGTCAATATACTGTCAAATTTCACTCCTCATGCCGGATTCTTTAACATCAGTAACTTTGTTATGAAGTTCATAGTAACTGACTCCCATGGCGCGTTTGGTGCGTTTAGCTGTGTTACCTCATCATATCTTTTATCTCTCTGAATCTTGTTTCTGCAGCATGAATTGCATTTGATGATGTATTCAGTGATTTGATCCCTAAGGTCACTGATATTGTGTCTTCTTTATATGAGGTCCTCAGTTCTTTTGACTTCAAGGTGTTCATCAGCCCTGTCATTGTGACATACTCATATTAGTTCTTTGTCTGTTAAGAGAGCTTGCTTCACCTTGTATGTTGCTGCTAAGCCTTTTGTGAGGATTTTCTTGTTGTCTTCACTTAGAATTTCGGCATGAATCTTTTTCACTTCTTCATGGTCAGACTGTTTACTCAAAGCGTCTGCTTCATCATTCTCATTATCCTTTTTGTAATGAATTTGAAATTCGTAATCGGCTAACTGTTTGACTCAGTGAACCTGTCATCAATTCAACTGTTTTGTTGTTGCAAAGTTTCTCAGATTCTTGTGATCTGTGTAGATCTGAATAGACTTTTCAGTATCTGCAAAATAAGGTCTTCAATCTTGCAGTGCTTTCACTATCACAAGAAGTTCTTTGTTGTGAACCTCATACCTTTTCTCTGATTCTGATAGTTTTCTAGATTGATAGGCTATGGGTTTCTGTTGCTCATCTTCAATCTGGTATAAGCATGCACCTACTGCAAAATCTGATGTGTTGGTTTTCAGTATCTTTTCGCATGTTGAATTGAGTATTCTCAGGTGTGCCGTTTCACTAAGGCTTTTCTTTAATGTGTGAAACACATTCTTCTGTTCCTTATCTCAATGTCATTTCTCATTCTTGTGCATTAGTTGTGTGAGGGGTTCTGCAATTCTTGCATAGTTAAATACAAACTTTCAGTAATAGTTCATCAACTCTAGAAAGGCTTGTACTTTCTTGACTCATTTCAGTGAAGGCCAGTTTCTGACTGCATTCGTCTTCTTTGAGTTCTTCTTGATTTGCTCAGATTGAATAATATAGTTAAGAAATTTGATTTTCTTTGCTTCAAACTTGCTTTTTGACTTCTTCACATACAAAACCCTTTCATTAAGCTTTTTCAGTACCTTGTGCACATGACTGTGGTGCATCTCAAGGTTATCTGAGTATATCAGAATGTTGTCAAGGTATGTAATTGCAAAATCATCGAGGTACTCTCTTAATGTGTCATTGATTAACCTTTGAAAGGTGGTGAGGGTGTTCTTGAGCTCAAACAGCATAACAGTGTATTTGTAGTGTTCATATCTTGTTCAAAATGCTGTTTTTCATTTCTCTTCTTTCTTCATTTGTACTTGATAATAGGCTTCTTTCAAGTTCAGACTTGTGAACCACTTGACTCTGCCTAATCGGTCTTGCAACTCTTTGATCAACGGTAAGAAATAACTGTCTTGTCTAGTTATCTTGTTGAGTTGTCTGTAGTTGACACATAGTTGCTTTGTTGCATTCTTCTTTGATACAAACAGGATTGAGTATTCTGTCAATGACTTTGATGATCTGATGAATCCTCTTTTGAGATTCTCATCAAGGTAAATTCTGACTTTCTTGAGTTGATCTTCACTCATTGAGTATAGCAGCATTCACTTTGACTGCTTGTCATTCAATAGCAGTATTTCATGATCTCATGACTTATGCTCTGATAAGCTCATTTCTGATTGTTCAGAGATCTTATATGCATCTACTGTGATGTATAGTTCTTTGCTGATTCAATCAATTCTTGAGTTCTTTTTGCGTAATCAGGGCATCTCTAGTATGATGTCATACTTGATTGAATTGAGAACATCAAATGTCAACTTCTGTGAATCTTCTAGTATTATGACTTCAATATGAACCTGATCTACTATTCACTCAGATTCTCTGTTGACCATATATACCTGTATAGGCTTCAGCGCTCACTGCAGTGTTAGTTCTAGCATTCCTATTGCTTGTTGTGAAATATAGTTGTTGATTGCTTCTGAGTCTACCATTGCTTGAAGAAGTCTATTCCGTTCAACTTAAATGTCAACTCATATCTTATGGTTCTTGTTGTTCTTCTGAGACATTAAAAGCTTCTTGTTCTCTAGTCTCTTTGAGAAAGCTTGCAGTTTTTTGACTGTACTGTGTTGCTTGCTCTTCTTCAGAGGTTCTGAAACCATTTAGGTTCTACCTCTTGTATGATCTGTTGTATGTATTTCTTGCTGTCTTTCTCAATATACTGTTCTGAGTGCAGGTGCAGTTTATACTGATTATATTTTCACTGAATCTGATTCTGAAGTGCTTTCACTTTCTTCAGAAACTCAGGTGGCATGTAGTCTTCTGAAAAGGTTCAACAATCACCACCTGATGTCAGATACTCTGTGGGTAAATGAATCTTGATTTTGTGGCTCTTACTTTTTCACACAAGTTGTTTTGATACTGAGTTGATTGTTGCTCATACATCTTTCATTAACTTGTTGAGTTCTAAGCATGCTCTTGCTTTTTTTGTTTCTTTTTGTTGCTTTTTAAGATCATTAACTCTCTTCTTGAGCTCTTTCTGCTGTCTTTTTAGCAGTTGTTGACGCATCTCTCAGTGCTGATTCTCAGAGTGCTCATATCTTGTTTTGAGTCTCATGTCAACTTCTCAGTTGTTGACATCTTTTGAGTTTGCGTTCAAATTCAGAACCATTCAGGTGCTATCACTGTAGTCTTCTTCTACCTGAGTTTCATGAGTATTGGTTTCTTTGATCTCAGCTTTCTTTAGAATAATTAATCTCTTCAGTTAATCTGTTGTGTCATAACTGTTTTGTCTCTTCTTGAGTTTCTGTGAGTATCATTCAGCTTTGTCTTTGCTGCTCATATGTGTTCAGCACATGTTGTCATAGCAGACTGTTCAGCTTAAAGTGTTGTGCACTATGCGTGTATCTGTTGCTGCAACTTCTTTTCTTTCTCATTGAGATTTTTTGCAGGTCCTTGCAAGGTGTTCAGGTTTTTCACAGTTGTAACATTTGCAAGTCTCTGCTCATCAAGATTGAGGCTTATAGGGCTTGCTCATGCGCTGTTCTTGCTTCACTCATGATCACTGCTCACAGTGCTTCTCAATTGCGTCAAGATTCATAGGGTCACCTCTTCTGAGAGTATAGTGTCTTTCTTACACCTTTGATGTGTAGTGTTCTGTATGCTTCATCTGTCATTTTCATTGACAACTGTTGATGTTGATGAAGATATTGATCATATTCTGAAGCTCTTCAGGTTGATTCATTCTGACTATCTCATCTTTAATAGTCTCATTGAGTCCTCAATAGTATTGCAATACTAAAGCGTCATTGTCTCAATTCATTAGGGCCGCAATTCACTGAAACTCTGCTGCATACTTGACTGCTGACTTATTCATCTTTAAAATGTGAAGTTGTCTTTCTGCTGCTTGTTTCTTGTTGACTATCTTGAAGGCTTTTCAAAGCTTGTCTTTGAACTTCTTATAGTTGTTGAATATGAATTTCTTATTGTTCATTCATTTCTTTGGTGTCTTGTCAAGAAACTCATGCAGTTTGTGGTTAACTCAATCAAATGCTGCATCTTTGAGGTATGATACGGTAAACAGGCCTTTGTTCATCTCAGACCTGAACTTTGCCTGGTTGAATTCAATATATAACTTGAGCTTGATCAAGAAGGCTCACAGCTTCTCTCTCTCATTTGTGAATGCACTGAGTGTCAATACCTTGAGTACATTGATCATTTGCTGAAGGCCTTGAAGGTTGACTTAACTTGTTAAAGCTGACTTCTGCGCACTGGTTGTCATTCTTATATTGTAAAAGTGTTCAAAGTGTTACGTCCTGATCTGAGATGCCTTGAATATTAAGGCTAGAGGTTTGTGCTTGTTGATATAAAGGTCTCAGTGCACAGTGTAGAATAAACCAGTAGTTGATAACTTGTATTGAGTTGAACACGATCGTTTCCATAAGGAAAACAATCCTTTCTATATAGAATGAGGGTTGACCCTCAAAGAGTTGACTCAACCTGCTAGGGGTCAACTTGACATTCTCACGGTTGAGTCGACACTCAAACTGTTGTCTCATGTCAGAGACTACACAGTTCTTACGTTCAACCCATTCTGTTAGTTTTAACTGAGTATGGTTGTAACAACATGCTGCTCACAGAAAGAGCAGCAAACAATGTATTCAGAGTATAAGAGACATCATGACTTTAAATACCAGACAGTGGTATGTTCAGATGACCTAATTGACTCAATTACAGGCCTCTACAAAGGGAAGATCAATGACCACGTCATTGTTTGAGACTTTGACCTGAAACGGAACCTTGAGCAAGTCTGCAGTGATTGTCAGCCTCTATACCTGTTTGAAGATCAGGTCTACAAGCATCTGAACGGCATCTTCGGCCTCTATTCAGAAGAATGAACTCTTACTGATGATAAGACAGTCTTTAATCACTGTCTTTCAAGTGTACAGATTGCAATTGAACAGGCTTTTGAGCAGACTCAGAATCTATGAACTTACAATGCTTTCAGTACTCAATTGTGTTCTGAACTGCAGCCAGTGACTGCTTACTATCTAGTAAGTGTTTTACTAACCAACTGCTACACATGCATGCACAGCAATAGTGCAGCTGAAAGTCAGTTTCTTGTTCAGCCTCCTTCTATAAAGAAGTATTTAATATCAGACTAAGTTTATTTTCTTTTCTTTTCTCTTCTTTTTAGTGTCTGCAGTATAGCTGACATTTTCTTTTCTAGCCTATTCAGTCAACTCAAAACCTCTGAGTCTTTCTCTCTTGCCTTCTCTGTTCTTTTCACTCTTTCTGTTGATTCTGTCTTTCTCATCTGTTTTAACCTGCTTTGCTGCTGACTTCATGCAGTCAACACCTTCACAAACTTCATTAAAGTTATTTTAAGACTCACAACATCAGTGAAATTGTTGTCAGCAGTTGTTTTGAGTTTCTGAATTCATTGAGTTTGTTTTGAACAACATCAATTCAAATTGAAGACAGTGAAGGGTGCTGAGGTGATAGAAACACTGTGAGAGAATATAGAAGAAGAATTTAAAGATGATGAGTCTATTCAGATCTCTTCTGATTCTTCAGAGAACATGAAGAAGAAGAAGAAGAAGAAAAAGAAGGTGTATCAGCATTTATTGCTCATACATTGCATCAGATTATCTTGTGTCTTTTCTGCTGTTTGAATCTTTCTGACCTCTTCTTTGACTGTTTGTTTCTTTCTGCTCTTCTTGTCAGTATGAGTATTGATGACCTTAATTCAGTCATCAATTGTCTTGATGTATGTGGTTTTCTGGTCCTTGTCGCCTGTTTTTAACATTCTCAAATGTATTTTTCTTTTTTGTATCAGGTCACTGACATGTCATTTTGATTTGATATAGTCTCATTTTGTTTTCTTTGCAAATGACAGTCTTACTTTTTTTCAAAAGTAAGTATCTTCTGAGGTAAATTCATAGGCTGACTGATTCTGTAGACATATATGAATAAAAGATGTGTTCTCATCAGCCATCAATCATGTTTCTTTAATTCTTGTGAAACTCTTTGTTTTTAAAGAAGAAGAAGTGACAAACAACTCTGTGCTAAAAAGCATAATGAATTGAGATCAATAGAAGGTTAAAGCTGAATCAATGAGTATGTTAAAGAAAGATAAAAGCATATTGAAGATGAGAGATCAAGTAAAACAACGGCAGAAAGGTTCTGAGGTCACTGATTAGGTTAATTGTCTGATTGAGTCTCTACACATAGGGTAAAAAGGATTAAAAGTCTTAAGGGTCTTGATTTGAAAGCTATATTTTGACATTTTGTAATTTAGGGCTTTTTTTTTATAAAATCATCATTGTATAATGATGAATTTAAATTTGAAACTAGCCTAATTGAGAACCACTAACCCTAATTAAGAAGTTGTTCTTTGCTTTCACTTTGTGAAAGCAAGAAACACTTTCTACCCCCTGCTATTGTTTAATTAAAACACGCCTTATCTAGTTAGTGAAGTGTTTAAAAAAGTGACAGTGTGGCAAAACCTCCCTATTGTTGTCTGACATGTTCACATTCAATTTAGCAACAATTTGTTATAGTCAAGGTCTGAATTTCACTCTTTTTTCTCTGAATCTGAGTGAGTCAAAAAGACATCACTTTAAGTGCTGATTTACACTCATTGCTGCAATGAGCTGCTTTAAAGTGAAACTGTTCATATAATTGACTGATTCTTGAGAAGAAGATAATGTTGCAACAGCTGATGTAGTCAGCATGAGGTTGTCTTGATTCATCATAAAGATGTAAAAAAGATCTGTACAAGCCTTCATATTCTGTATGTGCTCTTCTGTATGACTCTTCATGCTGCATAGTTTTGTTATAAGTATTTGTGCTCAAGAAGAAATCTCCTCAGCAACAGTCTTTACTTTATCTGTTATAGAGGTTTCTGCACTCATTCTGCACTGATTTTAACAATCATACAGCAAGACCTTTAGTGTAGATCAGATTTAAATGAGAATAGTATTTTAATATCACAGGTTTGCAATGAGACTGATGCTCAATTGATAATTTTTAAATATAAGAAGAATACTATGAAGAAAAAAGAAGAGCTTCATACAGAAGTGAGAAGATAATATGCTTTAGTCTTAAAGTCTTAGTAAGCAACTAGATCATAAGACCTTAGTATGGGTTTAACTCATGACAGTTACACAGCTAAAATTTTCAAAAAATTAACAACTTAACTATCTATTAACATTTTCAGATAATTTCTTCATCACAATGTTACAAACTGTGTACACTTTTACACAAAAATGAAAATGTCTGTTAAAGTCTCAAAACAGTCTGAAAAGACCCAGCCTACCAGTTTTCACATAAGGTTTCACAGCTAAAATCCTAACATCATTTCCCTCTGGTAGGCTGCTCAGTTTATCACTTTTTTGTATGAGTAAACAAAAATAAAATACTGGATTTGACCCAGCCTACCACTTTTTAAAAAACAAACTGCTAGGCTGATCTGATCTGTTAGGGCACTTCTGCACACTTTTTGATTTTTGTCTAAAACTGTGAGTGAATGGGGACTCTGTGACACAAAAATCATCTGAAAATGTAAACAGACAGTGAAGTTGTCAATTTTCTTGAATGTTTGAAAATTTTGAGTGTGTAACTTTGGGTGAAAACTGGTAAGCTGGGTCTTTTCTTATGATTGTGACACTTTTGAAGACACTTTTATTTTTTTCTAAAAGAATAAATAATCCATCACACTGTGATGCAGAAATCATCTGAAAAGGTCAACTGACAGCTGAGTGATCAATTTTTCTCTTACATTTTAACTGTGTAGCTGTACATGAAAACTGGTAGGCTGGGTCTTTTCTGACTGTTGTGAAACTTTTGCAGACGTTTTGATTTTTGTGTGAAAGACTACATAATTTGTGACATTGTGATGCAAAAATCATCTGAAAATGTCAACAGACAGCAGAGTTGTTAATTTTTTGAAAATTTCAGCTGTGTTACTCTGTGTGAAAACCGGTAGGCTGGGTCTTTTCAGACTGTTTTGAGACTTTAACAGACATTTTTATTTTTTTGTGAAAGTGTACACAGTTTGTGACATTGTGATGCAAAATTCATTTGAAAATGCCAACAGACAGTGAAGTTGTCAATTTTCTTTCACAGTCTAAAATCTTGACTGTGTAACTTTGGGTGAAAACTGGTAGGCTGAGTCTTTCTTGACTGTTGTGACATTTTTGCAGATGTTTTGGTTTCTTACTTGAAAAGTGAACAATTTGTAACATTATGATGTAAAAATCATCTAAAAATGTCAACAGACAGCTGAGTTGTCAACTTTTTAAAAATTGTAGCTGAGTAACCCTGTGTGAAACCTGGTAGACTGAATCTTTTCAGACTGTTTTGACACTTTTACAGACATTTAAATTTGTGTGTGATAAAGTGAGCAATTTGTGACATTGTAATGTATAAATTATCTGCAAATGTTAACATAGAGTTAAGTTATCAAATTTTGAAAACATTTCTCAACTGACTCTATTTCAATATTTAATAAACAGAGTGCTTTAAGTGTGATTGTTTATGAATATTGAAAAGTATTGTTTATTTTTATGAAAGTAATAAGTTTATGATATTATAATGTAAAAATCTTATAAAGGTGTCAACAGACACTAAGTTGTTAAATATAACTTTAATATAAACTTAAAATTGAACTGTTCTGATGTGATTGCTTAAAGTTAATTGTGTAATAATTTTAAAGTTTATAGTTTATATAAATGAGGTACTTATAAAGTTAAAAGTTATTATGTGATTGATATACAGTGAGATAATTGAATAACAAGTTAGTAGTAAGTTAGTTATAACTTTAATTTAAACACATGATCAAATTGTTGTGATATGATTGCTTAAATAAAATCACATGATATTTTTAAAGTTTATACTATAAAAATGAGTCAGTTATAAAGTTAAAAGTTATCATGTGATTGATATACAGTGAGATAATTGAATAACAAGTTAGTAGTAAGTTAGTTATAACTTTAATTTAAACACATGATCAAATTGCTGTGATATGATTGCTCAAATAAAATCACATGATACTTTTAAAGTTTATACTATAATGATGAGTCACTTATAAAGTTAAAAGTTATTATGTGATTGATATACAGTGAGATAATTGAATAACAAGTTAGTAGTAAGTTAATTATAACTTTAATTTAAACACATGATCAAATTGTTGTGATATAATTGCTTAAATGAAATCATATAATATTTTTAAAGTTTATGAGTCATACATTAGTTTAGTGTCATTTTTTACTATATAAGAAGTTACAATCTCTATCTTGTTTCTTTTAATTCTTCTTCTTTAAATATTCTTTACAGTTATAAAGAACAATAAACTTATCTTTATACAATCTAAATACATTATATAACTCTGCACAATACAAGATAAAAGCTCTTTGATTATATATGATCA
>JAABUP010009910.1_pt1 | contig 11468 bp, 13 predicted proteins | sample 5559201 | NCBI WGS metagenome assembly JAABUP01 (sample SAMN10711887, study PRJNA513373) | rock metagenome | isolation source: Antarctica rocks | place: Antarctica | reverse complement strand
ACAACGAGCTGCGCAAGGCCGGCCGGACCCGACCGCCGCCGCCACCACCGGTCCGCGAACGGATGCTTCCGCGCAGCCTCGAACGCCAACAGACCGGCCTGCCCTGGCGCGACCAGGAGACCTGAGCAACCTCAGAAGTCACGGCAGCGAGATGGAGACCCCACTTCGTCAAGATGGGGAACAGCGCGCCGGACGGACGGTCGGCGGGTTTGAGCCCGGCGAGCCGAGCGAGCCGGTCCCGGCCGCGTAGCAGCTGGCGCATCAGGCGGCGCTGAGTTTCGCTGCCGGCGCCCAGGAGGGTCCGAGCCAGCTCGGCGGGGTCGTGCGAGGCGCCAACCGGCAGCGCGGATGTGTAGGCGTCGGCATAGTCCCAGCCAGGCAGGTGGCGGTTGGCGAGCTGCTCGTCGACGGCGACGCGCCGTGCTCGGTCGGGGCGGTTCACTTCCGCCGGGCCAGGTCGTCGGCGAGCTGGTCCAGGCGTGCGGCAAGCGACGCGGCGGCTGGCAGGGCTGTGGTCGCGGGGAGCCGACTATTGAGGGCGATGCCGAGCCCGGCCGTGCGGACGGTGCTGTCGATGAAGTCGTCCAGGTCCTTGGGCTCGGGGAACGGAGGCCGCGCGATCAACATGGACACGCAGCCGTGCGCGGTGGCCCACAGGGCGAGGGCGATCGTTGACGCGTCGCCGTGCATGACGCCGGCCTCGACGCAGTCCTGGACGGCGGCGACGACCTCACGGTGGCAGGCCTGCGCGGCCTCGACCTCGGCGGTGCTGTGCGGGGATACGACCGGACGCAGCAGCAGCAGGCGGTACTGCACGGGATGGTCGAGCCCGAACCGCACGTAGGCGCGGCCACGGGCGCGCAGTGCCTGGAACGGGTCGTCGTGCTCGGCGGCGGCGGCCTGCATGCGCTCGCCGAGCCCGAACCACACGCGCAGGCAGACAGCACTGATCAGCGAGGCGCGATCAGCGAAGTGCCGGTAGACCGACGGGGTCGTCACTCCCACCCGCTGCGCGACCACTCGCAGTGTCACGGCTGCCTCACCGCCGGCCTCGACGAGCAGCTGCTCGGCTGCGTCGAGGATCTGTCCGCGCAACCGCTCCCCTTCTCCCGGGTTCGCCCGCACTCGTCTCGTCCCTACCGCCGCGTCCTCCACTCCATCAGGTTGACACCGTCATCCTGTTGGTGTCAACGTGGTGCGGAGGAGGTGCCGGCATGACGGTGACGAGGGGTCGGCCGGCCTTGGCGTGGGAAGCGGCGGGCCGCGCGACGGTGGTTCTGGATCGGTCGTGGTGGTCCTGGGCAGGCCCGCACGGCGGACTACTCGCGTCGCTGGCGGTGGCGGCCGCGGAGCATGCGGGCAGTGGTCAGCCGGTGCGTGAGCTGTTGGCGCAGTTCCTGGCGCCACCCGGGGAGGGACTTGTCGAGGTCGAGGTCCGCTCGCTGCGGCAGGGCGGCTCTTCCAGCGTGCTCGGCGTGACGCTGAGCAGCGGCCCAGACGTGGCGCTCGCCGCCACGGTGCTAGCAGGTCGGAGCCGTCCGGGCCGAGCGTTGGCGGGCGTCGCGGCGCCGGCGGTCCCGGGCCCGGAGCGCTGCCCGTCGGTGGAGTTGCCAGTCGATCTGGTGCCGTTCCTGCAGCATCTGGACTTCCGTCCGGCAAAGGACACGCCCCTGCTGGGTGGTGGTGCGCAGGCGGAGTTCGTCGGGTGGCTGCGGTTTCGCGACGGCTCCACGTTCGACGCGCAGGTCCTGACCGTGCTGGTCGACGCGTTGCCGCCGGCGGTGTACGCCGTCATCACCAGCCCGGTGCCGGTTCCGACCGTGGCGCTGTCGGTGCAGTACACCGAACCGACTTCTGCCCCGCTCTCCGGCTGGGTGCTGGGACGGATCACGACGCGCTCGGTGGGTGGTGGCTGGTGCGTCGACGACAGCGACCTGTGGGCACCCGACGGGCAGCTTTTGGCGTCGGCCCGACAGACCCGGCGGATGCTCGAGCCGACGGCCCAGCACTGACTGCGGCGGGGTCACGGCTGCCGCAGGCGGGCAGGTCGCAGATGTCGGTGACGAGGTGGGCCGCCGGGCGTGGCAGGTGTCGGCGGTGTCGTCGGCCGGAGTTTCGACCTTCGACGCCCTTGAGCGGTTCGATGTCGAGTGGGCGCATCCGTTGAGCAGGGCGGCCCTGCTCGACCTCGCGGCCTCACGTAGTTTCGTGATCACGCTGGCGCCCGATGACCGGCAGGCTCTGCTGCAAGAGATGCGGGCTATCCTCGACACGCACCCGGCACTGACCGGTCGCGACGACTCGACATGTCCTACGTCACCGAGTGCAGCTGGGGCCGCTTGAGCTCTGTTTCGTCGTCTCGATAGTCGATCCGTTTCCGGTCAGCGCAGCAGGGGCAGTCGCTTCGCGTCGGGGCCGAGATAGCTCCGCTGCTCCTCGACGAGTTCAGCACGCCCGGTCGCGGCACGCACCCACTGCTCGCGTAAAGCGTCGAGATTCACGCGCTCAGCAAACCGCCTTCGAGCATGTACCCGCGTCAGTCGAGGCTCCCCACAGCCGAACGACCACCGGGCGTCGGCGAGGCCGAGACGGGGCAGTCGTGATCTTGTACGCAGAGGATCCTCAACCCGGAACAGGGGGAGGCTGATCAGCGGCTGGGGATGCTCGTCTCGGACAGCCGTCAGCCTCGTCCGACCAGGTTCATCAGTGCGGTCAGCTCGTCCCGGAGGGTCGCGGTAATGGTCGCTTGCCAGGCGCCAGGCGCGAGGGGCAGGGTCATGACGACGACGCTGCCGTCGCCAGGACGCGGTACCACGCGGATGAAGGCTCCGCCTTCCCGGCCAGGGGCAACCTCGCGCAGGTAATCCACCGTGCCCGAGTCCCGCTGCGTGACGACTCGGACGGTGAAGTCCCGACCGTCTTTCGTCGCGAGCCAACCGGACTGGTCGTCGACGACGACCGTGTCGGCGAAGGCGGGCGCCCAGTCAGGGATGCGAGTGGGGTCGGCGAGCACCGCCAGAACTGCCAGGGGTTCGGCGTCGCTCTCGATGCTCTGTGTCTCCGTTCGGCTCTCCACGTCCCCAATCGTAGGGGCTGCGGAGCCCGCGACTCGGGCCACGATCGCCGGTAGCGGATCCGCTTACGGCGCGCCCGCCCGAGGTCCTCAACTGGGGCGGCTTCCAGTCGACTACGGCTGACCTTGACAAAGTGGAGTAGCTCTCTAGAGTCGATCTCTATGACGGAGCGGATCGCGACAGCCGACCGGATTGCGGAGTCGGCTCTGCGTCTGTTCACGGTGCACGGATATGCGGGCGCGTCGATGGAGCAGGTGCGTCGTGCGGCCGGTGTGTCCAACGGCAGCCTGTACCACCACTTCCCTTCCCGGGCCGATCTCGCGGCGCGGCTGCTTGTTGAGGGCATGGGGCGGTCCCAGCAGGTCGTGCTGGGGGTGCTGGGCGACGCCAGCGACGGGGAGCAGGGCGTGCGGGACGTGGTGCACGCGCAGCTGGGCTGGTTTCAGGAGCACACCGAGCTGGCTCGATTGCTCTATGGCGACCTGCCCGATGAGGTGCTGCTGGCGGCCGAGCCGAGTTTTGGTGAGCAGAACCGGCATTACGTGGACGTCGTCGGCGGCTGGCTGCGGGCGCAGGCCGAGCAGGGCGCGCTTGTCCGCCGCCCGTTCGGGGTGGCCCATGCGCTGTGGCTCGGCCCAGGCCAGGACTTCGCCCGGCACTGGTTGCGCGGCCGCTCCAAGCTCGCGCCCACCGCCGTCGCCGCCGACCTGGCGGACGGCGCGTGGGCCGCCCTGGCCGCGCGGTGAGCACCCCCGACGGGTTCACCCCCTACGCCAGGTCCAGCCGTTACCTTGACCTCATCGGCCCGTTGTATGAGGCCGTGGGCGACCCTGCGGTGGTCGGGCTGGGCATCGACGAACGGCACACCAACGCCCGGGGCTTTCTGCATGCCGGAGTGCTGGTCGCGGTCGCCGACGTGCTGATGGGTCACACCGCGCACCGTGCCAGCCCGCCTGGCACCGCCCTGGTCACGGTGTCGCTCACCACCGACTTTCCGGGTTCGGCGCAGCTCGGCGACTGGGTCACCGGCGCCGCGACCGTCCGCCGCGTCGGGCGCCGACTCGCGTTCACCACCTGCGAGTTCACCGCGAACGGCCGACTGGTGCTAGCCGCCAGCGGTGTCTTCGCCACCACGCACGAAAGGACTCCCAATGACCACCAGTGACCAAGGCTTCCGGCACGACATCGCCGACGCGGTGCTTCGCCTGCCCGTCGCCGCCGCCTTCGGCCTCACCTTCACCGCACTCGCCGCCGGCCGAGCCGAGGCCGAGTTGGCTTGGCGACCCGAGCACTCCCACACTCCCGGCGCCTTCCAGGCCAACCCCATCGCGGCCCTGGCCGACTTCACCGGCGTCGCCGCCGGCATCACGCTGCTCCCACCGGGCAGCGCGGCCGCCACCGTCGACTACACCGTCAAGTTCCTCACCGAGGCCCGCGGTCACCAGCTCGTTGCCCGCGCCCGCGTCCTGCGCCCCGGCACCACCCTCACGGTCGCCGCAGCCGACATCTTCGTCGTACACGATGGAACGGAGACGCTGTGCGCCGCCGCACTCGTCACCATGCGCAAAATCACCAACAGTGCACGCTCGGCGGACACCGCCTGACGGCCCTCGTCCCACTCAACGATCGCCCAGCGGCACGATGTAGGGATGACCAGTTCACAAGGGGAGGGCAGGGTTCGTGCGCTGGTCCTGGACCACGTCGAGGCCTTCAACGACCATGACCGCGGTCGACTGCTGAGAGGCCTCGCCGCAGACGTTGTCTGGTCCACGGGACGAGACACCATTCGTGGTGCCGAGGCATTGGCAGAGATCTTCGATGACGAGCTGTGGGCGATGCAGCCTTTCCTGACCGTGGAGCACCTGCTGGTGCAGGGCGACCGAGCCGGTGCGCAGATGTCGGAGGCTCTTACCGTCGCGGGCGAACAGCGCTGCTTCGCCATCGCTGTCTTCTTCCATGTTCGAGGCGGTCGCATCCAGCAGGCCAAGGTCTATCGGGAAGGCAGTGCCGACATCGACTGAACGACTGCCTCACGGCCAGCCGTTCGCACACCGTGCCGGCAGCCGAAGAACGATGACCGGGATACCAGCGAGTACCGGTCAGGGTTCCCCTTACGAAACTGCAGATTTCAAGGGTCTCCTCCAGAGTGAAGCGGAGGACACTGCTGTCATGGAGTCGAGCGACGACGAAGTCTCAGCTCAGGTACCGGTGATCTCTGCAGCTTGGCGCTTTCTCAAGCCGTTCTACGAAGACGGGAACCTGGCCGCGGCGTGGCCTTCGGTCGATCCGGTCTTGCGCCTGTGCTGGGCTCAGTGGTGGCTCCATGCCAACGCGACTCAGGTCGCGGCCGACGGTCACGACCCTGACCAGGTTGCTCAGACGTTTGTCGCTGAGACAGATGCTTACGCTTACCCCCTCTGGCCGCATTTCTGCCGAGTTGTCCTGCGGGACTTCCGTGCGGCCTTTCCCCTCGATCCCTCCACATGGGGTATCGGAGCCGCACCACGGGTGCTGGCTCCTGACACCGAGCTTCTCTACGTGCACCGCCACCAGCCAGCCGGCGGGCTGTGGCCGCCGGGGGCAACAAGCGAGGTAGTGCCGCTGGTGATGCATCTGGCTGAGGGCAGGTGGTGCGTGGTTAATTTGGGCTACGAGCGCGTCCCGGTTCCGGGGTGGCCGCCAGTCCTCTAGTGGGCCCGGCCGTTTTGAGGCGTCCACGCTGAACGTTCGGCTAGCCGGACGTCCGGACCAGGTGAATGACGAGGTCCACGGCCAGTTCGTACGGGTCATCGACGTTGAGGCCGCGCCGGTGGTGGAGGCCCAGATGATCGGTGACAACCCGAAGATGATGGCCCGGACCAGGTACTACGGGAAGGTCGGGTCCACCAGCATCGGCTGCACCACGTTGGGGCCGGCCCCCTCGAACACCATGGCGTCGGCGAGCACGACAGCGGAGGCGAAGCCGGGCGGGCACCAGTAGAGACTCAGGTCAATGTCCAAGGGCGGTACCAGAGATAGGTCATCCGCTTGACGCGGGACATCCTCCTGCAGGGGGCTCGCTGGTAGTCTTGACTACTTTCACACACTGTGAGCCGACTAGCCATCTTTGCCTCGGGGTTCGTAGACCGGTGGGCCAACCTCGATCCGACCGACGGTGCCTTGTCCGGGATTGCCTCGACGCCGCCACGCCTGTCTGATTGGAGCCCTGAAGGCCGTAGGGCTATCGAGGGCGCCCTGCGCGCGGAACTGGAAGACCTGGCGCGGCTGGGACCTCTTGATGCGGCGGACGAACGCCGTCGGGCCGCGATGGCAGACCAGCTCCGGGCGTGGGTCGACAGTCTGGCCGCACGGGACTACACGGTCGTGTGTGAACCCGGTTTCCTGGCACCGCCCCTGCTCAACCGCCTTGCGATCGAGTCGCAACCGGTCGCTGATGCGGACGCCGTAGCCGCTCGCATCCTTCGCCTGCGCGCTGTGCCTGAGTCGGCCTCGGGATACCGCCGGAGCCTGGAAGCAGGGCTGTCGGGCATGAGCGGTGGGGCCGCCCGCCCTCTTGCCGAACGTCTTGCACACAATCTGCGCCTAGGTCACTTCGAGCACCGCCGGTTCACCGCGGTCGCCAGTCGCGCCGCGGAGGCGGGGGCTGGCTCTGGCGCAGTAGCTGAGGCGTACGCCGCCGCAGAAGCCGCCGACAACGCCTACGTAGACCTCGCTCGCTGGCTGCGCTCGGACTACGCGCCAAGGACGACAACCAAGACCGCGGTCGGGCCAGAACGCTACGCCCGCCACCTACGCGACTACCTGGGAGAAAGCGCGGACCCACAGGAACTGGCTGCCTGGGGCTGGGAAGAGGTCAACCGGCTGGACGCTGAGCCTGCGGCCACCCTCGAGCGAGGCTGGCCTGGTGTGGGCCGTGCCCAAGTCCTGGCGATGCTCGACGACGACCCCGCGCAGCCCAGCGCGGCGAACCCTAACGCCTTCCTCGCCTGGATAACTGCGGTCTCGGCGAGGACCCGGCCACTGGTCGAGGCCAAGTTCGAGATGCCCGCGACACTTGGCGATCCTGTCCACCGTCTCGCGCCGCCCGGGTCGGGATTCGGCGGCTTTTACAGCCCACCCAACGACGACGGTCATCGACCAGGCACCGTGACATGGAACGTGCCCGAGGGTCGGATCCCGCTCTGGCGATACCAAGCCGTGATCCATCATGAGGGGCTGCCCGGGCATCACCTGGAGATGGGTGGGGCACGGTTTCTGGCTCCGTCACTCAACCGGTTCCAGTCGGTGCTCGGCAAGGTCGAAGGCCATCACGAGGGATGGGGCCTCTACGCGGAGCGCGTCATGGATGAGGTCGGCGCGTTCGAGCACCCGGCCGACCGGGTCGGCTTCCTCGCGGCGCAGCTCTTCCGGGCCGTTCGCGTTGTGGTCGACACCGGCCTCCACCTCGGGCTGCGGGTACCCGCCGGTGAGCCCGTGCACGGTGGCGAAGCGATCGACGAAAGCGTCGCGTCAGACCTGCTCATGCAGCGTGGCCTCCTCGAGACACGCGAAGCAGCACGCTCCGAGGTCCTCCGCTACCTCGGAGCACCCGGCCAGGCACTGGCCTACAAGGTCGGTGAACGAGCGTGGTTGCAGGCGCGCGTCGCCGTCAGAGCCGCAGCGCCTGGATTGAGCGACCGCGCGTTCCACACGGCGGCTCTGGCACTAGGACCCGTCCCGCTGCACCTGCTTTCTGACCAAGCCGTCGCAGCGGTCACGGAGGCTGAGCCTCACGGGTCCGGCTAGTGCTTGCGACTGTCTCGGCGAGGAGGCCGTCGCCGAGGAGCCAACTCTGCTGGGCCACCTGGCGTCGGGCTGCGATGTGTGGCTGCTGGACTGCTCGACGGACGGCGAACGTCGTTGCCGGTCGTGGTCAGTGCGCGGTGATAAGGCTCTTCGCACTTGGCGGGGGCGGGCTCGCTCGCTGGTGCTCACGCCACTCTGGTGAGCACCATCCGAGGCGGAACTGCGGACCACCAGCACCCGCACGGGTGACGAAGCGCGATGTCGTCCATCCCGAGGCGCTCGGTCACGACAGGACCGCGAATCGTCCCGTTCGAGGATCCCCGCTAGTGACACGCCTTGTCCCCAGGCAGACCAGCCGGACTGGGGCCACTGCCGCAGCCGGCGCCCCCTGAAGATCGTCGAGGTGGTGCCCGGGATGCCGGTGACCTTTCGGTTGCTCGGGTTGGGTGCTGATCGCCGGAGGCGGCGCCAGGGCGAGTTCGCGCGGCCGGGACGGCGACCGGTGCTGGCAGGGTGGCGGGCGTGCCCCCGCCGCTGGTGACCGAGCGCCTGGTCCTGCGTCCGCTGCAGCCCCAGGACGGGGCCGCGCTGTGGCAGGAGTGGAACGACCCGCTGGTCTGGCGCTACATCGGCGCCGGGGTGCTGCCGGCGCGGGAGCGGATCGAGCGAGCAGCGGCGATGCTGGGGCAGATGTACCTCAACCGCGGCTGGTCGGGGCTGCTGGTGTCGCGGCGCAGCGACGGGCGGGTGCTGGGGGAGTGCGGGCTCTACCCGTGGCGGCAGGACGGCCGGGAGACCGGTGCGGTGGAGCTGGGGTACCGGTTCGGGCGGGAGCACTGGGGCCAGGGCTACGCCGGGGAAGCCGCCCGAGCGGTGCTGGACTGGGCGAGCGGGGAGCTGGGATTCACCGACCTGGTGTGCGTGGTGCAGGAGGCGAACACCGCCAGCAGGCGGATCGCCGAAAGGCTCGGCTTCTGCCTGCAGGACACCCGGCACCATGACGTCGGCGGCGTGCTCGTCCACGACTGCTGGTATCAGTGGACCGCCTCGGCTGATCGCGGTCCTCGACCGGGCTCGGGGGCTCAAGCGCTGGCCGACGACCTCGCGTCCCGTGAGTGACTCGCTGCGGGGCAAGCAGGCGGGACCGCCAGCGTGGCGACTGATCCCGGTGGGGGGCGGGCCGCCCCTACTGTGAGGTCGTGACGGTCCCGCGCAGCACTCGCGTGCGGCGAGCCGGCCCAGACGACGCTGCGCTACTCGGACAGCTCAACGCCGTCGTCCAGCAGGTGCACCACGAGGTTCTGCCTGACCGCTTCAAAGGTCCCGATGCCGTCGCTGCCGGCGTGTTCTTCGCGGCGCAGCTGGTCCGGCCCGAGGTCGTCGCGTTCATCGCCGAGCAGGACGGCGAGGCGGTGGGCTACGCACTGGCGGAGGAGCTGCGCCGCCAGGACAGCGCGTTCACGTTCGCTCGGTCGACGCTGTACCTGCACCACCTTGCTGTCGTCGGCGCTGCGCGTCACCGGGGGATCGGCCGCCTGCTGGTGGCGACGGTGGACGAGGAGGCGCGTCGCCGGGGGGTGGATGAGACCGGGTTGGACTACTGGCTGTTCAACTCGCCGGCGAGAGGCTTCTTCGGTTCCCTCGGGTACGTGCCGTACAGCGAGCGCGCACGCGGGCCGTCGACCCCGGGCTGGGCGACCAGCAGTAGGGGGCCCTGGCCATCCTGCAGCTGCACACCGCGATCGCCGGCTGGGCCGGTGAAGGCCGATCGCGGTCACGATGACGCCTATGGGTCGAGGGCAAGGCCCGCCGTCGCGGTCGACCGGGGTTCGTCGAGATCGACCTGCGCGAGTACCTGCCACACCCTGGTCAGAACGCCGAGCTGGCCCGTCAGGTTCTGCGGTTCGTAACCTGCGATCATGGAGCAGGAGTCGGTGCGCGGGTTCTACGACAGCCTGGCCGCTGACTACCACCTGCTCTATCCGGACTGGGACGCCAGCATCAGCCGGCAAGGACGTGCCCTTGACCGGCTGATCCGCCAGTTCGCGGGGCAGGGGCCGCTCAGGGTGCTGGACTGCGCCTGCGGCATCGGGACGCAAGCCCTCGCACTGGCCCAGCGTGGCCATTCCGTTCGCGGCACCGACCTGAGCCCCCTGGCAGCTGGCAGGGCCAAGGCTGAGGCCAAGGCGCGGGATGTGCAGCTACCGGTAGCGGCTGCGGACATGCGCCGGTTGCCGTTTAGGGCCGCGGCGTTCGACGTCGTGGTCTGCGCCGACAACTCGATCTCGCACCTGCTCAGTGCCCTCGACGTCCAGTCGGCGCTCGAGCAGATGCACAGCGTCCTGAAGCCTGGGGGTCTGCTGCTCTTGACCAAACGCCCCGACGAGGTCCGCGAGAGGCACCCGACGTCCACCCCGGTGCAGGTGACGCACACGCCGGCCGGCCGGGTCATCAGCTTCCAGCTGTGGACCTGGCACCGCGACGGGGAGCGCTACGACATGGAGCACATTCAGCTGCATCCCCAGGGCGACACCTGGACCACCCGGGTCCGGCGGACCACCTCGTGGGCGATGACGACCCGGCAGGTCGAAGACTTCGCCGTGGCCGCGGGGTTCACCGAGGCCGCCTGGCACGACCCGCAGCGCAGCGGCTTCTTCCAACCGGTCCTGACCGCCACGGCGCAGTAAGCGGTCGGGCCGCGCTTTCTGAACTGATCGTCGGCGTCAGTGAACGTCGGGATGCCGTCGCAGGTCACCTGACGAACACCGGGGCGCTCGACCCTTGCGCGCAGTGGCTGTGCCTTTCAGTTGGCGGGCGCAGCCGGCCCACAGCGCAGCCTCAGGGGGCGAGCGACCCGCCGAATGTGAGCCTGGTAGCCGCGGTACCGCGTCGGGGGGGCGACGCAGGACCGCTTCCCGTAGACCGTTCCTCTTACGGGAACGGGCGCCGGCGACATCTGAAGTTCGCCGGGCAACGCGTAGCCGCTCGTACTCTGTCAATCGTTGTCGTGTGGGGTGGAGAGCAGGTCGGCGGTGGTGGTGATCGTCGCGAAGCGGCCAGCTTGCAGATTGAGCGCGGTGACGCGCATGAGATCGGCGGCCTTCTGCGTGACCTCGCCGTCGGGCAGCTGCGTCGTCAGATCGAAGGTGCGGGTCGCGTCGAGGGCCACAGTGACGCGGTACCCGAGGTTGCCCGCCATTCGGGCAGTGGTCTCGACGCACATGTTGGTCTGGATGCCGCAGATCACCAGCTCGCTGACGCCTTCGGCGGTTAGCCAGGTGTGCAGGTCGGGGTCGCCGTAGAACGCGGAGTTCACGTTCTTGGCCACCAGCAGGTCGGCCGCGTCGGGGTCGATGAAGGTCTTGAGCCGGTTGCCGGGCTGAGCGGGGTGCAGCGGGGAGGCTGCGGCGGCGGCGTCGTGGCGCACCACCACGATCGGACCGGGGCGATGAACGGCCCAGTGCCCCAGCAGTGCCTTGACGGGGGTGTGAGTAGCAACGGCGCAGGATCCTCCGCTAAGGGGCCGTTGGCGGCTGGTCAGTAGTCGACGATGAGGCTGTCCATGGCGGCTTGTCGGTCGGTGTCGCTGGGCAGGCTGTACCGGCGGGT
>JAABUP010009909.1_pt1 | contig 11469 bp, 12 predicted proteins | sample 5559201 | NCBI WGS metagenome assembly JAABUP01 (sample SAMN10711887, study PRJNA513373) | rock metagenome | isolation source: Antarctica rocks | place: Antarctica | reverse complement strand
ACACACACACACACACACACACACACACACACACACACACACACACACACACACACACACACACACACACACACACACACACACACACACACACACACACACACACACACACACACACACACACACACAAACACACACACACACACACACACACACACACACACACACACACACACACACACACACACACACACACACACACACACACACACACACACACACACACACACACTCACTCTCACAGAAGCGGTGCAGCATTTCACACCCAGCATGATCTTAGGCAACAACACTGTGCGTGATCCTTGTGCAATCGTGAACTTCGACAGGAAACAAAATTATTGCTATAGTGAGTCCTGATAGTTATCCAGGCAGTGCATCCTCCGGCGAAACACGTCTGAATACAACAAACCAGTGAACACCGAAAATTGCTGCAGGCAGATCTGCTTCCTGCTCTGAGTGGCGGCCCAGCTCTCTTCAGGTCCTGTGACTAGAAGTGCACCAGTGTCGCTCCAGTGGCTCACTCGCGTTGCAATCTGTGTCCACTTCGACTGATTCCTGGGCTTCACCAGCTTGGTCGCCAGTGCATCGGGTTCGTGACACAAATGTGTTGTGTTTCAATCCTTGCCACACATGTCATGACATAGCACACCACAAAATGAAAGTGATGGACCAGTAAGTGACCAGCGGGTACAAAGCCGACAGCCCTTGCTTCCGGGCTTGCTGGACTTGAGTGCTGACATCATACACAAGAATAGGTCATATACTATGGTGTTACGAAAAAGCGGATCTGTACATGCACCTCTGCAAAGGTACTTGCCTGCACTTCAGAGTAAGCCAGCCCCAGCTGATTGGCTGAGTGCTGCAAGCTGCTTGAACATCAGCGCGTCTGAGCCTGAGTCAAAGTCACATTGATGGAAGAGCTGCCAACCATGAGCCCAAGCATAAATGCCTGTATACCCTAACAAGAGTGTTATCGAATCAGTGTACCCCGTGTGTGTACATCAAACTGTCACACCAGAGAGCCAGCCAACATTGCTGAGGGCCTGAGAGCATGTGAGGCATCTTGCGGACACAGACAGTATGCAAGTTCACAAAACACCTATGACCAGCTTCCAACATAACATGACCCACACCTGGTCCAAACAACAGCCTGCCGCAGGCTGCCACCTTGTAACAGGCATGCTGAGCGTCAATGCCGTTTGCACTGCTCACCAGAGCCCAGGATGGAAGGTGCTGGCACTGGGCACCGCTGTGTAAAATTGGTACCATTACTTGTGAGCAAAGCACAGGCAAGCATTCTACATAGGTGTACTTGCATTGCGTTGCAATGAAGTCACCATAACCCCAATTACCTTCTCATTCATTGGGTCAGCATGTCCTGGAGGCAAAAGCATGTGCACCCAGGTGCTCAATGCACTTGTGCTGCACCTGCCTGGCACATGCGCACACAGGCACCTGATATTGCTTCAAAATCTTGCAGTACATAGGCCTACCCGAGTCTTGCTTTAGCAGCAGCAGCATCATTTCAACAGAAAGTTAGGATAATCCACGGATTTAAGCTGCAAGCTTGTGGAATTGCAAATTTTCAGACATATTTGCTGCACTGGCGTGTTTATATGAGCAACAAAGTGTCCGCTGTCCCGCAGCTTCTGCCAATCTTGTAGTCAATGCCAAAACATACTGTTTACACTTTACTGTGTACACCAGCACATCCTGCCTGCCACATGGATGGCATATCACTCCATGAGTCTCTCAGCGTCTGGGATGCATATATTGGCTCTGCAATTCCAAGCTTGGCTCTTAAGATGGCCAATGGCCGTACCCTTTTAGTAAAGGTGGAGACCTCCCATCAGAGGACCTTTGACCTGGTCAACCAGCCTCAAAGTTGTCAACCAGCCTCACAATTCTCAAAGACCTTTGCTGCAACTCAACGGACTCATAGAGAGTCCTGTGCCGATGAAATCTGGTGCGAAGCTTCCAGTGCTTCCACTGGTGTGCAATGTTCTTGTCAGCAAAGACCTTTGCTGACAATAACACTAACACTTCTGCCTTGGATGTTCCTGCCACACGCTGGCCTCTGGCCAGCAAAGCATAGCACATCAGCATGCATCACTGTCCATACCTACATATTGAAATGTCATCTTGACAGCAGCAGCACAGGCAGCACACCACATGATGCCATCATACCTTCTTGAGGTAAAGGTGTCATCAACCAGCAACTAACTGGTAATGCACACCTCTCTGCCTCCTCTGCGCTCACATGCCAGTCTCTCTTGAGCTCTTACCATGGCTGCATGCATTTTTCTGTCTTGCATGCATAATAGCTCTGTGGTGTGTGGTGTTGCATTGCTGACACCAAGCACACTGTGAGCAATGTTCCTGTGCATGCTGCCTGTCATGTGCTTCACTCACAATGTTTGTAACTATTACTCAGTAAAGCATGAGAGATTGCCTGCTGCTGCTTGGCTGATTGGCGTGCTACTTGTGCCCTGGGCATTTCGGGCATGCCCCCATGCAATGGGACCTTTCTTTGCTAGTCATGCTGCAGGCGGCTTTCATGGACTTGTCTCATGCCAGGGCCAGCAGCTGCAGCATTTTCACATCACCAGCCAGCAAGCACAGGACACAGCTTCAGCGCGCCGGTCACGAGCCTGTCCGCCTTGTGCCTGAATGGACGATTGCATGCCTATGCCTGCCTGGACTCTTCGAATCAGCCTTGACATACATTCTGAGGGCTTTTTACTCTGCTGTTATAGGTATAAACACTGCTTCATGATGCATCCTGCAAGGAAACTACATGCTGTGTGCCTGAGCACGTGGCCAGCAGTGTTTATCAATTTGACCCAGGCTCAGCCTCAGACCCTTTTACAGCTGACAGCTTGCAATATGTCAGCACTCAACCAGCCCCTGTTGTAATACAACATGAATGTGTACACTTGAACTTCCTATATGCATATGAAACCCCAACAGCCTACCGACACATTTTGCAGTGACACTCTCTATGTACACACTGATCCCGACAGTTTACCGAGCTTTGCTGAAGAGTGCAGTTTCGGGAACTGATCATCGGATTCATACCACTAAGAAAACTCATGCGTGCGTCAGTGCGTGCGTGCTGCTGCTGCACGCTTGGCTTTACGTACAGTTGAGACGCCACGAGAGCCAGGAGTGTGTGCATGTGAATGCATATTCTCACCTCCACGTCGTACGTCCAACAGGATAAAGGAGAATTGTCAGCCAATGAGCTTTTCTGGAAAGGGGCAAAATAATGATATTCGGCCTGACAGCTTCCTGCTTGCTCCTGCTGTACAGTACTGCCTTTTTTCTGTGCTTGCAGTGACGTTGCAGTCTGGTCCGTTTCACGCTTGCGCCGGTGCCTTGATTTTTGCAGCTCGTAGTTCATCTTGTTCACGGCTTATTCTCGCTCAAAGCTTACGTCCGGGTTAACCCAATTGTACTGCCATCTAACGACGGGGTGAGTTCCCATCGTTCCCAGGCGCACTCGGCTTCAAAATCTTCACAACAAACATGTGCTAGGCACTTTGTGTTCCTTGCAATGGGACAAGGCCTCAACTTCGCTCATTTGTGCAGGCGCGGATTTTGCCGAATCTCCCACTCCAGCTGACATTGCTCGACCCGGCATGGATTTTGACAGCAGTTTGTTCGATTTGCCTTTTGAAGATCTCGCGTCTTTGAGTGTCGACACTCAGCAACAGCAATTCACAGCTTCAGCAGGCCCAATGGTCGACTTCCAAGACTTCTGCAGTGACTTCGCCAGCGGCGACTTTGCTAGCAGCGACTTCCCTAGTGGCGACTTTGGAACTGAAGTGTCTGACACGACCGCGTCCTCATGGAACTTTGACCTCCTGCCCGCCGTCTCTCCTACGCACGTAGACGTACCTGCAGTCCAGGCGCCTAAAGATGAAAACAGCTTCAAGGATGGCAAGGACGCCTTTGATACCCTGGGCCCATGTGACGGCTTTCAGGAAATGTTCAACTACAACATGGGCAGCGAAGTGCAAGTTGTACCAGACATGACACCTGGCGAGGCAAATGCAGCAGATTTCACCCTGCCAACCTTTTCCCAGAGCTATGTTGTTCCTAAAAGCACAACTGCGTCACAAGGCTTGCCAACCAAGCCTTACTCATGGATGAATGGCATGGACTATGCCTCTTTTGGATGGCCAGCCCGCACACGCTTGCCAAGTGAGTACAAAAGTGTGTCTGACCTATGGCCTGTCTGCTTTACCTGGTGGGTGCTTATAACACTGTCAATGTTAAGCCAATGCATGCTACTCTGTGCAAGCTGTCTTGATACACACAGCACTAAAAGTCGTGTTGCTGAACTTAGGTGACCCAGCAGCTCGCCAGCAGTCCCTTGAGCGATACAGGGATAAAAAGGCACGCCGGTTCAACAACAGCACGAAGGTGCGGTACGAAATGCGCAAGGTAAATGCAGACAAGCGTCCCAGAATAAAGGGCAGATTTGTCAAGCCTGAGGAGCTGCAGACCTATCTCAGAAGCATGCCTGAGGATCTGAGTTAGCTGTACATCACTGCTGTCAATCCTGAAAGCTCGGCATTGGTCTTGGTCAAGTCTGGTTGTAAATCAGTAGGTCTACCCTCCCATGTGCAGAAGGCTTTGATGTGCTGAAGAAGTTTATTCTAAGCTTCCCTGGCCTTGACAATGCAAATTGTCTTCCCTACAGCTGTGTTTTCCTTGACTGACTGGTCAAGGCATAAGAGATTGCAGCAATTTTGATTGTCTTTGAAAGTGTGCCTCTGCGGGGTGGTGTGATGATGTTGCAATGACTGTGTTTGTGGGGTTCAATTTGTAGCACTAATATTGCTTTGCTGCATATTTTGTCTGTTGTCACTGTGCTGTCAAATTTACGATGGTAATGTGCCGGAAGTCTTTGTTGTTTAATTATATACAGCCTGTTCTGTGTGGTAGCAATATCACAGCAAGGGCTTGAAGTTGAGCAAGGCAGCACTGTGTCACCATATTGGTGGTAGTCAGACTCAGATTTATAGTACATTTGAAATGTATTCAATTGGTGATTTCATGTACTGCAGTATCATTTGGCATGCCTTACTTGCCTTGTATTTCTTTGTGTAAAATATGCAAATGATGATGAATCTTGCGCTGCCATGAAACAATGCAGAGTCACTTCAAATACAGAAAGGCACTCTTGCTGGTTACTGGTGTGGAAAAAAACGACAATGAGGCATCACTTCAACATTTCCGGATGCAGCAGCCCAGTTTTGGGGGAAAAGCCTTGCACTGCATGTACGACCAGGACTGGTCATGCAGCAGAATTGTATAACTGGTGCAGCACCAATTTAAGGCTGTGGTTGTCGCAGGTTGTTTGGAGGTTACTTCTCCACATGTACATCTGTTGCATGGACATTGTTTACTTATAGATGCCTCTGTTGTTGAGATAACAATGCAAAGTAAGCTTCTACAGCACCTCTCGGCTTTAAGCCAACCCTTCCAGACAATCTAACCCAGCCAAATGATAGTATGTGACGTGATGGCTGCCAACAGATAAATGCCGAGATGTCTCAAAATTGGCACAATTGCTACTTGGCCACTGCACAAGGAGCTGCTACATGCTGAAACCTTGAGCAATTTGTGCTGCAAGAACCCAAAAGGCCTTGGAGGTTCATTTGGAAAGCAGAATGAACAGCTTGTGGCCTAGTCCTTCTTAGCATCCTTGCCTCTCATGCCTTGCACAAGGCCCGAGACCCTTTGGGCAGTGGTAAAACTGCAAAAGCAAGGACCACTTGTCAGCGGTTTGACATGCCTTGCTGTCATGTGTTGAGCTGGACTGTACAGCTCGCAGAAAATACTTTGTCGACCTGCCTTTTAAACAACATAGCACCATGAATACACAATTAACGTCAGTCATGCTGCAACAAGTCAGTTGGGTGCAAAGCAGCGAGCATAACTCCAATCTGCAAGCATCTTAACCATGTGTGCAATGGATTTGGTTGCATGTCAGCAGTCCTTCTTTGAGCCATACAACCCTGCCATTGGCTCCCAGAAACCCTCATCAGCGCAAACATGCAGTGCGCTTTTTGGGTGCAAAAGGTGGACATAGGACAAGATTATGAGCTGCCGTCACCTTGAATCAGACCGGGTGACGCTACTGACAGACGCAATGGCAGACTGGGCAACTTGAGACACAGGAGGGGCACTAGGGCCAGCCAGAGCTGGTTGACTGGCAGCTCTTTTGATGCGCTGAAAGAGAGACTCCTTCTGGCGTGAGTCACTGCCAGTGCCTGACTGGCCCCTTTGCAAGGGCTGCAGCAGGCGGCCATTGGTGGGCGGTCGCCCTACACTTCTGCTGTGTTGCAAGGACTGTGTTTCCTGACTGTCACCTGCAGCAGCAAATCCACGTATGTGCGCTGGTCAACAACATGCTGGCATGACAGATGCTGCCTTTGTACAGTGCTGCCCTATTTGAGGAACCAAGCTCCTGAAGGTGTCTACAGGGACACATGAGAGCGGCTGCTGCACAGCATTCCCGTCTTTGCAACAGAATATGCTTGATCAAAGAGGGTGTAAAATGGACATAGTTGCAGACATGTGCATTGAGGACCGTCTTGTGAAGGCTCAGTTTTACAAACCACCTCAAAACACTGAGGAAGATCAGCCTAGGAGCCTTGACATCTACAATGTGTGGGGCTATGATGATGCAAGAATGTCATGCACGTCCTTATGAACAGGCAATGAGACAGTACAACTTACCTTGCTGGCTGTCAAAACAATCAGCACATGTGAATATTACTTCTGGATACATGTATGGCACAACTTGTGATGCAGGGCTGTTTGTGCCTATCATACAACTGACATGACTCATAGTTATGGGAATATCAGGGTCGACAGGCTTGTTGCCATGTTGACCTGACGCAACACCTTGGGTCAGAAGCAGGCTCACAACACAAACAAGATCTGGCTGAGATGAAGGGTGTGACACGACACTGCAGCAGGCCACATTTGCTAATTAGCTGGCAAGAGTTTGCAAGTACCTGAGAAGTGGTCAGGGCTGTCATCAAGGCAGGTGTCCCCTTCTAGGCCACTGGCCCTTCGCGCCGGAGATGTCTCTGTGTTGCGCCGCCGCAATCGCTCATCCACTTGATACCCTGACATTACATGAGCACCGTGAGCTCCTCAACTCAGGAGTGAGTCAGTGCTTATGGGCATCAAAGCTTGAAGTACAGGAGTGTGGCGAGCACAGTTGGCTCTGAACAGCGTCGCCATGATATTAGCTTGCAGGGTACGATTACATAATGCCAACTGTGCTCCAATACGGCCAGATAGCTGTTGAGCAGCATCAGGTCTTCAGTTACAAAGAAGCTTGGGAATCTGAGCTATAACAGCTGAAGTGAGGCTGACCATGCTTCAGTACGCATGCAAGGTGCTCGGTGCTCTTGTTTTGCTGTACACAGCCTCGGCGGCTGCTTGACGTCAACACTGAGTCAGGCTCCTGTTGTGCATTTACTAATGGCTGATTGCAGCAGCCTTGTCAAGATCACTTGTGGCACAGCAGCACCAGACAGCAAGTGCAGTGCTGCCTTTGCCCAAATGGGAGGCTTGTGTGGCTTTTGCCTTGCAGAGACTACGTTTGCAGGGGTGGACTGCACTGCCAAGCAATTTGACAATGCTGCCTACATGCAGCAGCTGCAGCAGCAAGACTAGAGAAGAGAATAAGACCTGCGCGGGTTCCGGCTTGCTCGTCCAGTGTGGATGCAGAGGAGCGTCTGGGTAGGCCTTGCCGGTCAAATTCCATCATTTCCACCTCTCCAGAATCTGATCGGCCAACATCACTGCCTCTGAAATGGCCCCTCTCATCATCTGAGTGCCCTGTGCTATCAGGAAGGACATCAGCCTGTGCTAACAGTCTGCATAGCAGCTTGTCATGGCGCAGTATGCAGCTTTGCCTTGCACAAGGCTTGCAGCTGATTAATGTCAGGTGAGTCATCACGGCACGCTCTGATAAGACAGATCTGCTCATCAGAGGCTCACCCACCTCTGAAGTAATCAGGTCCAGGGCCTGATGGTGAAGCAGATCCCAACCCATAGTAGCCTCTCAACTGATCCAAGGCTGAGCTGACATGACTCCCTCTGTCATCAAGCTCACCACTGGGCACAGGCAGTGGCACAGGTCGCCCATACTGGGTCACAATCATCCCAGCAATTGTAGCATACTCTTGGCTGTAGCAGCAACAGAGCAGATTAGCACATGCTTGTACACATGCAAGCCTGGACACATGGCTGCTGGCTGGACACCAGCATGCTGCAATGTGTGACGTGGACCAGTAGTGCTTTTTGATTGTGCATAGTAGGGAAGATTATTTACCCAATCGGCATGGACTTCGTGGGTATGAGCAAATAATCCTTGGCAAACATAGCTGTATCTGACAGCAGCCCATTAGCTCTCTTGATATCTGCCACCTGAACCAGGTGAAATACAGCTGACAACAAGGTTTTTCGACAAATGAGAATGCAACTATCGCTTCCTCAGGAGTCAACTTACCGAGACATTATATTTGACTGCAATTCCGGCCAGCGTATCTAATTTAGTGACCTGCATGAACAGGCAATCAGTACAATTATTGTCATCATTGAGCGGTGAATGCTTTTGTCAGCACAGAGTAAACAGCTGCATGTCTACCCTGTGGGTGTACAAGTCATTGCCTTGCTGCTGAGCGGTTGTGCTGCTGGACGTTGACGGAGTATCATCATCCATAGCACCACCCGGGGCCTTCAACGGCAACCCCGCTCGAGGCTCACCGGAACTGTGCCCGGGGTTGCCACGAAATCCGCCCAGCGCAAAAAACTTTGAAGACTCAGGTGAGTGATGACCACTTTGCACAGAAGAAGCGGTGCTTCTTCTTTGCTGTGCACTGTTCACAACGCAGGATAGGCGGGCAAGCAGCTCCGCTTACCCTGACGAGTTGCAGTTCAGCCTGATTGTGTAATACTTTCGTTGTGACGTAAAGATATCACCGTCCCTGCACGTCCAGGACAACAGGGATCTAGTCCAACTTTGCTACCAAATTGTATAGGGTCAACAGGATCAACAGATGTATTCATGCGGTGCTCACATCGTGATGAAGCCATGAAGCCAAAGGGCCCCTGACTGCCCTCGGCCCTTCCTATGACTGTGGCATTGTTGCGCTGAGCACTTGCTATGAGCACCTGCCAGCTAGCACAGGTGATCTTGTCAACACGGCCTCTGCCGCGGTAACAGTACTGAGCGCTCCGGGGCATCAGCCAGTCCTTCAGTCTTACGCTACCCTGATCTAGCGAGTTACCATACCTGTCTGGATTCCTGGCGACTTCGTTTTGGTCGTCCAGAGCCGGAGTAGTGCTAGTGGCACTGGCAACGTGTGCAGACAAGTGTGTGCGTGAGTAGCTACAATGGGGAAAAACGACTTCCTCACCCCTAAGGCGGTAAGTCCTCATGCTTGTTGACTTCCTGAGCTGCTCAGCTTGACTCTGGAGCTGCCACCACATGATAAGTTTGAGTGTTATTTATCAGTTACAACTGGCTCCACTCGGCAGGCTGGCAACCTGTTCCCTCTCATATGCAGATATCAAACCGTATCAAGTCCAAAGGGCTGCAGAAGCTTCGCTTCTTTTGCCAGATGTGTCAGAAGCAGTGTCGAGACGAAAATGGCTTCAAATGTCATTTAAACAGCGAGTCACATAAGCGTCAGATGGAGATTTTTGGCCAAAATGCAGACCGTGTCATTGCGGGCTACTCAGAGGAATTTGAGGCTGATTTCATGGAGCTGATGCGCAGATCCCATCCGCGTGCTCGTGTTGCTGCCAAGAACGTGTACAATGAGTTTATTGCCGACAAATATCATGTCCACATGAACTCCACAAAGTGGTATACCCTGACAGAATTTGTCAAATATTTGGGCAAGACAGGTAAGAAGCACACACTGTCATCATGATGTGCATTTCAATCCAAGTGTGCTCTTGTAATGTAATGTTCTGCAGTCTCTGAAGGCAGGCAGGATCAGTGGAAGCACATATGGTCATGCATAGCTCCCCCAATTGCCATCTTGTGTATACAGTGCATTCATGCCGTTACTGTCAGTTTTTGTCAAGATTTGTCAACCTCACACGAGACAGAGCAAAAAGTCATCAAGCATTGTTTGCAGGCAAATGCCGCGTGGATGAGACTCCAAAGGGCTGGTTCATCAGTTTGATACAAGCAGACCCTTTGGAAGAGATTGGAAAGGACAGAAAAGCGAAGAGAGACAGGGCAGAGAGAGATGAAGAGCAGCGAAGGTACAAAACACGGCTTTGACTTGTTTGCATCTGGCTTCTCAGTAGCAACCTTTGTAATAAAATGAAAGACAAATTGTTGGAGGGCTTGCTATTGACACAGCATTACGCCACACCTACACTGAGCAACCCCATCGCTACCAGCGCTGTGCTGCTTTGCTTTCAGCCTGTCAAGTTAGGCCTGTCTCACACTAGACTTTTTCTGCAATAACACCAGTATACATCCCTGTATGTGCTGATGCAGGAAGGCTGGCATTGAGGCCCAGATTGAACGGGCTCAGAAGTATGCCAGAGTAGATGAAGGACCAGCTGACGTGCCGCAAGGCGGCGAGCTGCAGAGAGATGAGGCCGACGGCCAGCCTCTCAAGATTTCATTGGCCACAGCAGCACCTGACAGAGCCCATGGCAAGCCCCCCATTGCCCCCAAGCTCAGCTCAGCGTTCAGCAGTGATGCCAGGTGAGAGCGCAGGTGATGCCAGGTGAGAGTGCAGGAACAAGAAGTAAGCTAGCCTGTGCATTGGGTGTTCAGCAATGCACGTCGCCAGTACCATGAGCATGCTGTGGTGCAGCTGTGCTTTTGACGGTCCCAATCCTGATGCATCTTGTGGTCATATGCAGTATACTGGCTCATGCCACTGCAGCAAAATATGCATCAGCATGATGCTATCTGCTGCAGGGCCATGCCGCAATCGCAGTCAGATCCAGTTGCAAGCAGACCGAAGAGCAAGCTTGAGCAGTTGATGGAGATAGACAAGATGAATGAAAAGCACAAAGCTATTCGTGCAGCAGCTAGCGTTCCCGCTAATACTGGCAGAAAAGATGAGCCATGGCTTGCCGAAGGAATTGTTGTGAAGGTGTGTCTGCAGACATCAATTTGAAGGGTTGGGTTTGGGTGCAACACTGCCCCAGCGGTGTTGCTGCAGATAGCTTTGTTGAAGCAGGACATGACTTACTTGCTTTTATGGTAGAGCTGCTGACATTCATGTATGCAGCAGGTGCCAACAACAAAGCTTTCTGTGTCAGTACATAGCTTGACTTGATAACATGACCTCAGCATTGCTGACTGCAGGTGATGAGCAAGGCCTTGAAAGAGTCAGGCTACTACAAGGGCAAGGGTGTTGTCAACAAGGTGCTGAAGCGGTTTGTGGCAGAGATCAGCAT
>JAABUP010009908.1_pt1 | contig 11470 bp, 17 predicted proteins | sample 5559201 | NCBI WGS metagenome assembly JAABUP01 (sample SAMN10711887, study PRJNA513373) | rock metagenome | isolation source: Antarctica rocks | place: Antarctica | reverse complement strand
CAGCTCCTGCAATATCGCAGCTCCTGCAACATCTGATATTGTCACTGAGTCAAAAACGTTGATGCACCTCTTGCAGGAGGGAGTAAGGCTCTGCTGGACCCATGCCTGCACTGGTGACACAGTAGGCAAAGAAGTGTTGGTCCAGTTTTGTCGTGCACACAAATTGAGTCCTGATGCGTGTTGGCTAAGCCTCAGGGACGAGCAAGTTTCCTTGGACAAAACGCTTCAGCAGGTAAACGGAATGATGTGCTGTTTGGTCTTCACGTGCTTCCTGATCAGGTCACACAAGCTTGCCTCGCCTCTGCTATGGCACTTTAACGAAGTGTCTCCTAAACCATATCTCGTGCTGTAGGTGCTGCCTGCAAGCTCCAATGTCTTGGAGTTGACAGCAGCTTTCATACCCACTGTGGCTTTTTATGTTGAGGCTGTCTTGAGGAGTACCAGCTCCACACAAAGCACTGATGCAAGCAGCACATGGTCAGCAGCTGTCCAAATTATGACAGCTGACTCTATGTATCTGTCTTGTATGATGAGGGACCAGCAGCAGTTGGCACAAATGATGCACATTGGACACAAAGACATTGTCAGCAGTCTCCCTCTTGCTGTCCACCCTCAGCTCACACCCAAAGTATTCACCAAAATGAGCACAGCAGTGAGACCTATTCTGCTCTTGCTTCACCTGTTGCATGATCAGTCCACACGCAACATGCTGGAATGGGCAAAGAAAGGTCTACCAGACAGCATGACCAAGGATGCCGAGTTTGCAGACTGTGCTCAGGCAACAAGCGGCTGCAGTCGTGACTGCAACACTGCCACTCAAGCAGATGCAACCTCTGGAGGGCACCTTTACAGCCAAGATGAGGCAGCGTGCTCCCGCACAAGATCTCATCTTGCATTGCTGCGCAGCGCTCTGCTCATCCTGAAGCTGGCCAGCCTCACTACAGGCATGGACCTGGAGTATGCACCTGCTTTGCTAGCTCCCAACGCCATCTGGCGAGCCTTGAGTACAATCGCTGACAATGCTGGCAAACTTACGGACCCTGCTGATCAAGACAAAGCAGGCGCTGAAGATGAACAAAGACTGCACTTGTCTGTGCATTTGGTCAAGCTGACCATGCCAGCCTTGCGCCAGTTACTCAGCCAGGAAGCAGATGAGAGTAGCTTTTGCTGCAATCTGCTGTTAGCACTAATGACAAATGCGAGCAGTGCAGTCTATGGGGCCGTGGCTTCAGAGTTGCTCAGAGCAGGTGAGCAGGCACTATCCATTGATTGCACCGCTTATGAATTGCACACTTTGTTGATTGCCAAAAAACAACAAGCACTGCAAGGCATCACATTGCATTCCTCTTGACAGCAAGGGATTGTAATCCTGAGTTGACATGGTTGAGCTCCCACATCATAGCTCTGCAAAATCAGTATGCTCACACTGATGTCTGAAGTCTCACTTTTGTTTGAGGTGTGCTGCTCCAATGTAGGCCGTGTCACAAACTTTGACACATTACAGATGTTGTTGAAATGCAGGTGCCTTATCTCTGCTGATGAATGCTTTGGATAAACCTAGATCGGCCCTGAGTGCACATATTGTGTTGTCATACTTGAAAGATAGCAAGATCAAGGCAGCAGCAGGCATTCTGCCAATGATGGCTCGCATGCATGGTGTGCGCCGCCTCTCTGGCTTATTGTGCCCAGATACATTGTCAGGACCAGGCGGTGAGAAAACCCAATCATCCCATAGTTGTGAGCATACCTCACATGCTGCAAAACCAGGCTGCTTGCCTTGCAAGCAAAGATGCGATGAAATCAACCAAGTCATTTAGTCATCAGGCTTACTTACACGGCACGACGCATCAAAGTGACAGATATGCCGCCCACACAGTGCATGCGCACCCACATCATTGACCACCAAACATGTTGTGACCTTCCCTCTTTGCGCATGCCTTAAACCTTGTCTGTTATGTTTGCAGTCCTGGAGTCGCATTGGTACATGTCAGACGCTGCTGCCCAGCTTCCCCAGGTTTTAATTGATGTCCAGCTGCTTGGCGTCACATTGTGCATGTCTGAGACGTTGGCTCAGCACCCAAAGGCGTCAGACACTGGTCAAGTCTCACCATTCCTTCAGGAGATAGCTGGGCTTTCCAGGCAGGAAGTCAACCAAGACCTCAATGTTGCGGCTTCTCTACTACATAGTCTACTCAACAACATTCAACAGCAACTAGCAACAGCTGCCGATTTCATCAATGCAGAGGGGTACATGCACAGCCCTGCACCACCCAAACCTGTGGGTCTGATATGCTTGTCATCTGAGGACATTGAAGCAGTGTGTGTCAGGGCCTTGGCAACCCTGCAGTGGCTGAATGATCAGGATCGCACCAGGCAGCCGCCTCCGGGAAGATACATTGGAAATGTGCAAATAGCCATCATTGTTATGTTGCATAAGTTGCTGTTAGATCATGTCTTGGGTGTGCATCAGCATCTGCAAACACTCTTTGTGCATGGACTTGTGCCGTTGATGGAATGTTGGCAAAACTATGGAACCAAAATGCCGGAGCTCAATGCTCTTTGCCTGGTTGTGTTATGGCAGATGACTTCGTCCATGCCCAGACCTGCAGACTCTGAAGTGGATCAGAAACTGCAGGTTTCTGGCATTTTTGCCATGTGGCAGTGCTTCAGTGAGTCCCTCTGCTGTGTTTGTTGGGTCATAACTGTAGCTGTTGTTTCCAAGTCATGTATGTTTTGTATGCATGGGTGCATCTTTAACAGCATATGTTGGTGCGAGTGCTTACAGGGTGCACTGGATGTTCATTTGCCATCTCATCCTTTGCAGCTTCTGCTGAACAACCAACATTTATTTGTATGCCGCATTTACATTGTCAATACATCAGGTCACTCTTATTTGCGACATCCCAGATTACTTTTCTTTGCAGGCCAGTCCAGTCAGCGCCCTTCTCTCCTGGAATATGCTGTGGATATTCAGCAGGCACTGAGCTGTGCCTTTGAACAAATTTCCTGCTGCGAGGCTTTCCTGGCTCATCCAGATCATGCTGAGGCTTTTCACAATACCATCCGTAATCTTCAGGGCACCCCTCATGCGCAGATGATTGCTGCTGCTTCCTTTTTGCAGCTGTGTCTTGTTGAGCAAGACTTGCAAAGCAAGCAGAAGGCTTACTCTAGCTATGCGGTGTTGTCTGGTATCATGGAGAACATTACAGAATGCATCATTGCAGCGCTTCAGGTGATGCCAGTTAACTCTGCAAGTATTACTATTGCACAACAGTTTGCTGACCCATGGCCCTTTGTAGGCATTGCAAGCCATGAATGCCCAAGCATTACAAACATCTGAACAGCAGAACAGAACAGCGCAGAATGGACAAGGCTGTTCATTGTCCACAGTGGTTTTGTATGGGATGCACTGATGTACATTTTATTGCTACCGTGCAAGGTTGTCGGTGTCACAAAGCTTCCATAGATTGACTCATAACCATGCAGCTGGTAGACCCCCGCGGCAGCATGTTGTGGATGTGTTTGTGCCAACAGTTTGTAGCATGCATTGCATCACTGGTGCAACCTGTCTATGTGCATCTGCCCATCTGCTTCCTCCATCGCATGGATGGCTGCTGTGCAGAACATACCACAGGAGCTTGCGTGCGTGCTGCTGCAGGTGCCACTTCCCTGGGAAACCCACCTTTGCATGAGTCTGTGCCAGCTCCTCAACCGCACCTCTCGTCTGCAGAGCCAGCTGCTTGAGCTGATGCAACAGGTATTGAAATGCTCTCGGCTTGACTGAGCCTTAGATGGGGCATTGATAAATGACGTAATCCTGTGTGTAGTGATGACCTTACTAGCAGTAGATATGCAGATTTATGCATGCAGAATAGTGTAATACCATTGTCTAGTCACTCTGCTTGCCTCAAGCCGTATGGTCATGCCAGCTTGCATCAGCAGCTGCTGTAGTATGTGTCACCGTGAGCATGTAAGGCTTCTCTGTTGTAAACAAGAATAGCTTGATCTGGTTTCTTAAATGTCATGCTGTCATAAACGCTATCATGTTTGTCATGCATGCAGCACCGACAACAGTTGGTACAGTTGAGCCTGAAGCTGCTTGGCCGGCTGTCAGATACCACAGGTAACCACCACTTGCAGGAGGGCTTAGCCTTAGCTGCTCTTGCCTTCATTGATGCTTTGTATGATCCAGAACCGCCACAAATCTCTGGCTCTCAGGTGAGCCTTATAAGATGGAAACATGTGCGTGGTTGCACACCTGTATACTCGCTCCCTACCTTGTGGCGTCCATTTGCGAGATGCATGCAGAATGTGCAGTGCTTTTGCATGCAACAGCAATCATATGGTCCCCATAACTGCAGGCCATGCATTTGACACACTGCACGTCGTCACACAACCTTTGAATGTAGTGTGGCCTGTGCAGGTTGTCTGCAAGATTGCAACTGATGTCTTGACATACGTCACCACTTCCTCCTGGCTCAAGGCAACGTTAGCAGCCTTGCCTTACAGCAAATTTGGTCTAGATGGATCAGATCAGCGTGATGTCCCTCATTCAGCCCTGCACCTTCTTTTGCACAACCTTAAAAGTGAGCAAGATGTGCGATACGCTGGCAAGAGACTAGTTGGGCTGTGTGCTGACATCCTTATAAAGGATGCAAACGGCAAACAGCATCCTGACTTCCTTGGAGCAACAGCAAGCTTGATGTTGCTAGGTGCGCATCTGTTGCACTTGCATGCTTTGCAGCGGCATGCTGGGTTGTGATCGTGCAACACATCAGGCTTCATGCTTGCATACAGCTCTGATCTCGGACTTATGATGTCATTCTGGATGGTTCCTGTGATGCATGCTCACAACTGTTTATGCTAATTATGTACATGCTGACACAGTGTTGCCTTGGTCCCTCCATTGCGCGGTCTCGCTGGTAGTTGTGACAGCCAGCATGTTGTGCATTCAGGCTGCCCTCAGCTGGTGCACCACGCAGCCAAATTCATCAGTGTGCCTACACTCCTAGCAGCTGCCCGTGCCACATTGCACTTCCTGCAAGCAGAGCTGAGGGAGGTTGTCCACTGGCTGAACCTCTCCCGCCATTGTGAAGCAAGCCAGGAGCAGCTTGAACGAGATGCTGAGAAGCTAGATAGGGAGCATCCAGCATTAGCGGATCAGGCAGTATTGTTGCACAGACAAGCCGAAGAGAAGAAACTACTCAAAGAACAGAGCGATGTGCAAGAAAGGATAGACTGTGTGGTAGAAAATCTTCCATGTCTGCAGCAGTCTACTGGTATGTCTTGTACATTTGAGAGTCAGTAGCACGCTTGCTCAATCGATCTGCGCTTAGTGATTGGTGTCACCTGGCTTGTCTGCACAACATACTTGCACCAACTACCTCACACGGTCCACTGCAGTGATAATGTTGTGGCTGGTGGCAAACTTGTTTACATTTGTAGTCCTCTGTATGGGGTCCAGCTTGGTCCAGTTGAACTGGAGTTTGCTATGACGCAATGAAGTATCATGCACTTCCTGCTTGGCTTGATGCCATCAAAACATGCTGTGCTGCAGCAATCTTGGTGGGCAACATCAGGCTCCCCATTTCTTCAAGCTTGCCAAGGAGAGTGATGGCTGGTGCACCCCAGAGCATCCTGCTCCTGATATGGCTACCACTGTGGCAACATTGATAGAGACACGGTTCTTGCCTGACAGCGCCTTGGACTTCCTCAAAAGATGTTTTGTTATCCATGAGGTGAAGCACTGCATGCCTGAGCTGGCCTGAACACAGCCTGTCACAGTCACAAGCCATTTGTCATCTGTCCTTTTTGGCATGAGGTCAATGTGTAGCCTATAGTGTGTATTGTCTGTCTGAGACTTGAGCATGCAGTGCTGTGACGAATGTATTGAATGGCTTTTGTTCAAAACATGTGGGATCTTACTATTGGCATTGCATAGATGTTGCCAGTGCAGAAGATAACTACATGTTGCAGCTCATGAGGCTTGTCGACGCTTCTGCTGTATATGTTGCCTGGCTGCTTACTGATTCCGCATGCTTCAGACGGCACAATCAGCTGCTGAGGTGGCCGCCAATGACGTCATGGCAGAAGAGGAGCAGGCGACTGCTAAAGCAGCTGCCAAGAAAGCCAAAAAGCAGAAACAGAAAGCCAAGAAGCAGAGAGCTCCGCAGCAGGCCTCTAGCAACACAGGTCTACTCACCACAGAAGCAATGTCAACTATTATCAATTTGGGGCAGCAAGAATCTCGAGCAGCAGCAGAGCAGCCTCACCATGCATCAGCAGCTTGTGTCAAAGAGGCATCATGTGACGGCACAGCAGCTGGGTCTGCCTGCTTTACCGCACGAGTGTCACACCAGGTTGTGTCATGTGCCACACCTACACAAGCACCAAGCCCACAGCCAGCCAAGCCAGTGTCTACACTGCTTGCTGACTCACACACCCATTCTCCTGGTACCACGGTCAGTAGTGCAGGCAGGCAGACAGGTGCTCATGATGAGCTTGGACCAGATGGCCATGCTGCCACAAGCTGCAGCCAGCCTGTTCTTCATGACTGTCTGGACTCAGTGCATGATCTGAGCGCTCCGCGCGCTGACAAGCCACGCAATCCCAATCACTGGCCGGCAAGCTCCCATACCAGCTCCCTTGACAGCAGCTCTCCACAGTCTCATGTGCAAAGCGTCAAGCGCGAAGCAGCCGGTGTCACAACACAGGCTGTGACAGCATCTGTGCAGTATGATCCAGTGGCAAAACCTTCAGAGCAGGGGCAGCATGCCGATGCTGGGCTTCTGCTGTGCTGTCCTATGACTAAGGTCAGTCCTGGACAAAATCTCAAACCTTGTGGGTCGTTGACTTGTATGTCCTTTTTCCATAATCTTCCTTGCATTAGATGACGTATTGCTATGCTGCAGAGAATTCAGCGTTGCCGGTGCATTGCAGGGTATGATGACACATCCTGTGATTGCTGCTGATGGGCATACCTATGAGAGAGAAGCAATACAGGCTTGGCTGCATCAGCATAGCATCTCTCCTGTGACTGGCAAGGCTCTTGAGCATAAGCACTTGGTTCCCAACTTGGTGATGAAGAGTGTCATTGCAAATCAGCAGGAGCTGCATTGTTTGTAGTAATGCTCAACACAACAGCAAAGTAATGTTGGAGAGGGATGTCCATTTGCTGTATATGACTGAGGTGATATGGCATATTTTAGGTATGCCAATCTGTGGCACAGAATTCCCTGGCAGTGTTTTGTTCTATCTTGAATCTTACTGCCTTGTTACTCACCGTAGTTGAGTGCATGTGACTGCTTGATGCTAGATTGCTGCGTTGTAGTTGTTGTTGGTCAGCGCTACTCAGCGCCCTGCAATTTGCCGTTGATTGCTGCACAGTGTTTTGTGCTTTGAGAATGATAATGCCTTTGCAGCATGGGCATGCTTGCCATGTGTTTGAGTCCGTGTAAAGACAGCACGCTACATGTACAACAGCAGTTTGGCATACATGTCTAGGCATAAGTAGTGCGAGCCATACATTTGTCAGCAGGAATTGCACACAATTGACTGCACTTGACTTTAGAAAATTAGAATGCGTTGAGAGGCCTATTTGGCAATACACCTAAAAGGCAATGGGGAGCATGACAACAGGTTGAGATGGTGCATGTCCGTGATGGTTGCCATGCACTCAACCAGTTCACTTTGACACTCTGGATTGCCCAGCTGTGATCAACTCTCCCCACACTGTCAAAGCAGCGTCCTGACATCAGAGCGCGGTCTGGCTATAGCACTGCCATTGAGGCTAATCAGCCCTTCCAATTCCTTGATGGCATCTGCTTGGTTGTGTACATGCTGCAAATACAAAGACAGTGTGGTCAGTATAGCCAGCTTACTCAAGTACAAATTGACACAAGCAAATTGGTACTAACATTGGCATCATCATCATGCCGTCATGCATATCTTGTACAAGGTGGCTCAGTCAGGTGACTAGAATATGCCAAGGCAGACAGTCTTCAAGCACAGATCAAACGCAGCCCTGTGGCTTACATGTTGCCAACCAATACGCTCCACACTGTAGTCAGAGCCCACGCGTACTCGGACATCAGCCCCTAGCTTGTCTATAGATATGAGAATAGCCTCATCTACATGGGGGCGCAGCTTGCGGCACATCAGCTTCTTCAATGGACCATCAAACTGTGCATTCAGCGCCTGTAAAGTTGCACACATGATTAAGCTCGTAGATATCCTGGTGACTGTGTTTCAGGAGTGGCATGCTGCAGTACAGACCTACAGACTGCCACAGCCACTGCAAAATGCATGGCAGATGCTTCTGGTACGGACCACACCACAAAAAAAAGTCAATGCAACCATGATTTCATGCAGTGCATGGGGTCACAGTATCTCTGATGTGGTGACTGTTGTGTCAGTGAACACCATGCACTTGCTCTTCAGAACTTTAGCAGAGTCAGATACGCCAAAAAGCAATGAGTTTGGTGACCTACAGAGATGGTTTGCTGAGGGTCTGCAGCCACAATACTGTCTGGCTTGGTGGCCATATAGTCGGCCACATCCACCCACTGCACCGTCCCAAAGCCTCCCACAAAGTAGATGTCTGAGATGCGGTGCATGCGGAAGAAGACCAGGTTGCCAGACACCCACTCCCCTTTCTTCTCCCTTGCATGCTTCTCCACATAGATCTGCATGCAGAATGCACAGAATTGGCATACGGAACTCAATATCAAGCAATGTCCTGTTGCTTTGCATGCATGCATGAAAAGGCATTGCTGATGCAACAGACTCCTTTATAGAGATTTTGCCAAGCCTTGATATTCTAAGAACGCAACATCCTGACAAGGTCCTGCGTAGCTTGACCAGTAGATGCAAACATTCGGGACTTGTATGGTTGAAAGGGTGAGCTTGGTAGTCAGCTCAAAGCTGACCAAGAGCTACATGTATGTGTTCATCAGAATGCACCTTATCATATTTGTAGAGATGCACACATGCAGTCTATCATGTTTATAGAGATGCACCTCTCTGGCAGCCTCATGCATGTCAGGTGGAAGCTGGTACACGTCACCAAAGATGGTGACTCTGGCGTTGGCCATGCCAGTCCAGCCGGGCATCTGGACCACCAGGGAACAGCGTGGGTCCTCCATGATGTTGCGCGTGTGGATGGCTAGGGGAGATAAGCAGAACAGGGGGCAGCCAGCACCATCTGATGCAAAGTCAACGATGGTGCCGAAAGGGTAGCCTGAGCGGCGGTGGTGCATGTTGGACATGATGGTGCACAGGTGTGCATACTGCGCCAACTCCACCTGCAGTGTGCAAACAATCAGCGATTCTACAACACTTAAGTGCACGTACTGAGTTATGTTCAAGTGTTCCCCTTGGAGGTTTGATGATGCCTCTCATGTGGTGTGTCTGAGCCAGTGAATGATGGCAATTATAGCGTGCAGACACCTTTGTTGAGATTCCTGAAGCAGGCAGGCTCAGGAGTGACAACCTGCACTGCCACAAGCATGGCAGACACGTGAATGCTGAAATTGAGAGTTGCAGGATATCTTGGATCAGATAAAGTAAGATCTTCAGGCCATTGCATTTCATGCTATTAGACTTCCAAGCAAGTGCCATGACATCACTGATCAGCATTCAGCTGGGCTGCACCACGTTGAACAGCATGAAGGGCTGGTGAGACCTGAAGAAGCATGGCATACCAAGTTACGAACAGCTACAGCTGGTGTGGGGAGGTCATAGCGGAGCGTGGCATTTTTGACGCCACTTGCATTTGGTGCTCCCCTGGTGGCCTCTGTGCCCAGCAGAGGGCTGCCCTCTGATTTGGCATGCTCAACATCTTGAGCTGGTGCAGGAACTAATGCTGCATGCCAACAGGAAGCATTAGGCTACAGCATCAATCAGAGTGAGATAGCAATATGCTTTTGAGCGTCTTATGCTTGCAGGTATATTGTGAGCACAGCCTTTGCTTTGCTGAGAAGCACGAAGGCTGCTGACTGACATGGCAGTGTACCTGCGCTTCCTGCAGGGTCTGAGAAGTGAAGCACATTTGGCTTTTTCAAGTCTTCAAGCTTTTGCCTTGCTTCTGCACCGTCCTTGCTGCTGCTTGCTGATTTGGCTGATGCTGGTTGAGCAGCAAGTCTGGAACTATTTCGGCTGTTGTGAAGTCTGCTATGAGAGCCTCGACCAGACCGACCAGCGAGCAATGAGGCAGGGCGCCGAGCAGCAGTTGATCTCAATAGCGCCTGTGGGGGTTGTGGCAACGTGCAGCAAGGCATTCACTTTATCAGCTGCGGGCGCAGGCTATCACATGCATGGGTTGCTGTACAGCTATCGAGTCAGCAACCCTTGACAGCAGCGATGTCTATGTCGTTCTTGCCTTGGCAGTCTACGTGAATGCTCTCAACCTTGTCTGCGCGAAGTTTGCTGCAGCAGTCGGGATTTCTGCTGTGATTTCGAAAGTCACGGAACCATTTGCGTTGACTGCCGACCCTTTGCAAACCCTTTTCACGGGCTCAGGACTCAAGGTCGCCTGCGACCAGCAGTCTTTGCAATACTTCTTGGCTTCTGATTTATCCAGTGTCTACGTGGCGTCTGCAAGTCAAGCTGTGCTGGCTTTGGGCAAAATCCTCCGTGACTCACACAAGCTGTACGTGCATGCATAAGATTTAGTAACTATGAGGTGCCACTATGAAGTGCTTGGTGTTGAGAGGGATGCAGATGACGGCGTTCTCAAGACTGCATACAGAAAGGCAGCGTTGCAGTGGCATCCAGGTGAGTGTGATTTGTGACAATTTCAAGTGATCAGTGCATATGGTTGCAGTCGACACTTGAACGAGTCCTTTCTTGCGAGCAGACAAGAATCAACATCGGCTGGAAGAGGCTGATGTGCGCTTCAAGGAGTTGCAGAACGCGTACGAAGTGCTGAGTGACAAGCATGAGAGAGCTTGGTAAGTACTGCTCTTCTACGTGCTGGCCATTTTCATTTTGTACTTGCTGCTGTGATATGACCTATCACCAGCGTTAGCCTTGAAATCATATGTATCTAGAAAAGCTGAATGCTCGTGGCCAACCCATGCTCATGTTGAATCCTCATGCAGGTATGACAGCCACAGAGACGCTATCTTGAGGTCTGGAGAAACACATCAAGCGGGTGGAGATGGAGGGGTCACTCCAGGCCAACGCCCATCTGATGAGCTGGACCCCTTCCAGTACTTCAGCACAGCATGTTACAGCGGCTATAATGATGGAGCCAAGGTACAGCCTGCCTCATCCATGGTGTCCTCCGTTGCTGCCGGCCACCAAACTCACTGTCATGGTGGACCTGAATCTAAATGAAGTGGGCATGGGCGTTGCTACATTAATTTGAGACACTCTAGTCTGAGTAGCAGGTCTTGCCAGGGATGGGAATTGTGTGTGTCAAGCAGGTCACAAACCATATGATAGCTTGCCGCAAAACCCACTACAGGCT